>Ga0100380_10003929_pt1 | contig 15652 bp, 11 predicted proteins | sample CryGeymeta201504_FD_80417 | JGI IMG/M metagenome (GOLD analysis project Ga0100380, IMG submission 80417) | Groundwater microbial communities from Crystal Geyser aquifers in Utah, USA - Crystal Geyser metaG 2015-04 | ecosystem: Environmental > Aquatic > Deep subsurface > Groundwater | place... | reverse complement strand
TAACATTGAATAAATTAGTTAAAAGAATGAAAGGAAAAAAGAAAAAATAGCTTACAGTGAGCACAAGCAGCTGAATCAAGGTGAACATATGATAGAGGTTAATCTGAAAGGAGCTTTAAAGCTATCCAAAGCTCGCTTTCCTTAAATACCAACGACAACAAGAGCAGCCTCAGTTTCAAAGAAAAGTATACAAAAGCAATAGGAGCAGCCATCTCCCTTGAAATCAAAACTATAGATCAAGCAGAATGGAAATTTTTTCGAGTAGATAGAGAAGAGAATTATTAAATTTTGTTAGCTTAAGAAAAACTTAGCAATATGATTATACTATTATTGTGTTCAGGATCACTCATATATCTATCTTAAGGTCGAAGAGAAGAGAGGTTTGTCAAGAGAATAGTATATTTTCGTGTTCTGCAGCTGCTGGCCTTCTGGAACATCCAATCTCAGCCAATTATTGGCCATCATTCCTGAACAATCTTGTCCTGAGAGAACCACCTCAGAATAGACATCGAGGACTTGAGCAGAAATATTTCTCTTGAAGACAGGCAGAACATTAAGCAGGGGCCCACAAAGAGCATATTTTTTGTTGCTTATCCATCTTAAGATAGTCTTGTGATCTTAATTCTTGTTTTGTTGAATAAGTTGATCTATGTCTTTTCTCATATCTGTTTCAAGAGTGCTTTCAATGGGGGTAATGTAAACATTCTTGAAATTCTAAAATAAATGAATTTATACAGTGAGGACCACATGAGCAGCTTCTGGGTCAAAAAAAAAGTTAGCTTATGAGTTCCCATGTCCAACAACATTTCCGACTCCCGAATAGCTACCGCCTAATATGCGAATGCTACTGATTTGATTGTCCTTTCCATTAATTAAGTTAATGTGATAAGCCATAGCCAAATTAGTAAGCGGGCCGAGTGTGATGATGCATAATTCAGTTTTGTACTTGCTTATTGCCTCACTCAAGAATAAACAAGCCGCCTTGCTTTGAACCAGTTCCTTTTTCTTCTAATCTAAAGGATACTTGTCAAGCTCTTCAAAGTTTGAATTAAGGTCTATGCATTACGGGAAATTTTGCCTCAGCAATAATGACCTGTTGGCTCCTACATTTGTAATATTTGTACCTTTGAAGATATGAACGTCGGTATTTGCGATTTGTTGAGCGATAAGAACATCTCTCACAGTACTATCCATATTTCTTCGACCAGCCACACAAGTTATACCTAGAACAGTTCGGTCAAATCTCTTGGATAGTTTGAGAGCTGCGACTAGACCATTGACATCTTCATATCCTCCTTGGGTATCGATAATGATATATTTATCAAGGAGTGGGATTGGGGAGGCGAATCTTTATCTGAATTTCATGATTATTATTGAATCAAAATATCCATATCATTATTCGATATCAATTCCGTCGGTGTCGAGGATGTTTGGCTCAGGTTGGCCCTCCCACATGAATACTTTATGTGCTATGTCCACACAGTAATCTCTTCTCAGTTGCAAGTCTTCATCATGCTTACTGTAATTAAATGGTTCGTAACGTTCCGAATTTTTGCACTGAATTTGAATTTCATTTTTTGTCAGTAGGAATGAGATCTTGTCATTGAAAAACACCTGAACAGTTTCGTTTGTTAGCAAAAACATGCTGGCATACTTGGTCCTGCAGTATTGGCTGACAGTCACTGTTCTTTATTTTTCAGAACCTGACACTCTCTTTCTTTTTAAAGTTTTAGCAAAGGCTTCTAAAATATGAATCTTTTTTCTGACTTAATCTTCCTCTGGAAGTTTTTCGTGAGAATATATCATCTCCTGTTTATTTTTCCCTCGACTTCGAGCTCTTATCTCTTGGCAGCTGCCAACACAGATAAACTCGGTCTCATCATTGAAGACAAATCCAATGATACCTGTGTTGAGTTGATAACCAAAACCAAAAGAGTCACTAATATCCACAAACTCTTCAATCATGACAAAACTTTAACTTAAAGTTATTTCTGAAGGAATTTAAAGTTGAGTTTTAATTATTTTCTCTTTTTATATGACTTCTGAACCTTTCAGATCTTTCTGACTTCGAGTGTTATCTTCTCCCAAAGTCAAAGTTAGATTTCTCTGTGGATCTCTCCCCCCTTAGTTTGTTCTATGGCGCTGATCTTTCATAAATTTCTTGAAAAATTGCTCTTTGTAGTTCTAAGAAGGAGGACAAGAAAACACAGTAGCTGGTAAAATCTACTTTAGAAAAGAAGTACATGAGGTAAGGTCGGAAAGCTTTTGATAAATGGATGAATGATAGTAGAAGAAAATCGCAGTCTATCCTTTGGATTCGGCTTAAGTAGTTTTTTGAGCAGGTCAACAAGTTCCTTATTTTTCTCGCTTTCCAAGAGTTCGACCTTGTACTATTTATTGAGGATTTAGACAATTTATTACTCTGTTTGCCCTCTAGCTTTGCCGATGAGATCGTCATTGGTTACTTTAAAGGGCTCTCTATTCTCAATTATTTGGTATAAGAGTATTCCCAGGTGCCAAGAGTTTATCTCATCAATGTTTCCTAATTTAACTTCTTTTTTGAAGAAAAGGTCGGGACAGATGTTCCTATTTCTGATTTAATTCCTAAAAGGAAGCCTTTTTATAACAGGCTTTTGCCCGATGCCATTTGTGAATATAGAAAATCCTACCACAAGCTTAAGTTATTATGTGAAAAATAAATTCTAAGTTTGGATTTTCTCCAAAAATATCTCCCTTTCCTTCAAATAACCAAAGATCTCGTACAGCTCACCCAAAAAATATGCAACTTAGAATTCTGTCAGTCCTTATCGTTTCTGAATAAGGTCTAACAGATATTGCTGGTAACCTTGAGAAACGATGTAAATAGAGTCGGGTTTGTCGATGACTTCAGAAATAGAGACTATTTTTCTGTGCTTTAGTTGTTTGAATAGATCTATTGCTTGGAGTAAATGATCAGTCATGGCGTTGAGTTTTAGAACCGACTTTGAGAAAAATTGAACCTGATACAGTCTTCTGTTATCACTATTCGTAAATAGAGCCTGATAGCCGAATTTGTGGTAGCTTTGGACCTTAGAGTAGTGAATGTATGTGCCATCTTTCAGCAGCAAAACAGTTGAACGCAGCTTATTCTCCATCTTCTCTTTAAAACTTTTAGAAATTCAATCATGAAGTAAAATAAGCAGTTCATTATCAGCAGCACAAGAAGAAAAGACCCTTTTTCTTGCCTTCCTCATCTTTCATCAAGATATTTTGAGCTAAAGAATCTCCATCCACGTTTACTCTGTGGCTAGCCCCATACCCTCTTGCAGCCAGCTTCAGAGTTTGGCTTATCTCCAGGTTTTCGCTCTGGGCTCTCTTGACTTGTTTGCTGAGCTGTTTTTTGTGCTGTTTGGTTGAGACAGTCAGCCGGGTCATATGGTAAATTTATTCACCATTGATTGGATCAGGGCCAGTGAGCATGGTATGGTCTTCCTCCAGATATTTGCTGCTACTCTCCATTAATAATATTATTAATCAATTGCGTCAGAATGCGAGCTATATATCAAAGGGTATAATTTTATTGTTAAACTTTTCCTGACGATGCCCTATTGTTGCCCTCTCTTTTCTTATTTTCGCAAAAAGAAGATTCGCAAGGAAACTTTGGACTGTACTGTAAGGAGCCATTTAGAGTTACCTATCGCATGGGTGTTTCTTTCTTGTGCCAAAACTTTTGAAGCTCAGATTTTATCTTCTAATTTTGGCTTAATTCTTTCTTGTAGGTACTTTCCATGAATCTTACTTGGTCAGCTAGTCCTATAAGTTATTTCTTGATGTTATTTTTGCTCTATTTTTACAACTGATAACTTTTTTGCAACTATTGATGCTATTCGGAAAGTTCTGTTAGCTCTTACTTCAATTGATTCATCTATTGAGTCAAAGAGTCGCAGCTTTACGTACTGTTGATGAGACTGTTCCTTATCTATTCATACAAAGCTCCCAGCTCCTCATAATGTTCAGAAAGGTTATTCTTTTCTTTTGCCAACTGTTGGATTTCCATTTTATTTTACTAGAGCTGAATAAGAGTTGCTTGATGCTATTTCTGGATATTTTGATATTTTTCAGTCAATCCTTGATTCTCTAATGTCAGCCTCAGGTTGGACTACTGGTATGCTTCAATCTTACTAAAAATATCCTGTTTAATATGCTGATTTTAAGATATTTTTTCTTTGATAAGGTCCAGTTCAACTGACAGTTCCTTGTTTTCTTCAGATAATTCATTCTTGAAATTTTAGTGATCCTTTAGACACTCAATGAGCTCATTTTTCTCTTTTTTTAGCTGGATATTTTGGGCCTCGAGTTGCTCAATTGTATGTGCCATATTGCTTTCCTTTTCCAGCATAAGCTCAAGAGTTTCTTCAATTTGGCGTATCTTACTTATTTGTATACTTCCCTCTTTTTAGATCTTGAAGTTATTTTTCTCAAGCTCCTGAACTTGATAAATCAGTCGACTATTTTAATTTTTGATGACTTTGTAGTTGTGGTAGATTTATTCCTGGGCTTCTTTGCTTTTGTGTACGTACTAGTTCATGTATTGTTCAAGCTCTTTGTACTTTTTGTGATAGTGTCCTTATGCGCTGAAGTAGTTGTTTTTCAGCCTCCCCTCCAACTGCTCAATCATGTCGAGGTGATTGCTTTCATTGAGACATAACTGAGTTATTGACTCTCGTTTCTTCAGTAGCACTTGCTTCAATTCGGCATTTTACTCCTCTAGAAGCTTAATATTTCTATCGGATGTCAGCAATTTGATTCTTGTATTTTCGTGTTCTTCAAGCTCCTCCAGAAACAGCTGAATAATCTCTGGTATTTCGATAACATTCAGCTCTTCAAAAATTGATGCATATTTGAGCTGAAGATCCATTCTTGATGGTATTTAAGAGTGGTTGTATGTGTTTGATTACTCGTGTCGTTGATTGAACGAATACTCTTCCTCAAATAGCTTGCGTTGCTAGCTTTGATAGCTATCTTTGTCAACACTCTTTTTAATAGTTGGAAGGTTTTCTTGGGAGAAAGAGTTCGGAAGATGACTGGATGATTGGTTGCTTTTCATTATTAAATCAAACGGTAATATTATGGATCATTGAAAATCATAATACCTTTTCTGAAGCTGAGGGCCATGGGTGTATTGGACCTTTTTTATGTTAATGATCATTTCCTCAATTATTCCAGCCAACTATTTATTTTAATGTTTATGATACTTTTGAATAGAGGCAAAAGAGGTAGCTGCTTATTATATTGAACTGTGAATGGCTTGAAGTCTCCATCGATAGTCTTTTCCCTCAAGGCTGATGTATTAGCTAATAGAAGTGATGTAGTTGATAGTCTCACAAAGATATGCCTTAAGATGGGCTGAATATGATCTGTAGTTTGAAATAATTCGCTAGTATTATCTAAAAAGTTAAGCTGGAGATATAACCTCCTCCTTCTCTGTTGAACTTGTGTACTCTTTCAAACTGGATAGGCTCAAATCTGAAGACTAGAGCAAGTTAGACTCAAATTATTCCACCAGTTACGAAGATCTCTTTCTGTAGGCAGACTGAACACTCTCAACTATTTTGCTTTAGTGATTGATGATGCGATCTATCTGGTTCACAATTTATTGATGATTGTCTTACTGGGAAAGAACCTCTGCTAATTCTTGAAATATTCCTTTTGTGGCATTCCAAGGCGATAGCTATTGACTAACAGTTACACCAGGTCGAACTTCTTTTGTTGAAGGACTGACTATATGAAAGTTAGCTTTTTTAGTTGCATTTGTGGGTTGTGAGAATGAAAAAAGCAGCTTATTTCCATCAAACTCACTTTTTTTTTCAGGGGTAGTATACAGCTATTGACTTGGTATGACCTGAGTTGTGTATATCTTGTTTCTTAGCTCGACTATTTAACTATTTTTATTAACTATCTCGCTTTGAAGATTTTAAACTAGTGCCAGAAGTTACACTCTTTACTACTCAAGCAGCTGCACCATGAGGGTAGCTTTTTCAAGGGCCTCATTGGTGATATCATAAGAAAGAGTTAGTTAATGTAACTGCTCATTTATCGTCTTATCCTCTTCGAACTAGTTAGAGACAAGTATACTCTTCCGAAGCTCATTTTGTGGTAGTTATTGCTTTGAATAGTATGAGCTTGTTGGTTAAAGGTTTATGAAGTGGTGGGTTCTTTTGATAAACTTTGATTTCGCAACATTAAATATATCACATTATCATAATTTCCCTTCGGCCTTCATCTGCTGTTTCAACTCTAACAACTCCCTGTATTCTTACTTGGTCATCTTTATCGTAAACTTTAAATCTGAGGATCGACGCATCTCTTCCAGTAATTATGCTGGGTTCATTGATTAGTCCCGAAAAGCCGGGGTGTCAATACCTTGACCTCCAATAGATTTCCCTGGTAATCTTGTCATCTGCTTCATTTTTGGTACTTCTTGCTTGAGTGGCTTCTTGATGGGCTATTTCTTTGAAGGTTCGTTCTTGCTGGAAATCCTACTTTGAGCTTTTGAGTTGATAGATGCCTTTTAGTTCTTGGAGTCCTCCATTTTTTGACCTTTAAGTGGTTTATTATTGGCAAGTCTTCCTTTTTCAGGCTTTTCCTCAGCTTGATTTTTTTTGATAGACTTGCTGCGATTTTTTTTTGGAGAATTTTAATAGTATTAAAACAAAGGTTGATCGAGAATCTTTGCACTTGTTGATAAAAATAATGATTCGTCACTTTTTTCCATTTGGCTGATTTTTTCTTGATAAGAGTTTTTATGTTTTTGATCTGCTCTTTCAAATCTGTCGTAGAGAAAGATAACCTTATTGAGTTTGAGTTTTAGCATGTGGAAGATTGAAATATTATCATCTGTGCTATGCTATCTGTAGTAGGAATCCAACTGACTCATTCTAATTTCAAATTAATGCCTGAGAGTATCTAGTTAGTGTACATCATTAGGTTGCCCCATTACTTCGACCTGACTGAGCAGACCTACTTCGGATAAAATGTACTGTTGAAGACTTATATGGCTCTGTCTATTTCGAGGGCTACTACAGGTAGATTATTAGGTTTAAGTGTAATCCACTTCATATTATAATCAAAATGGACCCTCCTCCCATCGACCCTGAAGGCGAATAGAACAACTTCCTCGAGACTTAATTTTTATTTTACCTTCTGCCTTGCTACTACGGCGTGGTAGCATTGCTCTTCCGCTACTTTAAAGTACTTGAGACAGAGCCCACTTATTATGTCAGCCACATACCCGGAGAAAAATTGCTCAAGTATTGTGAATCGGAGGAGTAAAGACAGCGAAACAGCTAGGCATTAACATACCGAGTAAATGAAATTATATGTAGATCCTTCCAGCAAGTTTTGTGATAAAAGCAAAGCTAAGTCTGTTCAATTGCTACCTCTATCTCAGCATGGTCTTCCTGAGTTTTATCTGCACCCCCAACATGTTCTATTCGGCTGGGTATATTTGGTATAGTACTCCTTTGACTATCAAGGCTTTCTTTATATCTTCGGAAGCATGGCCTGGTATCTTTCGGCTCTGGTGCTTCGGAGAGAGCAGCAAAGAAATATGGCCCAGTCCATATGGATTCATCGACTTTTTTGGATTCTCGCAGGGACTTTTTCAGTTTACAAAATGTTCGAAGACTACTTCCTTCCTCTAAACCTGATTGTGAACATTCTTCTGATCATGAGTAAATGTTTCTTCATTCAGCGAACCTCATTCTGGCAATTTTTGGAATCTACAGGGCTGAAGACACTGACACCTTGCAAATGTCAACCAGTGAGGATATTCCCAGCTTTGTCAAGATATTTTTCTAGTTCCTCTAACTTAATGACCGCATTAGATATTGGTTGGGTGTCGAGGATATGCTCAATGAAAACCTTGTTGAGGATGGAAATGCAACTCGTCCTGATATTGACAACCAAGATTTAGTAGCCATCGGGCATGTTTTGAAAAGATCAGCTCAGAGCATAAAAAGTTAAATTAATCTTCTCAATGAACTTCCTCGAAGAAATGTCTTTGTGGACAAAAAGGTAAGATATCTACGGGAGGGAGACAAGATGAAGAGTTGTTACTTTATATTGAGTCAGGTAGGAAACAGTCGCTTTTAGGCTCTGAGAACCATTGAGTAATTCCAAGCTCTGCATGCTAAACTAGCAGATATTTTCACAGCTTAGAACTTCCCCAAACATGTTCTTCCTCGACCGATTGGCCTCTTAGGAGGATAAGTCGAAGGCAATATGTCAGAAAATCTATAAACCTGGTTTGAACAAATTCTGAAAACTCCGATCTTTATTACAAAAGAATTGTTAGTGTTTTTGAATGTTGATTCATAGAAGTCAGCTCCTTTCATCGCTTATTTCTAAAACTCATACTCTTCTTTCTGCAGTAGGCACTACATTATGATTCGCCACAATCGGAAAAACATTTCCTCAGTTCGATAGGTCAGATAAACTGAGTTTTCAGGTTATTTTGATCCAGAAGTCAAAATATATGAGCCTTCTGATCACGAAAAAATCATCAAATTACTTGACTATGAGGTCAAATTCTTTGTTACAGCTGAGAGTGTGATTGGTGAAGAAAGAAGCATAATGTTTGGCCTCTCATGTTTAATTGACAAAAGCAAACGACTCTCTTGGGATTTGAAAAAAACTCCTATAGGCTTAGGAATTTTAAATCAACGCATTGAAGAAGAGTGCAACTGTTCAGTTCCTCAGTTTTATAGCTTGGTTGGAGGCCTAACAACCAAAAACAAACAAAAGATCAATTAAAATTGTCGTAGGTATTTATAACTAGTCCTTAACAGCAAAAAATACTACTGTACGAGCTTGTTCACCTTTATCAAGTATGATATAATCAAACAGGAGGTCATACTTACTGATGGAGGTCAGCTAATCTTTCAAGCGGTAGAAAGGGAAAGTCAAATTCTTGATTAATATGATGACAAAGGTGGACTCATTGAAGTAGTCAGAGTAGAGCGCCTCAAAAGAGGCTCAGTTAACGAAAAGTTTAGCTTTAGGTTCAGAAGAAAGGACCTGTATCTGACTCGAACATCCAATGAATTGCTGGAGCTCAGATAATAGTTGGCTTCAATTTACAAAGGAGTGAGTTTTATTCCTGAGATAAGGTTTAAAAACAACAGCAAATGGGAAGTCAAAACCATGGTTGAAGGGTTCCTTCTGAAGATAGAAAATCTTCCAAGGATTGAGATTATCGATGAATATCACACTTTTTATGGAGACTATCTTCACAATGATGAAAAGGTGAAGGCCGTAGAAGTTGAAGAGAAAGAATAACGGGATTCTAATTGATAGTGCATTGAGCTGATGATGGTTGTTGTATTCATAAATAAAAGATTCTCTAAAGTTGAGAGAATGCTTTGTTGTTGAATTTCCATCATAGAAGAATATCTAAGTAGCATATCTTACTGTTGATAAATAACTATTCTTCCTATTTTATTAGTAAGTAAAATCATTCCGATCAGAAGACCAACTCAAGACAGGATGGGCTAAAAGTCCATGTTTTTTGCGATTATTTAATATTTGGAGGGAATAATTTCCTTTCATATGTGAAAATGTCCAAAAAAACTCCTGTCAAAATAAGAACTTTCTCCAAAATTTAATTCAAATTTTAGAAATATCAGTTCAATCCTGGATTTTTGGAAGCAAATTGTATCGATTTCTTGTTACTGGCCGAACTTAATCTAAAAAACGCTTCTTCTAAAAATTAGTATTATACTAAGATGTGCGAAGAGAGTTAAGGTATTGCAAAGTATAGTTGCTCACAACTTTTTGGATACAAAAGCAAGAGCTAAAAACTACTGGAAGAAGACAACATCACCACTGTCAAGTTTGACCCCACAGGTGCCTTCCTGGCACTTGGAGATCGGGCAGGACGTCTCATTATCTTCCACTCTCCCGAAAAAATATAAAGTTGCCAGTAGTACGACTACTACTATGAATTCGAAGCTCACCATCCCAACTTTGACACACTGAAAAACCTCAACATCAGCGAAGAGATCCTGGATATTCATTGGCTTCGTCCCCAAGGAAAGTACATGAAGCTCCTGACAGGCAATACTCATACAGTAAAGCTCTGGAAACTTTATGAAAAAGAGCATCATCAGTGGCTGGAAAACTGGTCTTAAGATTTAGTGTGCCCTCCAAGTGAGGAGGAAACTACTGTTCGTGTTAATCTTCAAAGGTCATTTAGCAACACCTCATACAGTCCAATCTGCTCCTTTGGGTTAACCAACAACGAGTAGTATCTTTTCACGGCAGAAGAGCAGTCGATGCTATTATGGAGTCTTCAAAAAAATGCTACGCCTTATGTTATCCATAAAATAAATGAAAATTCTCAACACCCTAAGTCCAATAAAATCACATGCGCTCAAGTTCATCCAACCAATGAATCACTTTTCGCTGTTGGAACAAATCACGGTAGTCTTAACGTCTTGGATAGTCGAGAATCAATCATCCATCCCAATTCTCTTCATTTTGTTTCATCGGTTCAATAGAACAGCTTTATCAGCGAAATAATAAAGCAGTATACCTCTGTTAATTTTTTGTCAGACTCGAAGAAAATAGTCACTAGGGACCTGATTTCAGTAAAGGTATGGGATATGTGCTACAACCGTTAACCTCTACATACCATCTATATCGATGAAGAAATCAAACAACATCTTCCTGAGCTTTTCTAAGCCGAAGTGCTAGAGGATCGGTTTAGAATAACTGAAGCCAACAACAATGTTGTCACTGGGAACTATGGAAACTCCTTTCATATAATGGATCCCAATAACGGTGACAATGTTCACTACGAGCTCGATTTTGGACAATAAACCAAGACGAGGAAGGTCGGAGATGGAAAGAGAAATAATCCCTTTAGCTGCAACTCTCGGGTTTTCGGCCACGACTTCAACGAATCAACGGGACAATTAGCAGTTTCAACAAGCAGTTGTTTTTTCATATTTTCACAAGGCAACCAAGAAGAGGAGGAAGAATTAGTTATGTGAGAGGATTTTTCAGCCTATACATTTTGAATAAGTATATATTTATATATCTACAAAATATCACTTAGGAATCTTCCATTGTTGCAAAATATACTCAAAAGCAGCCTCAAGATCAGTTAGAGTCTTTTTCTCCCACTCATTGTCATCCGAATCTTTAAGTTACGACATGAGCAACTTAATCAAGCCCAATATATTTTATTCACTGTCGACTGCCAAGACACAGAATATCGTGACGGGAAGATAGTCGTCCATGTCACCCAACCGGAGACAATTTTTGAAATAGCAGTTGTATGCGATTCTTATCTGCTGCCTGAATATAAGAATATGCTCATAAGCTGCACTAGCTGAAGTCACGGTTGCTAGCTTTTTCAGCTCCCTAGTAGCAGACATGTAGGGTATTTTCTCCTCATCCTCGATTTATTTTAAAGAACGCAGTCTTCTGAACTGATTGTAGTGCTCAGAGATCTAGAGTTGTCTGAATAAATCACTGATAGGAAATCGTTTAAGTAGCCTTTATCTTTTTTACCTGTAGACTTGGTATTCCCCTTGGTAGATTTTTCCAAACAGACTGATTATATCTGATGTTTGATAGCATAAAGCTTCCATCTGTTGCTCAAGAGTGTTCAAATCTAGGAGGTCTTCCCGTTTGTAAACAAGATTTTTGAGACGGCTGGACTAGTTTTTCAATCTAGACACCAGATCATTCACAACATCGCTATCAATTTTTTTTCCTTTGCTCAGCATTTTATGCATTTTGCTGCATATTTTTGTACACTCGTATGTTTCAGCGCTTTCCTCATCGAATAAAAGTTGAACTCTTGCTCCTGGAGAAACTCTATATATTTTAATTCATACTTGACTAATTTTTTGACTTCAAGTGTCCTCAGCAGAGCTAGATAAAAGTTATGAAAGGCCATCTCATCTCCCTCAACCATAATCAGTTTTGCCTATTTGCCTCTCCCATATCTTCTCAACTGGTACACAGTCGTATCTGGCTCTGAAGCTCCCCATATCTTGAAAACGCATCTGCAATTATTGTGATTTCCTTTCTTCACTGTTATGAAACTATCAGTGTGCTGACACATAACTAGCTTTCTGAATAATTAGTCTCTTACAGTGATTTGCACAAATTGAGAAATGGCTGAGTGATGGATTTGAAGTTCTTCTCCAGGCGGAGAATGTGAGCGGTTTCGCCTACACTCATGTTGCTAAAAAGCTAAAAATCTAGATCCTAACAATTTTAAGGTTAAACAGATTGACCATTTTCGTTAATGGTTTTAGTTGAGAGGAACTAGGCTTTGCGAGAATTGGGCTGAATTTTCATTGTTTTCTACCCTTCTAACTCAGATGACTTCCCTTCCTCAGTGGCCACTTCCTTCCTATCAATGTCATAAGAGCTCAATGTTTTGGTAAGGGGAATCTCTTTGGCCAGAGTCGATTCTGTTTATTGATAGACTTTCTCTAGCTGGAGATTTATGATTTCCCTGAAGGGAGCAGTAGGGTGCTAGTTGGATTCGGTGTATTTCATGGAAATGGAAAGCAACTAATTCAAAATGATTATAATGATTCTATCACATAAATTTAATCATGCGAAAGGTGAGAAGCTTTGAGGAAAACACTGTCTAAAATTTAGAGATCGAACACTAGTTCTAAAAACTTATGCAAATAGAAGGGCTTGATCAAGCCAGTTAAAAACCGAAAGAACCATTTCCTTCGCTCAAAGATATCTTTCATAATAACACTTTGACCAATATCATTGGGGCAGGTCCTAATGCCAACATCCGGGCTTTTAACTATCTCTTGCTATGTCATATTCGTAAGGAGCATCTCAAACAACTCTAAAGTACACGTCTGCAGCAAGAGGCAGATAGACTGAGTTCAGAAGACTAAGGTTTCAGCAGAGACAGGAGAGTTTCATTCAACGGACGAGGGGCAGTCTTTCTAAATGGTCCTCAATACTAAAACTATGCCTTACATAAGCTTAGGATTTATTCCTTTTCAAAGAGCACAGATTTGACAATTATACAAAATACCCCTCTTCTTAACGATAAGCAGCTCTGGTTCAATAAGCAACCAATGGAATCTCTTCACTTGAAAAAATTGCTTTCTTAATTTCTAAAATAATTGCTACCTGAAGAGCTTCCCAAAGAGTACAAGAAAAAATTGAAATCAGTTCAATACCATCTGAATAGACACAGAGTTGTGGGTATTATCCTGGAAATTGTGATGAGAAACATCCTGTACTCAAATTATGAGATCCAGTCTGCTAAAAACTATTAAGAATAGGTAAATGATCATACAGTATGCACGACTCTTTGCGATGCTTTTGCGATTGATGGCTTGATGTGTCGTGACAACCTCTACGAAATTAACACTTGGTGCAAGGTCTATTCCATCATTTTGAAGAAGGAAAAGATCATTTTTGTCGAGATGTTCAATGACGAATTCTAATAAACAGGGATAACTAATGAAAAAGAAGCTCAAAATATCAAAAGAGATACTGAATAAAAGCTCAAAGAGCACCAAGTTAATTCCATACAATAATTTGAGACTTGTGAATTAAAGAGCTAATCAGTTGACATATCTGATTTCAAAAGTGAGTCAGAAAGGAGGAAGAAAAGTGAAGTGAGCAGCTCTATGATGGACAAGGATGAAGATAGTGAAATGGATTCAAATTTATCAAATCACAGCTAAGAAAACAAAGGATAGTCATATTATGAGTAAACTTCTCCTCCTTTTGGAAATAATTTTAGCTCGAAGAAAAAAACAAATATTTCAGACCTGTAAGAACAGAGTGAGGGATAAAGTGACAAAGAGATTTATGCGAATAATCACGAACAATAGTATGAGTAAGTACGTTAAAAATTATAGCAGTTTTTAAAGTCAAACTCATTTATAAAAAAATCTGATTAAACAATACAGAAATCTGAGCCATACACTAATGATACTGGGATGTCTGATCTTAACTTGTAAACTAACTCTTCAAAAAAATTGGAGAAGAAAACCAATTTTACAACTGATTGTACTCCACCCAATTGTTTTGAATAAATAGGCGTAGCCAAGCCAAAGCCAAAAGATTTTTCCAAAAAGAGCTCTCAAGAGTAGGGTTCAAGTATCATAAATAATAACATCAGCAACAATATATACTTGAACCTTGGAGAGAACACTCAATACCGACCAGTGATCAACATATCAACAAGCAAAAAGGATCCAAAAGGATTCAAGATCAATCTAGGATGATAATTTATATTTTTATGGCCATCAATCAACGAACAAAGTGCTTACCCTTCACGTTGCGAACATAGCCAGGATTTACCAGACGGCTATGATAGTTCATCATAAAAGGACAATTTCCCACAGCTGGATAGGTTGCCAATGTCAAATAGTTGGACCTTGCTTGAGTGAAGTTCTTTTCTTTTTATCGAATCATTGATTCTGCTAATCGATTACTTTTTGTTTGAACCTCTTGGCTTGCTGGTAGATTTGCCTGCGATTGTTTATCTTATCTCTCGGACTTAAAAGTAGCAAATTTTGGTCTAGTGTTTTTCTGCTGAAGAGTCGAACTTAGTTTAACTGAGTTGTTTCTGGTTGTCCATGAGCAGCCTTTAGTTCCCACTGAATCAAATATATTTTACTTTCATTCATCTGAAGGTGGCACTGAGGCAGAGCTTTTTGATATTTTTCATAGACAAGAGGTTTTCTCCAAAGGGAAGAGTGTCTCAAAGAAATGTGAGCTCCAGCAGTTTCGGTGTTCATTTTATAATTAAGTATTATTATCGTAGAAATGGAAAAAGAAACTCAACATGTCGAGGAAAAGCAGTGCAAAGCTTACGCATTATTCGAATAGCCAGAAACTCTCAAAATACTGAGCTTTCTTGATGCTTCTGAGAAAAAAATCACATACAAAGGAATTGCTGATGATCCTGGTCGAAAACATAAAGATTTTACTTTTGAGGCTGTATCTTTCCTCACTGAAAAACTTGTACTTTTATCATAAAGCAGCGCCATAATCATAATCCAATAATCGATGCTTGTGTTGATGATCTTCTTAAAGGAAAAGACAGTACAGTTCTGATCCTTGGAAACGATGAATAAAAAAAATAAAAGATGTACTAATGGAGTCATGTAGATTGATTGGATAGTCTCAAAATCAAGGTTTCCTCCTACAGTTTTTAGCCGCTCTTTTTGACACTTGCTACGAAAGATAACTCGATGACCGAGTCACTATCAAGCTCAGTTGCTGGGAGCATAGAGATGGGAAGATCAATGACCTACTGGGTGGAACCAGTGCCAAAAGTGAGTTGCATAATTGGCTGGCAAATGATCTTTTAGAGGGAGCTAAACTGGTGGGAATACCTGAAATCATGATTCAGAATATGAAGAGTGCCCTTAAAATTATCCGTATCTTCATGAAAAGCTTGTAGCTGAGCAGATAAAACGGATAATAAACATAGAACCTTACATTTACAGTACAACTACCAACATGTAGATAAAGATCGAAATCGACAATGGGTACGATAAACATGGAAATGTTACCGAGTATAAGTTGAGTAAGCTCAATATTGTCAAACTGAGCCACCCTTATACAACTAAAGCCTCCAAGAAACACACTTCTTGGTTTA
>Ga0100380_10003924_pt1 | contig 15656 bp, 16 predicted proteins | sample CryGeymeta201504_FD_80417 | JGI IMG/M metagenome (GOLD analysis project Ga0100380, IMG submission 80417) | Groundwater microbial communities from Crystal Geyser aquifers in Utah, USA - Crystal Geyser metaG 2015-04 | ecosystem: Environmental > Aquatic > Deep subsurface > Groundwater | place... | reverse complement strand
TAGCACTAGTATTTTTAAATAGTTGTGGTAATAATAATGATATAAATAATACTACAAATAGAGTAAAAGTTAATACTAATAGCAATAAAGTTAATGTTGATAAGTCTGATCTTAAACAAAATAATATTAGTAGTTGAAATAGTGAGAATATTGATAATCAAGATTGAACATTAAATAATTTAACAGATAACAGTAACATAAGTTATAATAACTGAAAATTCGAATTTTCTGATATTACAAATTTTTTAGTTATTAATTATAACAATGTAGTTGAATCAATAACTAAAAAAACAGATGTTAAAAATGTTGATGAAATTAAACCTAATGAAATTAAAGTTGATATAAATAAAGATGAAATAAATGGTGATGAAACAAATAATGATGAAAAAACAATAGATAAGAACGATATAAATAAAGATGAAATTAATAAAGATAATGTTACAATAAAAGATAAGGTATATGTTGAATGAGATTTTACTGATAATACTAATGATAATTTATATATTAATACAGACATAAATAATGATATAAATTTAAACATAAATATTATTACTGATACAAATTATGATACATGAGTTATTATTCAAAGTGAAATTATAGATCCATCAGTTAAAAATATAGGTATAGCTATAGAAGCATGAAAACCTATAATTAAGAATTAATATTTTAAAAATCATTTCAATTTTACAAAAAAATAGTTATATTCTGTATATAATTATTTTTTTATTTTTTATGCAAAATAAAACAAATTTAGAAATTAAATATAAAAATTTTATCGAAAATAACAATAGCAAAACTATTGTTATTTTACATGGTTGGTGATGAAGTAGTAATAGTTGGTTAGAAATATGAGAATTACTTAAAAAATCAGGTTTTAATGTAATAATTCCAGATTTACCATGATTTTGAAAAACAAAATTAAATTATATTTTCGATTTAGATGAATATGCTAAAGTAATAGGTAATTTTTTGAGAGAATTAAATCTAGATAATTTTATATTATTGTGACATAGTAATTGATGAGCAATTTCAATAAAAATCGCAAATTCTCATATTTTTAATATAAAAAAGTTAGTTTTAAATAATAGTGCTTGAATTAGAAATGATAAAAAAAGAAATATAAAAAAATCTATTTTTAATATTATTTCTAAACCATTTAAAATAATTTTCAAATTCAAAATATTTAAAAAAATTAGAAGAAAAATATATTTTTTTATATGATGAGCTGATTATATTAAAAGCGAGGAAATTCCTTTTTTAAAAGAAACTTATTTAAATATAATAAATAATGATATAAGTGATGAAATAAAAAAAATAGATATAGATACTCTTTTGATTTGGTGAGAAAAAGATAATTACACTCCATTAAGTGATGCTTATTTTATGAAAAAAAATATAACAAAATCAAGACTTGTAATTTTAGAAAATGAAACTCACTCAATTCATCTACAAAATCCAAATAAATTAGTAAATACTTTATTAAAAAATATATAATTTATGAAAACAAATTTAACATTATTACTTATATTATCAATATTTCCATTATTAAATAAATACTTATTTTGGTTTTTTAGTATTCAATTAAAAGAATATAGATTTGATAGATTTTTTGAATATATATCTACTGCTCAATGAAAAAAAGCTATATTTAATTTTTGGTTTTATATTGAAATACCAGTTTTAATATTAACATTTTGATATTTTATTAATCAATTAATAGAAACAGTCATTTTCAATGTTGTTTTTAATTTACTTATTTTAGAAACTTTTTTTGTGATTTCAAAAATTGCAAAAAGAAAAATTATATTTCCAAAAGTAACTTCTAGACTTATTTTTACGATTTTTATTTTTCTAATATTAGAATCATTATTCTTATATTTTACAAAAAATATATATTTTTTCATACTTTTTAATCTATCATTTCCATTCCTTGTCATATTTTTATCTGTATTTTTTAGTTTACCATTAGTAAATAAATTGAAAAAAAAGATATTTTTTGAAACAAAAATGAAATCTAAAATTTTTAATAAACCAACTAAAATTTGAATAACATGAAGTTATTGAAAATCTAGTGTAAAAGAGTATTTAAGTCAAATATTAGAAAAAAACTCAAAAGTATTAATAACTCCAAAAAATATAAATACAGAGCTTTGAATCTCTGATTTAATAATAAAAAAATTAAAAGATAAATACGATTATTTTGTAGTTGAAATGTGAGCATACAAGATTTGAGAAATTGAAACACTATGAGAAATAGTTGATCATAAATATGGGTTTTTAACCGCAATTTGAAATCAGCATTTAGCACTTTTTTGATGAATTAAAAATACAATTAAAGCAAAAAGTGAAATTGAACTTAAAGTAATTCAAAATAAATGAATACTTTATATAAATTGAGATGATAAAAATATTGAAAAAGCAAAATTTAATAAAAAAACATATATTGTTACTTATTGAATAAAAGAAAAATGTGATGCAAAATCTGAGATAATAGAAGTAAAAAAAGCAATTACTAAGTTTAATTTCTACTATAAATGAAGTAAAACATCATATAAAACAAATTTACTTTGAACACATAATATCATAAATATAACTTGAGTTCTAGCGTTTTGTTACGATATTTGAATAGATAAAGAAATAATTAAAAATTCATTACTTGATCTAAAAATGCCAAATAATACTTTGGATATAATTAAATATAATGATAGTGTTTTATTGGATGATACATATAATTTATCAGAATGATGACTTTATGCTTGATTAGAAGTTCTAAATAGTTTTGTAGAAAATTGATGAAAAAGTTTTTTAATAATGGATGATATATTAGAATTATGAAAAAAATCACCAACAATTCATTTTGAAATTTGAAAAAAAATTGCAAAAAAGAAACTAGTAGATAAAGTATTTTACGTTTGAATTAATAATAAAAAGGATTTTATAAATTGATTAATATCGGGTTGATATAAGATTGAAAGTATTATAAAAAATTTAAATAAGATTTGAAAAAATGATGTACTTTTATTTGAGTGAAGAAAATCTCAACTACAACTTAAAAATTTAATATGAAAAAAATAATAATCACAGATTTCTTTACAACATTAAGTAAAAAACATTTTCTAAAGTCTTTTGCTTTTCTTACTTATAAATTACCATATATTAGAGTATGAAAATATAGTCAAAAAATTGAAAAAAAATTACTTGATTATTTAAATCTAAGAGAATCTAGAATTATTTCATTTTACAATGCTAGAAGTGCAATATTTCATTGTTTAAAAATGATTTGAATTAAAAAAGATGATGAAATAATTATAAATTCATATAATTGTATTTCTGTTGTAAATTCTATAATTCAAGCAAAATGAAATCCAATTTATGCCGAAATAGATAAAAAAACTCTATCTTTTGATCTAGAATTACTTGAATCAAGAATAACAGATAAAACAAAAGTTATTATAGTCCAACATACTTTTTGAAAATCAGCACCAATAAATAAGATTAAAGAAATAATTGAGAAATACAACTTAGTTGTAATTGAAGATTGTTCGCATTCACTATGATCAAAATATGATGATTTAAAACATGGTAGTTTTTTTGATTTTTCTATTTTTTCAACTTGAAGAGATAAGGTAATTTCATCAGTTAATGGTTGATTTCTTGTTATAAATAATGAAGAATATTTTAAAAAAATCTCAAATATTAAGAGAAATTTAGTTTTACCACCTATATCTTTGGTTTGTAAAAATCTAACTTACAATATAGTTTGAATTTTATCACTCAAAACTTATAGTTTTTTTTGATTATGAAAAGCAATTATATATTTATCAAGAAAGTTATGAATTATTAATGAAATATTAGAAAAAGAAGAAAAAGAGTGTAATAATGAAGATTTAAATTATATGTTACCAAATTCATTGGCTGCATTAGCATTATATGATATGCATAGGATATTTTTTTATCAAAGAGATAGGGAAGAAATAGCAACTTTTTACGATGAAAATATAGAAAATAATTATTTTAAACCTGTTTTTAGGGAATTAGTTATTGAAACATTAAACTATTTTAGATACCCAATTTTGTTTAAATCAGAAGAAATTATGGAAGATTTCTATAATTATATGAAAAGTAATAAAATTTTACTATGAAGAACTTGGAATGGTTCAAATATAGTTCCAGTATGAAGTAATTTGGAAAAAGCAATGTATAAATCTGATTGTCTAGTTGCAGAAGAAATAGCTAATAAAATACTTTTTTTACCAAATAATAAGAATATAAATAAAAAAGATTTAAGAAGGATTTTGAATTTAATAGATACTTATGTATACATTAAACATGATAATTAAAAGATATATTTTATAAATAATAGCACTATATTAAATGTATTGAATTAAAAAAATAAAATCAAAAGAGATATGGAATAATTTTATTATTAATAATAATTTAGATTTTTATAGTTTTTTGTCTAGTTGGGAATGGTCAGAATTTCAAGAATTAGCATGAAAAACTGTATTTAAATTTTGAATTTATGATAAAAAAAATAATTTAATTTGAATTATTCCATTGATTAAAAATATAGCAAAAAGATGAACTTATTTGTTTTGTCCACATACCCCACTTATAGTAAATAAATTAGATTTTTTTGAGGTTTTACAATCAATTTTACCAGAATTAAAATCATTTGCAATAAATGAAAAATCTGATTTCATTAGATTTAATTCACCAGTAAAAAATACTGTTTTAAATAAAAAATCATTTGAAAAATTAGGTTTCATAAATGCACCAATGCATGAACATGCAGAAGATACACATCTACTTGATTTAAAACCAGATTTAGAAGTATTATTTTCAAATATAAAAAAATCAGATAGATATTATATAAATAGAGCTGAAAAAGAATGAGTTAAAATTGTTATTTGAAATAATAAAAATCAAAAGGAAAAATTAATAGAAATGCATATTAATCACTCAAAAAAAGTTGGATATCACTCATTTAGTCCGGAATTTATAGAAAATCTATATAAAGTTTTTTGAGAAAATGTAACTACAATAAGTACAAATTATAATTGAGTTATTGAAAGTATTTTGATGACTATTAGATTTTGAAAAACCTGTGTTTATTATATAGCGAGTAGCGACATTATAAATCATAAATTTTCACCAAATTATCTTTGTCAATGGGAAGCAATAAAAAATGCAAAAGAGAACAATTGTGAAATATATAATTTTTGGTGAGTTTCTCCAGATGATAATCCAAAACATCCAATTGCATGAGTAAGTAAGTTTAAGAGAAAATTCGCATGATATGATTATAGTTTATTACATGCTCAAGATTTACCAATCTCAAAAAAATATTGGATAAATTATTTGATAGAATCAATAAGAAGAATAAAAAGAGGTTATTATTATAAAAAACCTGAGTAAAATATAAAAAAAAATGATTTAATTAATATAGATAATCTTATTATTAATTATAAATCTATTTTTAAGGAAATAATAAGTGAATTAAATTCTGTTAATTGATTTTATATATTTTTATATTCATAAATAATTAATATGGTTAAAATAAATTATGTAAATTTGAGATTTTTTTTATATTTTTTATTTTTTTTGTGTTTTGTTTTTTTTTATTTTATAATAACTAATCCACTTTTCTGAAATATTGAAAAATCAAATCAGATTATAGGTGTATCTAAGGATAATCTATATAAACATGTGAAATATTTAACTGATTTTGAAATACAAAGAACTTATTATGAAACAAAAGTATTAAATATAGTTGCAGATTATATATATAAAAATTTTAAAGATAATTGATGTGATGAAGTTGAATTTCAAAAATATATAGTTAGTGATAAGGAATACAAAAATGTACTATGCAGATTTAAATGAGAATGAGATAAAATTGTAATATGAGCACATTATGATGTTTATTGAGAATATGTTCAAATAGATAATAAAATGATTTTCTGAATATTTAAATGAGCAGATGACAATGCTTCATGAGTTGCATGATTACTTGAATTAACTAGATTGATTTGAGTTAATAAACCTAATAAAAATTTAGAATTTGTAGCATATACACTAGAAGAACCTCCTTTTTTTGATAGTGAAAATATGTGAAGTTATGTTCATGCAAAAAGTTTATCAGATAATGGTGAAAAAATAAATTTTATGATTAGTTTAGAAATGATTTGAGTTTTTTGAGATGATATAATACAAAATTATCAAATAAGATTTCAAAATCGGTTTTATCCTAAAAAATGAAATTTTATTGCATTAGTATGAGAATTATTTGATTTTAAGATAAGAGAATTGAAAAAGAGTATGATTTCAAATTCTAATATACCTGTTGAATCGTTTAATGCACCTAAAATTATTAAATGAGTTGATTTTTCAGATCATAGAAGTTATTGGAATTTATGATATAAAGCATATATGATTACTGATACTTCATTTCTTAGAAACAAAAATTATCATAATGATTTTGATACAATTGATACATTAAATTTTGATAAAATGACAGAAGTAGTAAAGGCTATTTATTGAATTATAAGTGAAGCAAAATAAAAACTCCAAAAGGAGTTTTTATTTTGCAATTACATAATTTCACTTCATGAAACTAATTTTGAAGCTCTTCATTCTAAATCTTCATTTAAATAAATTAGTTTTGAATTTTCTTTTGAACCAATATTTCAAAGTGTTTCAATTCTAGATGAATCAAGTAGAAATTGTAATACTTTTTCAGCATTTAATGAATCATCAGTTTGTTTAATTAATTCAACTGATTCTTTAAATCATTCTGCAATTTTCATTCTTTGTCAAGCCATACCTTCTCAAAGAAGTATTTTTGATTCTTTTTCAGCTTCGGCTTCTTTTACTTGCATTATTTTTTTAGCTTCAGCTTCATTTAACGCAGCTTCTCTTAATTGTTGTGTTTCGATTACTTTATTCATTGCTGCCATAACTGATGATTCAAGTTTTACATCTCTTACTTGAATTGAATCTAATCTATAACCAAATGATGCTAATTTAACTCTTAATCTTTCCTCAATTGCTTCACCTATTTCTTCTCTTTTTTCAAATATATTTTTATGTGTAAAAGTAACCATCATAGCTCTTAATTGTTCATCAATAGTTGATCTCATCATTGTTTTCGGATCATCTATATTATAGATTGATTTATAAATATTACCGTCATCAGTATCATTTTTATCATCTTCAACATAATAAATTACATTTAAACCAATAATTCATGTAACTTTATCTCAAGTAATTCACTCAACATCAATTGGAAAATTTCTTCTAAATAATGTTTGACTTTTTGTCCACTCAAAAAATGGAATAATGAAATTTAAACCTGGTCTTAAAATTCTATTATATTTACCTAAAAATTCAACTGTTTTTACAGTATTTGGAGTAACAACTCTAGTTGATAATGATATAAGTATTATATCAAAAATAATTGATGGAACTATACCTGGAATTCAATAACTAGTTATTGAAAATAAAGGTAATAAAATCAATATTAAAGGAACAATAAATCTAAGCATAAGTATTAATTTAATAATAAAATGTATTTAAATTATATTTTAAATTGTTATTTTATGCAAATTATTTTTATATTTAAATTTTTAAGTATAATAATTTTATTAAATAATAATTTAAAAATATGACTATTGAAAAAACTTGAATTAATAAAGATAATGAAAATAAAAATAACAAATTATTAGATGAAGAAGAAATTAAAAAAGAAGAAAAAAAACATTTGGAGTTCATAGCAACTAAAGAAAAAATAACAGTTGAAATAGAAACCGAAGAAAAAATTTGAAACTTAAAAGAATTAGTTGAATATTGAGTTATATCAAGCGAAACTGCAGATAAAATAATTTCAGGAATAAATATTTCAAATGAAGAAATTGCAAAGATTTTTGAAAAAATAAATGAAATTGAAGATGTAAAAGATGTTGATAAATATTTACCAAAAGAATTAAGAATTACTCATGAACAATATATAAAAGCATTATCAGACGATATTTACAGAGTTCAAACAATTACAAAGCTAAATTCAGCATTAACTCTACTTGCAAATCAAATAAATCCAGATTCAATAACATGATTAAATCTCTTTTCTGGTTTTATTACTATACTAGATAAAAATTTAATTAAGATTCAAGAAAATACAATTGATATAAAAAATGAGCTTATTGAAATTGATGAAAAAAAGTTTTGAAAAAAAATAGATACTAGATCATTTTTACAAAAAATAATTGATTTTATAAAAGAACTGTTTAATTAATATGAATATTTTAATATGAATTTTTGCATCTTTAATGGGTGCAATTTGAACAAGTTATCGGAAAAAAGCAATAGATAACTCAACTTTACATAATTGACTAATTACTCTGATTTGACCAGTAATTTGATTAATATATATATATTTATGTGTATTTATTTTTTGAATAAATAGTAATATATTTTATGATAATAAAATCATATTATTAATCCTTATTTGATGATTTATTGATTGAATTGCAGCTTTAATAGAAATTTCAATATTTAAAAAAGTAAAAGTTTCAAAAATATTGCCATATTGAAGTTTCGATAAACTTTTTATCATACTACTATGATTTATACTTTTTTATTGAAATCCTTGATACACAAGTATCACAACCTTATTAATTTCATTATTAGCTGTTGTCGTAATAATGCTTTTTAGTATAGATTATAAAAATTTCTGAATAGAAAGAGATATTAAATTATATATCTTTGTTAAATTTTTATATGCATGTACAACACTTATAATATGAAAAATATTGTTTGAATATACAACACTAGATGTATTTTCTGTAATTATTTTTGTATATTTATGATTTCATCTATTCTCAAATATAATTTTTAAAAGGAATTTTAAAACACTTTTTACACAACCAAAACAATTTTATAAATATAGGATTATATCTTCATCTCTATGACGGATTTCATTTATATTATCAATAATTATTATTGAAAAAAGTTGAGTTCTAATTGCCTCATTACTTAGTTTTATTACAATTGTTTTTTCAATATTTTCAATGAAATTTATTCTTTGAGATAATCCAACTAAAAAGCAAATATTATTAGCTAATCTTGTTATAATAATGATTTGAATTTGATATTATTTTAAATAAAAAAATATGTGATTAATACTTTGAATTTTACAATCATTTTTAAATGCTACATGAATGGTAATTTGAAAAATATTACTAGAAAATAAAAAAATATGAAATAATTTACAAACACTATTTAACAGATCATATCATTTTTTTATAATTATTACTTTGTTTTATATTTGAATATTTCATTTTGAATTAAATAAAATAGATTTTACATATAAAGAATACTTAATAATTATTATTGCAACTGCTTGATTATATATAACATATCCACTTAGAAGAATAGCTTATGCAAGTGAAAAGGTATCTGTATTGCAACCATTTGCAATGTTATTTCAAGTTTTTCCAATTATTATTTGATTTATATTTATAGCATCTGAAAAAGCTAATTTTATTACATTTATCTCTGCTTTAGTTGCTTCATTTATAGTAATACTACCAAATATTAAAATAAATAGTTTAAAGATAAATAAATACTGTTTAATGGTATTAACTTCTTCTATAATTAAATCATTTCAAGTTTTTTCTACTCTATATTTTCTAACTATATTAAATTCTGCCAATTTTTATTTATTAGAATCAATTCTAGTTATAATTTTTTCAATTATTTTAATGTTGTATAAAAGTGAATTTGGAGAATTTAAAAAATTGGAAAAAGGTTATGTTAAATTAATGATGTTTGTTAATTCAATTGTTATTGTATCTATATTATTGGCTTTAACAATGTATTCTACTCTATGAATAGTTACAACTAGTTTATTAAGTTTACTATATCTTGTTTTTGTATACATAATTTGATTCTTTATTTTAAAAGAAATCCCATCTAAAAAAGATATAATTATTACAATTTTAGTTTCAATATGTATTATGATTTGAATGTATTTTAAAAAATAAATTATTTTTCTTGCAATGAATAAAAAAACTCTATAATTGAAACATTAATTAGTTATAGAGTTTTTAAATGCAAAAAAATACAAAAGAAGAAAATAGTGTTTTTATAAGGCCTAATTTTTGGTTTGATATAAAAAATAATTCACAAAAATATGCACATATTATAATGATTGCTACAAAACCAGATATTATAAAACAAGCTCCATTATATATAGAATTGAAATCTAGATGAGAATTAGTTATTCTTGTTCACACATGACAACATTATGACTATAATTTAAGTATGTGAGTGCTTTGAGAATTCAATATGGAAGTTGATGTAAATTTAAATATTTTTTGACCAATTCATAAAAAGTTTTCTCTTGTTATAGATAGATTATGAGATTTTTTGGTAGAATTATCTGCTGAATATAAAAAAATACCAGTTCCATACGTGCATTGAGATACTCTTACTGCTACAACTGCTGATAAAGCTGCATTTTTAAATAAATTTGCAGTTGTTCATGTTGAGGCATGAATTAGAACTTTTACTCCAAGTAAAGAATTTTATCATGATTTATTTAAAAATTATGATAGTGGTAAATTTAATTGGGAAAAATATTATAAAAAACTTCAAGATTTTGATATATATGAAACATGAAGTATAGAACCATATCCAGAACAATTTGATACGAGATGAATTGAAGCTTCAACTTGATTTTTTGCAGCTCCAGTTGAATTATATAAAAATACTTTAATAAAAGAATGATTTCCAAAAGAATATATAAAAGTTGTTTGAAATACTGTTGCTGATGCTATTGAAATTTCAAAACAAAAAATTTGATTATCAAGAGCATTTGAAATATATCCAAATATGAAATGAAAACCTTTTTTATTTATAACTATCCATAGAAGGGAAAATACAGAAAAAAAAGAAAGATTCTTAGTTATATATAATGCAATAAAAAAATTAATTCAAGACTGAGTTTATGTTTGTTTTTTATGACTTTATGCTAGTGAATTTGCAATTGATAATTATGGGCTTAGAGAAGATATAAAAAGTCTAAAAGAAAAATATAAAGATAATTTTGCATATTGACCAGCTTTAGCACATCACTGTGAAGTAATTGATATGATTAGTCAAGCTTGAGCTGTTGTTACAGATAGTTGAAGTATGCAAGAAGAAGCAAATATAATATGAGTTCCTTGTGTAACTGTTAGATTTTGATCTGATAGAACTGAAACTATTTTAGCTGGGACCAATTTAATAGCCCCACCAATTAATTCAATGCTTATTGTTGATATAGTTAAATGAGCGATTTCAAATAAATCAATGATAAAAAAAGAACATCTTTATTGAAAAAATGTTTCTAAAAAAATTGTTGATGAGGTATTAAAAATGTTAAAAAAAGATTGAAAGTTATTTAAATTTGACGATGAAAGATTAGATTTAGGACAATTTTTCAATCACAAAATATAATAAATAAAAAAGATCATACTGATCTTTTTTATTTATATGAATTTTTGAAATCTTCTAATTTTTTTAAAACTATATTATATATATCTATTTTTTTATCATTATTAATTTTAATAAAAGTAGAAATTTCATCTTTTAAAGAATCTAATTTCAAAATTTCAATAGTATTTTTTATTTTAAATATAGTTTTTTCAAGTATTTTAGTCTTATCATTATTATCTAATTCAAGAAAAATTTTATTATTTGATAATATGGATAATTTTTCATCCATTCTTCATTCAACCAATATTTTTAATGAATCTTCTAAATAACTTTTATGTTCTTTTATTTTCTCTTCAAGAATTGTAACTTTATTATTTATAATTTCCTGTTTTCTGTAAATACTTGAATCAATTTCTTTTCTCTCTGAATATATTGAAGTATCTGATTTAATAAAATCAAGATAATTTTGATATGATTCAACTTTTATAAATTGAGTCATTTTCGTATATAATTCTTTTTTTTCTCAAAGTAATTTAATTCTTATATCAGTAACATCAAGAAGTTTTTTAGAACTATCCAATAATTCTGCTTCTAATAATGATTTATTATTAATATATTCTTCTATTATTAATTTTAAACTTTCTAAATCAATCATAGTTAAATCTTCTCTGAAAAATGTTTTTAAATTTTGATCAGGAGAAAAATTTTGTAATTTAGTATAAAGCTCATTTCTTAGTTTATCTAATCAATCTATACTTTCTTTTAATTCTCTTATAGTTTTTGTTTGATCAGAAATAACCAAATCTCAAGCATAAGATTTAGTTCAGGAAATTATGAAAAACAAAATTATAAATAAAAATAACTTTTTAAACATTTTTGAATTAATTAACAAAGAAAGGGGAAAATTAAAAATTATTTAGGCTTTAACTTTATGGATATCCCCAATCTCGTAAGTATACGATACTAATTTTTACAATATAACAAAATTTTTAATGTGAATATTGTGTGAAGATTTATTATATATATATTTTGAAACTAAATCATTTTCAAATATCAGATTTAATCTCATATTTCCAGCTATGACTCTCAATTATTTTCGTTACGATTGATAATCAAACTCAAATTCATCTAGTATCAATATCTCATGTTTTTTCAATGTTTCATTGATAAAACTTTTCAGTTAAAAAAGGTATTTCTGAAGATTTAATTCACTCTCAATCATCACTAAAATCTATATATTTTCTAGTAATATTTACTTTTAGAAATGTTTTTTTACCAGAATATTTCAAAAAATTTCAAATTAAATTATGAACTAATTGAATAAATAAATCTTTATCTGCTTTGATATTTACATCAATTTCTCAAGTTACTTTTATTCTTTGTTTATTTTCTCTTAATCTTTTTTTATGAGTTTCAACAAGAGAAATAATTAAATCATTAACGTTAAAATCTGATAAATTTAAGTCTAATTTTTTTCTATCTAGTTTTTCATATTCCATTATTTTATTTACAAGAGTAATTAATCTTTTCATTTCATAAGTAATAGAATTTAGATTTTTTTGATCAAGTTTTATAACTCAATCTGAAATTCATTCTAGATAACATTGTATAGAAGTAATTGGAGTTTTTAATTCATGGCTTATATCTGCTAAAAGTCTTGTTCTAATATCATCTTGTAAGTTTAATCTTTTGTTTAAACTATTAATTGCATCTACTAAAAGTCATACTTCATCTTTTTTATTATAATAAATTATTTCTTCAAATTGTTTTCAGTATTTTTTTTGTGCTTGAATATTTTTTATATTTTGAGTAATATTTTTAATAGGATATATAGTTTTTCTAATAAATACTATCAATAAAATAATTGAAATTGTAATTGAAATTATATTAGTAATAAGGATAGAAAGCATTAATTTATTTACAAATCTATACTCTGGAGTTGATTTATCTTTCATAGCCTCTAAAACTTTTCAAAAATTATCAGTTGGTATAATTTCTTCTATATATTTAGGAGCAATTCAGCTTTTTACAAGATAATTTATAACTATATCTACATTTTTTTCTTTACTAAGTGGAATTTTTCAATCATTATTTTCTAATAATTCAAAAAATTCAATTTCAGTGTCAGTAAATATACTATCGATATCATCAATAGTTTGTTTTTTAATTACATCATTTATATATTCAATAGTTATTTTATCTCTTGATTCTATTTTTTCAACTAAATAAACTTTTAAATAAGTAGTATAAAAAATATAAAAAGCAAATATATTTATTGTAGTAATAAATAATATAGTTGAAACAATTGCAAGTATAAATTTTCTAGATAATGACATTTTTAAAATTTAAATATTAATTCTATATCATTCTCATCTAATAGTTAGAATCAAATCTTTTGCATCAAGCTTTTTTCTCAAATTTTTTATATGAGTATCAATAGTTCTATCATATAAATAATTATCATATCATATTATTTCTTTCATAATATATTCTCTAGAAACAACTTTTCAATTTTCTTCAAAAAGTTTTTTTAATATATCATATTCATTTCAAGTTAATGAAATACTTTTATTTCATTTTTTTACAGTTTTTTTATTTAAATTTATTTCAATATCAAGTATTTTAATCAAATCTGATTCATCAATAATTAAATAATTTTCTTTATTTTCAGGTATTCTTCTTATAATTGTATTTATTCTAGCTAATAATTCTCTTGGAGAAAATGGTTTTGCGATATAATCATCTGCTCAAATTTCTAATCAATTAATTCTATCTAGTTCACTTGACCTAGCAGTTAGCATAACAATTGGTATATTTCATAAAAGCCTATATTCTCTAGTTATATCTATACCATTTTTTCAAGGTAAATTTATATCAAGTATTATTAAATCAGGATTTATATCCAGTATTACATCAATTGCCTTATATCCTTCATCATGAAGAAAAACATGAAAATTTGAATTTTCTAAATATAATTTTAAGGAACTAGATATTCATTTATCATCTTCAATTATTAAAATTTTTCTCATCAATTTATTAATTATACGATATATTCATTATAAATATACATTTATATATTTTTTTTTCAAATTAAATTTGCATTTTATGAAAAAATTTATAAAATCCACAAGTAATTTAAAAAATTTATTAATTAATTTGTAAAAATGACAATTGGACCAAAAAAGAGACACTCTAAATCTGAGACTAAATCAAGAACTACAGCTTGGATTTTAAAAATGGCTAAAAAATTAAAAGATAGAGTTATGTTAAATAAAGAAGGTAATGGTTTATCACATATGGTTGATGAAAACGGTGTTTATAATGGTAGACAAGTTATTGCTAAAAAAACTAACAAAAAAACTACTAGAATATAAAACATTTTTAAAAATAACATAGATATATAAAAGATTATCTATGTTATTTTTTATACTATATATATTTATGCTCTTTAAAATGATCTCTATAATTAATCGTAAAAAGACTAGAAAATTATTATATCAAGAATTGTATGCTAGTACATTTTGAATAATTGATTTAACAGAGTTTTATAATTCATTTTTTGATGAAATCTTTACCTTTGAAAGAGATGAAGAATATTTAAAAGAAATGAATAAAATAATAAAATATCATGAGTGATTTTTTATTTTTGTAATAAAAAAATATTCTCCAAAATTTGATTTTGAAAAAATGAATATTGTGAATATAATTCCAATTTATATTGCCTTGGCTGAAATGTTTTTTATAACTGAAGACATACCTTGAAAAGTATCTGTAAATGAAGCTGTAGAAGTTGCTAAGGTATATTGAGATGAATCAGCAAAGAAAATCGTAAATTGAGTTTTAAATAAAGTTTTACACGATCATAATGAATTAGAAAAATATAGGGATAATTATGAAAAATTATATAATTACTCTATATTTAAAAAAGAAAAAAACACTATTTTAAAAAAATAAAATAGTGTTTTTTTCTTTACTTTTTGCTTTTAAAAAGTAATATAATAAAGGAAAATAAAAAGTTATGAAGTTAAAAAATTTTTTTTTAATTTTAAATTTTTTAGTTTTTTATTATTTTTTAAAAATTAAATATGGTAATAACTAAAAAAGCTGTAGAAAATCCGATTTATATTGAAAAAATATGATGATTATTATCTGAATTAAGTATAAATTATAATAATATT
>Ga0100380_10003919_pt1 | contig 15662 bp, 8 predicted proteins | sample CryGeymeta201504_FD_80417 | JGI IMG/M metagenome (GOLD analysis project Ga0100380, IMG submission 80417) | Groundwater microbial communities from Crystal Geyser aquifers in Utah, USA - Crystal Geyser metaG 2015-04 | ecosystem: Environmental > Aquatic > Deep subsurface > Groundwater | place: USA... | reverse complement strand
TCGCGCGCACCCTCGCGCAGCTCACGCAGCAGGCCACCACCTACCGCTCGTCGTTGCATCAGCTGAGGGCGAACTTCCACCTCGACCCCTGAGCCGACGCCGCCCTCGCGCTGCTCCTCGCTGCTCCTCGATGCCCATTTACGGGCCACAACCCAGCCCCTAGAATGCGTTCCATGCGAAGCTCGAGCGCGCCGTGGCTGTCCCTCCTCCTCTTCGCCACCGCGTGTGGCGGAGGCTCGAACGCCGGCGTCCATGCATCCGTGGATGCCAGCGCGCGCGATGGCGCAGTCCTCGACGGCCAGATCGCCGACGCCGCTCCCGACGCACGCGACGACGGACCGCTCGCCGGCCTGAGCTTCGGCCGCTGGAACAAGGTGGAGATCCCCGGCACCGTCTGCGGCGACGGCAGCCAGTACAAGTTCTTCGTCAACCCCACGCACTTCAGCGATAACCTCGTCGTCTACTTCGAGCCGGGTGGCGCCTGCTGGGACTTCGACAGCTGCTCGCATCGCGGCGGCGTCATGGGCGCGGCCAACCCCAACGGCATCCCCGACAACCACATGGATCTGTGGCGCGTCGCAACGCCGATCATCGTGCGCAACGACGCCAACCCGCTCAAGGATTGGAACTACGTCTTCATTCCCTACTGCACGGGCGACATCCACAACGGGCGCAGCGTGCACACCTACGTCGATCCCACGGGCGTCGAGCCGGACCTCGTCTGGCACCACGCGGGACGCGCCGACAACCAGGCCGTGATCGGCTGGATCGGGGAGCACTTCACGCGCTCGATCCCGAAGATGCTGCTGACGGGCTGCAGCGCGGGCGGCGCCGGCTCCCTCGCGAACTACTACTTCTATCGCAAGGATCTGCCGAACGTCGAACACGGCTACCTGCTCAGCGACTCGGGACCGATCTTCCCCGACGCAGGCAACTCCAAGCCCATGCACGACACCATCCGCGCGGCGTGGGATCTCGACGGCCTGATCCACGACGAGATCCCGGAGTACGAGCGCGAGCTGACCGATCTCGGCGCGCTGAACGATCTGCTCGCGAACGAGTTCCCCGACGACCGCCTGTCCTCGGTCTTCTTCCGGCTCGACTACAATTACTCGCTCTACTCCTACAGCCGCTTCTACGCCGACCCCCCTCGCAGCGAGATCTACCGCCTGTGGTGGGAGGACACGCAGTTGATGATGGCGCAGTACGACGCGCATCCGAACCTCGGCTACTACCTGCCCTTCTGGCGCGAAGACAACAGCAGCCACTGCCTGACGATCATCCGCTGGCAGGGCACGGAGATCGAAGTGGCGGGCATGGATCTGCGCGACTACGTCAACCATCTCCTCGATGACTCCACGCCGCTTCGCAGCTACCTCGAGACCGCGCGCGAAGGACCCTACGCCGACCAAGCGCCGTGAGTGAGGCCTCGACCGAGGGCGCTCCGGCGACTAGGACCTCGACATGGCGCTCTTGCCCTGGCTCAGGCTGCTGAAGCTGATCGCCGTCGTGACCTACGCGACGGGCACGTTGGGCGGCGTCGTGGCGCGTGAGCTGCCGGAGCGACGACGCCTGGCGCTGTTCATGGGCGGTCCCGGGATGATCGCGTGTTGGCTGCTCGGCTTCATCGTCGCGGGCGTCGAGGGCGTGTCCTATCTTTCGGGCTTCATCCTGTGGGCGCTGCTCGCGTCCTTCATCTCACTCAACGCCTTGCTCTACTCCGTCGGTCGGGAAGGTCGTCGCGGTCCCATCTCGCTCACGCTCGCCGTCGGAGGCTTCCTCGCGACGCTGGCGTTGATGGTGCTCAAGCCCGTGTGAGTGCTCGACTGTAAGCGCTCGCCGCCATCGGCGTTGACCTCCCGGAAAGAGAGGTCCCCATGGCCGTGAACTCGAGAGCCGGCGCCATCGACACACGCGCTTGCGGTCGCCCCCACTCCCCCACGCTCTTCATCCTCTGCTTGGCCTTGGCCGGCTGCGGCGGAGAGAGCGCGACCTACGTCGCCCGAGGCCCGAGCCCAACAGGCGGCGTGGCGTACTCGGGTGACGGCAGTGAGGTCGAGAGCGACGAAGCGGTCTACGCCAGCTCCGACACGGAGAGCGTGTCCACGGGAGCCGCCGCGGAGGAGAGCCCTTCCCGACCTCCACCCTCTCCGCCTCCGGGCGTGCAGCCCGCGCCCGCGGCGCAGATGCCGACCACGCCCAGCGAGAGCGGCGGCGGCGAGACCTACGCCGACACGCGTGAGAACGGCCTGATGGACACGCGTCAGGACGCCATGAGCACCTTCTCCCTCGACGTCGACACGGCGAGCTACACCCTGGCGCGCAGTGACCTCACGGCGGGTCGCCTGCCGCGGCCCGAGGGCGTGCGCGTGGAGGAGTGGATCAACTTCTTCCGCTACGACGACCCCGCACCCACGGGCGGTGGCGCGCCCTTCGCCGTGCGCGTGGAGAGCGCCCCGAGCTACTTTGGCCAAGCGCGACATCTGCTGCGCGTCGCGGTTCGCGCGCAGGAGATCCCCGCGGCGCAGCGACCGGCGGCCAACCTGGTCTTCCTGGTAGACGTCTCCGGCTCGATGGGGGAAGCCAACAAGCTGCCCCTGGTGCAGCACGCGTTGTCGCAGCTGGTCAACAGCCTGCGCCCCGACGACACCATCGGCATCGTCGTCTACGCGGGACGACAGGCCACGCTGCTCACGCCCACGGCCGTCTCGCATCGCGGTGAGGTCCTGGCCGCCATCGAGTCGCTGACCTCGGGCGGATCGACCAACGGCGAGGGTGGCATCCGCGCCGCCTACGACCTCGCGGCGCAGCACTTCAGGCGCGGCGGCATCAACCGCGTGGTGCTGTGCACCGACGGCGACTTCAACGTCGGCCTCACGGGCGACTCGCTGATCCACCTGATCGAGCAGTACCGAGAGCGCGACATCACGCTGACCACCTTGGGCTTCGGTCGCGGCAACTACAACGACCGCGACATGGAGCGGTTGGCGGACCACGGCAACGGCAACTACGCCTACGTCGACAACCGCAACGAGGCGCTCAGGGTGCTCGCCCGTGACCTCTCGGGGACGCTGCAGGTGGTGGCCAAGGACGTGAAGGTGCAGGTGGAATTCGATCCCGCCGTCGTCTCTCACTTCCGCTTGATCGGCTACGACAACCGCGTGCTCCGGCATCGCGACTTCGAGGACGACACGGTGGACGCGGCCGAGATCGGCTCGGGCCAGTTCGTGACGGCGCTGCTCGAGTACGAGCTACAACCCGGCGTCGATCCACAGCAGGATCCGCGCGCCCTGGCCGAGGTCCGCGTGCGCTACAAGGAGCCCACCGGTCGTCGCAGCCAGCTGCTGCGTCAGACCTTTCACCTGAACGAGGGCCACGCCCAGTTCGGGCAGGGCAGCGACGCCTTCCGCTTCTGCGCCGCGGTGGCGGAGTTCGCGGAGATCATGCGCCACTCGAGCCACAGCGAGGGCGCCCGCTTCGAGGACGTGCGTCGCGTCGTCAGCCGCACGCACTTCGGCCAGACGCCCGACGGTCGCGAGCTCAGCGCCTTGCTGACGCGAGCCCAAAGCATCTGGCACTGACGGGACTCGTCCGCGCTCAGCTGAACAGGTCGTCCACGTCGGCGCGCGTGAGGCCCTTGAGCGGGCTGCCCTCGGAGGACAGCACGTTCGAGACCAGCGTGCGCTTCTTGGCGGAGAGCTGGAGGATCTTCTCCTCCACCGTACCCTCGGCGATCAGGCGATAGACCGTGACCACCTTGGTCTGACCGATGCGGTGAGCGCGGTCGGTCGCCTGATCTTCGACGGCCGGGTTCCACCACGGATCGAAGTGGATGACCGTGTCCGCGCCCGTGAGGTTGAGGCCCGTGCCACCAGCCTTCAGGGAGATCAGGAAGACGGGCACGCTCTCGTTGTCGTTGAAGTGGTCGACCTTGTCGAGGCGGTCCTTGGTCGAACCGTCGAGGTACTCGTAGGCCACGCCATCTTCCTCGAGCGCGCGGCGGATCAGCGTGAGCATGCTGACGAACTGGCTGAAGACGAGCACGCGGTGGCCACCCTCGATGGCCTCGGCGACGATCTCGCGCAGAGCCGCGAGCTTGCCGCTGTCGGCGTTCTCGAACTCCGTGCCCTCGAGCTTCATCAGGCGCGGATCGCAGGCGACCTGTCGCAAGCGAGTCAACGCCGCGAGGATCTGGATCTGCGACTTGGCGATGCCCTTCGCCTGCACCTCGCTCAGCACGCTCTTGCGCACCTCGGTCACGATCTGCTTGTAGAGCGTGGACTGGGACTCCGCGAGCGGCACCACGATCTCCTGCTCGATCTTCTCGGGCAGATCCTTGGCCACCTCGGCCTTCGTGCGACGCAGCACGAAGGGCTGGATGGTCGAGCGCAGCTTCCGGGCCGTCTCCTCGTCGCCTCGGTCGATGGGACGCGCGACGCGCTCCTCGAACTCCTTCAGCTTGCCGAGCAGGCCCGGCGAGACGAAGTCCATGATGCTCCAGATCTCGCTCAGTCGATTCTCGATGGGCGTGCCCGTCAGCGCCAGCCGCCGATCGCTCGGGAGCTTCTTGGCGGCGCGAGCCGTCTGACTCATGGGGTTCTTGATGTGCTGGGCCTCGTCCAGGATCACGTAGCGGAAATCGAGCTCCGCCAGCAGATCCTCGTCGCGCCGCAAGAGCGCGTAGCTGGTGATCATGACGTCGGCGTCCTGAAGCTCGTCCTTGCGCTTGTGGCGATGCTGTCCTTGCCAGATCACCGCCTTCAGACCCGGCGCGAACTTCGCGATCTCTCGCTCCCAGTTGGGCACGACGGAGGTCGGCGCGACCACCAGGTTCAGCTTCTGCTTCTCCTTGTTCTTGGCCCAAGCGAGCAGCGCGATGGCCTCGAGCGTCTTGCCCAGGCCCATGTCGTCGGCGAGGATGCCGCCGCTGCCCAGCTGATGCAGGAAGACCAGCCAGGAGAAACCCTCCTTCTGGTAGGGCCGCAGCGTCGCCTTCACGGTACGAGGCTTGGGAATGGCGGGCACGGCCTCCAGATCGCCGAGCTGGTCGAAGAGCTGACGCGCGCTGGTACTGACCTTGGCCTGGCCGACCATCTCCATCAGGTCTTGCACGCGACCCGCTTGCGAGAGCGGCAGCTTCTTCTGACGACCCGAGGTGGCGTAGATCTCGGCCATGCGCTCGAGCACACCGCCGACTTCGTCGGGATCCACGGGCGCGTAGCTGCCGTCCTCGAGCTTCACGATGTGACGACCGCGCTCGAGACAAGCGCGGAGCTCGTCCTCGGCGACGACCACACCTTCGGCGTCGAAGCTCATCTGCAGGCTGAGCCAGTCGACTCCGCTCGAGACGCGCGCGTGCGCCGAGACGCGCGTCTCGCGGATGGTCACGGAGACCAGGTCGTCCGGGACGTAGCGATCCCACTCCTCCGGCAACTCGCCCAGACCACCGGTCCAGAACGCGATGGCGTCGGCGCCGTGAGCGACGAGCTCCTCGCCGGACTCGTCGACCTCGAAGCCGAGATCGAGCACGCGCTGCACGGCCGCCATCTCGAGGCCGATGTCGCGGCGCACGACGCGCGGGCGACCGCCGCTTCGCGCGGGAGGCAAGAACGCCAAGGGCGAGGGGAAGGAGTCGGGCGAGACCTCGAAGTCCTCACCGTCGTACACCACGCTCAGGCGCGCGCGCGCCTCCACGATGTCGCCTTCACAGCGAATCGAGAGCAGGGGCGACTCGTCGACCAGATCGGCGACCTGGCCGAGATCCGGCAGCTCGACACCCAGCGCCGCGCACACGCGCGGAACGTATTCGCTGACGAGCTGCGGCATGTCCTCTATCGGATGGACCAGCGCGGGCGAGCGATAGAGTCGCGATAGCCACGCGGGCGTCACCGCGTCGGCCAGGGGCCGAGCCACGCCTTCCGTGATGTCGATGTGCCAGCCCGGCGTGCCCTCGAACCAAGCGCCACCGCTGAGCGGGAAGCGACGGCCCGTGCTCTCCAGCGCGAAGACCACACGCACACGCACGGATTCGCCGTTGGGCCGATCCAGTTCGAGGCGTGGGGACAGGCACTCGTCCATGTAGCGCAGCTCCATGGACGCCGGGTCGAGCAGGACGCGTCGCCCCTCGAGCAGGCCGATCACCTCGGCCGCGTCTTCGTCACGCAGCTCGGACGTCGCCGGCTTGCCCCGGTTCACGCCTCGGGCGAGCGCTCGGAAGATCGGTCGCTCCTCCGCCGACACCATGTTGAAGGCCGCGAGCGCCTCCACGATGGGCACGGCGTTGCGCGTGCCGTCGACGACGGGTGTCACGGTGATGGAGGCCGGGCGCACGACCAGGCGATACTCGAACTCATAGGGACGCTGGAGCGCCTCGGCGGGCAGCCAGTGATCGAGGTTCCCGCGATTGTCGATGGGCGACCCGAGATCCAAGGTGTCGAGCAGATCGAGGCCCGTGCCGTCGCGTCCACCGCGGCGACGGCGTCGGGAGCGGCGGCGCTTGCCACCGACGGAGACGGTCTGCGGGACGTGGACGGGCGCGACCTTCTTCTTCTTCTGAGGTTGGTTCGGCTGACCCTTGATGCGCGGCGGGCGGAAGCGATCGCGCAGCGCGACGATGATCGCGGCGACGTGCTTGCAGTGGCCCGTGGGCCCGCGCCAGCCTGGGCAGCTGCACTCGGAGTGGAGCGTGTTCGGCTCTCCGTCGGTCTGGCCCTCGGCGTGCTTCAGCTCGACGCTCGTCCGGTAGGGCTCGTCGTGGGAGCGCACGAGGATCTCGCCCGTGACGCGGTTGCCCGCGTAGCTCAGAGCCTCGACGGCCTTGCGGCGCGCGAAGAGGCGGCCTCGCAAGAAGGCGTTGCCGCCGGTGACGCGCTGGATCGCGCGATCCGAGAGCGCGAAGACGTATTGCGCGATGGGCGGCTCGTTCGACACATCCGCCAGCTCCGTGTCCGAGGGCAGAGCGTGGTCCGCCATGTCGAGGTGGTCCGAGAAGTCGTGATGCGAGTCGCTGTCGCGCGCGTCGCTGTCGCGCGCGTCGCTGTCGCGCGCGTCGCTCGCGGACTCCCGCATGCGCTCTCGACGCACCTCACTCGCGGCCTCGGCCTTGCGTGAAGGCTCGGCCATGGCGTCCATCAGCTCGTCGGTGGCCAGACGCTCGACAGCCGGGCTCGCCGCAGGCGCCGGAGCGACGAACACACGCGGAGACGCCTCGTTCTTGCCCGTGGTCTTCGGCTTGCGACGTCGACGCTTGGAGGACGAAGCCTTGCCACCGCTGCTCGCCGTCCGAACCGAAGTCATCGGCTCGGGGGTGAGGATGCGTCGTCGCCGCGTCGTCGGCTTCACTGCTTGAAGCTCGGACGAATCGGAGGTGGAAGGGTTGGGCGCTGCCTCGGCGGGCGCCTTCGTGTCGGATGCGTTCAGCACGCTCTCGGCCATGTCGGTTGGCTCTGTTCTGGCCGGCCCTCACTCGTGAGTACAGGCGGGCCGACGGTTCCCTGGAAGTGTGCCGATGGCCTCGACTGCTGCTGGCCTCGACCTGCGATCCACTCGGTCTGGTGATGAACTAGGTCAGGTCTCGAGAAACGCTGCCATGGAGGACGACAGAACGTTGACCAACACGAGAACCTAGAACAACACGCGACGAAGAGCATCGCGGTGGAGCATCCGGCGAGAGCCGGGCGGCTCGACACACACATGGAGGCCCCTAAGAGCACCCATGGAGATCTTTATGGCACGGGATCCCAGGCCGAGCAAGAGGCAAGCGTTCAATCGGCCAGGCGCAGCCAGACGCTCTTGGCGGTCTGTGCCTGGCCCGGAGCGGTCGGAAAATCCCGCGGCGGTGGCAGATCCTTCATTTGAGACAGTTCCCGGCCCGCCTGGCGCGCACCCTCGTGGAGGTGACGACGAAAGCGCGCCAGAGTGAGGCGCGTGTCATTGGTGGTGGCGAGCACGCAGGCCGAGGGAGCGCAGATCTCGAAGCACGACCGTGACAGCTCGACCCAGCCCTCGCCCGACTTCCAGCGCCTCGCCCGCGTCGTGGAGTAGGTCGGCGGATCGACCACCACCAGATCGAAGCGCTCCCTTCGACGCGCGAGCCGACCCAGGAAGACGAAGGCGTCCTCCTCGAGGAAACGATGGCCGTCGAGCGCGAGGCCAGCGTGTCGATAGTTCGCGCGTCCGCGCTCCAGGGCCGCGCGTGAGGCGTCCACGCTGAGCGTCTCGCTCGCGCCCCCGAGGGCCGCGCTGGAAGAGAAGGAGCAGGTGTGGGCGAAGAGGTTGAGCATGCGTCGACCCTTCGCCGCCTCACGCACGCGCGCGCGGTTCGCGCGTTGATCGAGGAAGAGCCCGACGCCGAGGGCGCCGCCGAGGGAGACTTCGAAGGGCACGCCGTCCTCGTGCACGACCAGGGGCGACGGCGCGGGCTGGCCGAAGGCGGGCTCGAGGGGAACCAAGGCCGCGCGCTCGGCTTCGCTGAGTCCGCTCGCCTTCTTGGGATGGTGCTTCACGTAGGCGCCGGCCCACCCGGCCGCTTCGAGCTGCGCGAGCAGCGCCTCGTGCACGGCCTCCGCCTGCTCGCTGTGGAGGTGCAGGACCAGGTGGTCGAGGAAGACGTCGAGCATGAGCCCAGGCCAGCCGTCGGCGGCGCCGTTGATCCAGCGAAAGGCCGTCGTCGCAGGCTCGGCGTCGCGCGCGGTGCCCAGCGCGTGGCGTCGCTCGGCGGCCTGGCACAGGGCGTGGCCGATCTCCGCCGTCGGCGGCAGACCGTCTCGCCCTTCGAGCCAGCGCCGAAACTCCGGCGGCTCGGGATCGTCGACCACCAGCCTGCGCCCGTCGCGAGGATGGGGCAGCGTGAGCCGCGTCGCGTGCAACATCAGCCGAGGCGCGGCGGCCCCGCCATAGGCCGTGTCGCCCGCGACGGGGCTTCCGCGATGCGCGAGCTGCACGCGGATCTGATGACGCCGCCCGGTCTCGATGCGCACGGCCAAGAGCGAGCGATCCCCGCGACGCTCGAGCACGCGCACGTGGCTGCGGGCGAGCTTGGCTGCGCTCACACCCGGCGCGACGACGGCCATGCCGCCCTCCCGATCGGGAGCGAGGTGATCCTCGATCAAGCCCTCCTTCACCGCGCCTCCGACCACGCCCACGAGGTACTCCTTCTCCACCTCACGCGCTTCGAAGGCGCGACCCAGGGATGCGCTCGCCTCGGGCGAGAGCGAGTAGACGACGAGCCCCGAGGTGTCCTGGTCGAGGCGTTGGTGCACGCCGAGGCTGGGCACCCGGCCACCCTCAGCCTCGAGGTAGGCCGTGAGGCGCGACGGCAGATCGTCCGCCACGTCGACGTCGTAGCGCTGCGACGGGACTCCACACGGCTTGTGCACGACGAGCAGGCTGTCGTCGCGATAGAGGATCCACTCCTCGCGCATCGAAGGCCACGGCGGGGGGCTACACATGGGCCCGTGGTAGCACGCCCGAGGGACGCGCGGTCGCGGCTCGCGAGCCTGGGCGTCCTGGAGCCTGGCTGGCGGCGCCACGCAATCGCGCCCTGCCTCCTATGCACGGGGACACAAGCCTGCAATGCTGACGTGAGACGGCGCACGCCGTCGGAATGAGGTGAACATGGGCGACAAATCTCCCAAGTCGAAGCAGCGCAACAAGAAGCAGAAGACCGACGCCCAGCAGCAGGACAAGGCGAAGGCGAAGGCCAAGCAGGCCCAGAGTCAGACTCCGACCGAGAGCAAGGGCAAGGGCAAGAAGTAGCCGCTGCGACGCTCCGGGAGCGGTGGGGCGGCCCCTCCGCGACAGCTCCCTGGAGTGACGCGGCTTCGAGGCCGCGGCGGGCGCTCTACGCCTCTTCGCGCAGGGCTTCGGGCAGGATCGCGGCGGGAGATCCGGTCGCCGTCACCCACAGCTGATGGGCCGCGCGAGTGGACGCGATGTGCAGCAGGTGGCGCGCCTCGTCCTCGACCGGGTAGCTCTCGTTCGTGGCCTCGACCAACACGACGTAGTCGAATTCGAGGCCCTTCACCTGACGCACGTCGGTGACGTCGACGCCGGGCCGGAAGGGGAAGTCCTGCTCCGCGATGCGGCGAAGGTTCGGCACCTCGCCCTGCACGAGGCCATGGAAGTACGTGTCCGCCTGTTCGGGGTAGCGCGCGATCACCGCGATGGAGGCCAGCGGCTCGGCGCGCACGAGGTCGCGCAGGGCTTGCGACAAGAAGGCCACCGCCTCGCCCGTGGCCGAGAAGCGGAAGAGCTCGACGGGCGCTCCGTGACGGGTCGCCTGACCGACGACCTCGTTCTTGAGGTGGCCCAGCACGTCCACGGCGAAGTCGAAGATCTCGTGGGTGGAGCGGTAGCTGAGCTTCAGGGGCTCGATCTCCACGTGGTCGAGGCCGAGCTGTCCGAGCACGCTGGCCCAATCCGTGAAGCCGTTGTCCATGTGCAGGCGCTGCGCCACATCACCCGCCAGGGTGAGGCTCTGCCCCGAGCTCACGGTGTCGACCACGGTGGCGATCTCCACGGGCGAGAGATCCTGCACCTCGTCCACGAACACGTGTTCGAAGGAGACGATGTCGCGGCGGGCGCGTAGCTTGCCGATCAAGCGCTGATGGAGGCGCAGGAGCAGCGCGTCGTCTTCATCGTCCAGGCGGACGATGTCCTCGTCGCTTCCGTCCACCGACGCGAACTTCTCCTCCTGGGGTGCGGGGTCGTCGCTCCGGCGCTCACGCTCCTCCTGCACGGCGGAGCAGCGACGTGAACACCAGGAGTGCGCCCACTCGAGCTCGCGCTCCGTGAAGGCGTCCGGCGCGAGCTCGGCGAAGGTGCGGCGCAAGAGTTCGAGATCGGTCAACAGCTCGGCCCAGACCGTGGGCACGTCGAGCTGCTCCTTCATGCGCCCGAGCAGGCGGTCGAGGGTGTGGCGCGTCTCGAGCGGGATGTCTCCGCCCTCGCGCTTGCGGTCGTCGATGAAGTGCCGAACGGCTTCCAGGCGCTCCGCGATGGCGAGCCCCACCGTGGACTCGTACACGCGCAGCACGCGACCGCCGTGGGGCAGCCGACTCGCCGCCTTGGACAGATCGGCTTCGAGCTCGTCGGCCAGCGCAGCGACGCGCCGATCGATCAGCGTGAGCATCACGGGGTGCTTCTTGAAGCGCACGACCACGCTCGGCGTCTCCTCGGTGGAGCCACTCGGCAGCGTGGGCAGGTGCCGCTCGCGCCGTTCGCGAGCCCAGCGCATGAAGGTGACGACCTCGACGTCCTCCACGCCCAGCGCCGGGAGCACGCGCGAGATGTAGCGCACGAGCGCCTCGTTCTCGACGATCACCAGCATGCGATCCGGTCGGAAGCGCTTGGGCTCCTGGAACGCCAGGTAGGCCAGGCGATGCAGGCCGATGGTCGTCTTGCCGCTGCCGGCGCCGCCCTGGATCACGACCAGGCCCGTGGTGGGGCGCGTGATCACGTTGAACTGCTGCGGATCGATCAGGGCCGTGATGTCGGCGAGGTGGCGATCCTCGCGACCCTCCACGCCCTCGACGCCGAGCTTGCCCGGTCGGTGATACTGCTCGGGCCGCGAGGCCGAACCCTGACCGCCCGAGAGCCTGCCCGCGCCCTCGGCGAGCGCGCTCCACTCGCCGCTGCGAGATCGCACGTAGGTGCCCTGCACGGTGCCGATGCGCTTCAGCTTGCCCATATTGATACCGAGCGTGCGACGCACCAGCACCTCGCCCTCGACCTCGCGCCCGCCGAAGAATTCGTCGAAGTCGTCGCCCTCTTCGTAGCGGTAGTAGATGCGGCTGACGGGGGCGTCGCGCCAATCCACGATGCGCACGCCCGTCTTCGGGTCGAGGTAGGTGCTGCGGCCGATCAGGACCTCGCGCCGGCGATCGTCGTGTTCGAGCACGAGCCGGCCGAAGTAGGGGGACGCCGGGTCCACGCTGCCCTGGACCACCTGGGAGCGGCGGTTGGCCACCTGCTGCAGGCGCTCCATCTCCTCCACCAGGGGCGGGATGTCCTCGAGGCGCGCGTCGTTGATCTGATCGCGCAGATCCAGCAGGTCGGTCTCGTAGTCGTAGTTGGCGATGGGCCGACTGGCGCGACGCCAGAGCGTGCCTATGACGCGCGCGAGCACGCGCTCCTCCTCGGCGACCACGTGCTCCATGCTAGGCTCGCTGTCGTCGAAGGCGCCGTCCTCGTGCGGTCGTGAAGGGGGGCCCGACATGAACAGGATGGGCTAGCATCGCCCGTGGCATGAAGCCAGCCCCAAACCTCCGAGATCGGGTATGGTCCGCGCGTGAATTCTCTGCTGAAGCGGAACCGCTTGGGTATGGCCAGCTTGCTGGTGCTCAGCCTGGGAGCGCCCACGGCGCTCGCGCAGGGCTGGCCCGCGCCACCGTCCGAGACCTGGACGCCTCCTCCGCCCAACCCGGCCGCGGCGCCTGACGCCCCGGCGGAACCACCCCCGAGCCCGACGCCAGTCGCACCAGGGCCGACCCTCCCGGCCACGGCTACGGCATCCGCGGCTCCGGCCCAGGAGCCCGAGGCGACCCAAGACGAAGACGAAGACGAAGACACGGACGAGGCACCTCACTCCGGCTTCGCCTTCGGCAGCTACGGCCGCGTGGTCGCCGCCAGCGACCTGCAAGGCGCCATGGGCAGCGACGCCGACATCGTCGCCCACGGGCCGCGCATCGACGAGAGCGTGTACGCCGAGCTGGAGCTGAGGCGCGAGGACGACTTGCCCGCGGGCATGCACAGCCGGGTGGTGGCGACGCTGGCGCTGGGCGGACCCTTCTTCCACCTCGACGGGCAGTTCGACGAGAGCATCGCCGTGCGCAACCTCTTCGCCGAGGTCGAGAGCGTCCTCACCCACGGCCTCAGGCTCTGGGCGGGCTCCCGCATGGTGCGCGGCGACGACATCTACCTGCTCGACTTCTGGCCCCTCGACAACCTCAACACCATCGGCGGCGGCGCGGCCTACGACAGCGGCGATCACGTCTCCGTCGAGCTCACCTTCGGCCTCGCGCGGCCGAACGATCCCTTCCAGCACCAGACCACGACGACCCTCTCGCCCAGCGGCTTCCTGCCCTCGGAGCTGGTCGTGCTCGACCGCCCGCGCTTCGTGCTGGCCGGCAAGGCCACGGCCTTCCCCTTCGGCCGCGCGGGTGACCGGGCCATCAAGGCCTCGCTCTATGGCGAGGGGCACTTTCTCTCCTCGGGCAACCGTCAGCTCGACGGCGGCGGCATCGAGCATCTCCCGAGCGAGACCGGCTACGTGCTCGGCGCCCAGGTCGGCGGCTGGCAGGTCTCGAACCACGGGCACCTGAACCTCTTCTTCCGCTACGCCCGCGGCCTGGCGGCCTTCGATCCCCTGGGCGTGCCCTTCCGTCCGGGCGAGGCCTTCTCCACGGATCTCGCGCGGGAGATCCAGCTCGGCCTCAGCGGCAACTACGAGCGCGGCGCCTTCGGGCTGCAGCTCGGCGCGTACTACCGCAACTTCCGCTCGGCCAGCCCCGGTGCCTTCGACGGTCATCGCCTGGCCGAAGGCGTGGTGGTGGCGCGACCCATGGTCTGGTTCGGGGAGCAGGCCGGCGTCGCCGCCGAGGTCAGCTATCAGGCCATGCAGACGACGCGCCTCGACGAGGTCACGGGTCGGCCCGTGCGCGGCGGCGTGACCAAGCTCGGGCTCATCCCCTTCGTCTCTCCCTTCGGTCGCGGCACCTACACCCGGCCTCAGCTACGCTTGATCTACTCGCTCACGCTGCGCGACGCGGACGCTCGACGGCTCTACCCCGTCGCCGACCCACGCTCGCGCCGAAGCGCGGAACACTTCCTCGGAATTGGAGCTGAATGGTGGTTCGACAGCAGCAGCTACGCCCAATGACGCGGCACACACAGACCCTGGTCGTCCTCACCGCGCTGGCCGCGCTGACCACGAGTTGCGTCGACGGTCCGCTCGGGCAGGTCGACTCCTTCCCCGTCTCGACCCACGTCGACGACTGGCGCGACGAGGTCATCTACCAGCTGATCGTCGATCGCTTCGCCGACGGCGATCCGGGCAACAACTTCCGCGTGAACCCGGATCCGCGCGTGCTCGCGTCCTACAAGGGCGGTGACTGGCAGGGCGTGATCGATCACCTCGATTACCTGCAGGCGCTCGGCGTGACGGCGCTCTGGATCAGCCCCGTGATCCTGAACGTCGACACGGACGCGGGCGTGGACGGATACCACGGCTACTGGGCCGTCGATCTCGAGCGCGTGAACCCGCACTTCGGCGACCTGGCGACGGCGCGACGGATGGTGGACGAGTGCCACGCGCGCGGCATCAAGGTGATCCAGGACATCGTCACCAACCACCTCGGGCAGGTCTTCTACTACGACATCAACATGGACGGTCACCCGGAGGACTACGTCGCCGGCGGCTTCCCGACGAACCCGGGCGACCCCATGGCGCCGTCGGGCACGCCCGTCACGCACATCACCGAATACGATCCCGACTACGACCCACGGGGCATCCAATCCCTCACCTCCCTGGGTGAAGCGGGCCCTGCGCCGATTCGCTTCTTCGACATGCCGGAGATCTTCCGCATCCCGCCGAACCCGCCGATCTTCCAGCGGCGCGAGGCCTACAACCTGCGCGGCAAGGTCACGGATTGGAACAGCCGCGAGCAGGTCGTCTTCGGCGACTTTCCCGGCGGTCTGAAGGACATCAACACCCAGAACGCCGAGGTGCGCGACGAGCTCGTGCGCGTCTACACCAACTGGGCCCTGCGCCTCGATCTCGACGGCTTCCGCATCGACACCGTGAAGCACGTCGAGCACGAGTTCTGGCAGGACTTCACCCAGCGCGTGCGCGCGACGCTGGCCGGCGCCGGCAAGACGAACTTCCTGATGTTCGGCGAGGCCTTCGACGGCGACGACGCCTTGGTCGGCAGCTACACGGACCCGGGCGAGCTCGACTCGGTCTTCTACTTCCCACAGAAGTTCCAGGTCTTCGACGACGTCTTCGGGCGCGGCGGACCCACCTCCAAGATCCAGGATCTGAGAACGGCGCGGGCCGCGAACTACGGCGCGACGCCGCAGACCATGGGCATCGGCGTGCCACCGCAGCAGGCGCTCGTGAACTTCATGGACAACCACGACGTGTCGCGCTTCCTGTGGGCGCAGCCGAGCCGCCCTGCCCTGCGCGCCGCGCTCGCCTACCTGCTGACCGAGGACGGAATCCCATGCATCTACTACGGCACGGAGCAGGACTTCGACGGCGGCAACGATCCCTCGAACCGCGAGCCTCTGTGGTGGAGCGGCTACGAGCGCAGCGGCGTGACCTTCCAATGGGTCGCCCAGCTCACCCGCCAGCGCCACCGCTACGCCGCACTGCGACGCGGCGACATGACCCTCACCTGGACCACGGAGCGCGTCGGTGACGCCGAGGACGCTGGCGCGCTCGCCTTCGAACGCAAGACCGCCGACGGTGGCTACGCGCTCGTCGCCATCAACGCGCAGGGCGCCCACGCGAGCCACACCAGCTTCGGCGGCACGGCCATGAGCGTCACGCCCGCGGCGGGCACGGTGCTGGTCGACGTGCTCAGCGGCGACACCCTCACGGTCGCGGCCGATGGCACGCTCAACGTCGAGCTCGAACCCTACCAGGCGCGCATCCTGATCCC
>Ga0100380_10003906_pt1 | contig 15695 bp, 14 predicted proteins | sample CryGeymeta201504_FD_80417 | JGI IMG/M metagenome (GOLD analysis project Ga0100380, IMG submission 80417) | Groundwater microbial communities from Crystal Geyser aquifers in Utah, USA - Crystal Geyser metaG 2015-04 | ecosystem: Environmental > Aquatic > Deep subsurface > Groundwater | place... | reverse complement strand
GTCGTTTTTGGCAACGCTTTTTCCCAAGGCTTTTCAGCTATCGCTTTGATTATCATTACTCGCCAGTTGGGTCCGGTTCGTTTTGGTGAGTTTAGCGTTGGTTTTGCGCTGCTTTTAATTCTTAATAGACTCAATGATTTTGGCATGACCGCCGTGGTCCAGAAGTATGCTTCAAGAGGCGAGAAAAGTGATGAGATTAATCGCATTTTTTCTTATAGCCTGAAGATAAAGCTTTTGGCTTCTTTAGGAATTTTTATTCTGGGCTTGTTTCTGAGTCCTTTGATTATTTCTTTGCTGAATTTTGGTAGGCCAGAGATTATTTACTTGGCTTTTGGTCTGAATGTTTTGACGGTTTTGTATGAGCATGTGCAGGCTATGCTTCAGTCTTTGCATAGATTTGGTCAGTCGGTTTTGGTTAATGCGACTCAGGCCATTACTAAGGCAGTGGCAGCTGTCGCCCTGATTATTTTGGGCAGTACTGGCAGTATGGTGGCATTTATTTGTTATATGGCTGCGCCGGCTATGCCGCTGATTTTTGCTAAGAAATTGTTTCCCAGTTGGTTTAGGCTGAATTTACGACAAAATTTTTCTCGCGAGAAGTTAGCTAGTTCGTCTTTAGCCAGGCACTCGACTATAGCTTTTGTTTCGGCGGGGATTATTGAGAACATCGATATTCTTTTTGTGCAGGGGTATTTGAGTAGCTACGAAACGGGCTTACTTGGAGGGGTCTCACGTATTGCTTTACTTTTTAATCTGGCGGCATTTTCGCTTGGTACGGTCTTAAATCCTAGGGTGGCTAAGTATAGAGAGGTTAGACATTTACGATCATTCATTAGAAAATCTTGGGTGGTTGTGGGGATGAGTTTCTTGGGCTTTTTAGCCTTTTTGCCTTTTTCTTCCTTGGTGGTTCAGTACACCATTGGCCCAGAATATATTCCTGGAGCAAGTATTTTAGTGATTCTCATGGCGGCGGCTTTTGTGAGTATTGCGGTGATGCCGTTTATCGCTTTGTTCTTTAGTTTCGATCATCCTTGGTTTTTCTCGGTGAGTGGGATTTTACAGCTAGTGATTATCTTGGTTGGCAATGCCGTCTTTGTGCCAGTTTTTGGTCTGCAGGCGGCTGCCTGGACGAGGTTGGTGGCGCGACTAGCTTTCTTTGTCTTTAGCGTGGTGGTGGGGATGTGGGCGTATCGGAGGCATCAGAGAGCTGATCACAAAGCCATTTTATCTTCCTCAGAGTAGCGAAGGGCCTCAAGGTCAGATTTAAGTCTTGGCAGATGAATTTCTATGGTGTTCCAGACACCCTCATAGTCGATGCTAGTATAGTCATGAATCAGAAAATTTCTCATGCCTATGATATCTTTCCAGGGAATTTGAGCATGAGCTTCTTTGAATGAGTTTGAGAGTTTATTTGCTGCCTCGCCGATTATTTCGAATTTCTTCACCACCGCACTTTTGACAAGATCATTCTCCGCAAACTCGACAATTGACAGTTCGGAAACGAAAAGCTCTATGGCGTCTGCTGCGTCAAGGATATGGTTGGCTAAAGTTCGATCACGATCTAGTGTCATAGAGAACTTGAATGTTCGAAAGGATACTCTTTTTCATGTATGGGTGAATTGAGTTTGTCGTGACTAAGTCCACAGAAGCTCCAAGCTTTTCTTCTAACCTGCCCTTTAAATTTGACAGATCAAGCATTGTGTACTTTTTGCTGGGTTCAAACTCGATCAGAAAATCATAATCACTGCCAGAGGTTTGTGCTCCTCTGGCTCTAGAACCGAACAAACCAACGTACGAGACGTCAGAGTCTTTAAAATCAGAGGTAATAAAGTTTAGATCTGTCATGTCTCAAGTATAGCATGGGGCTGAAATATCCCCTGGGCTCAGGCTATCTAAATAGGCTAGAATGCTGGAAGCATGAATTTTGGAAAAAAAATAAACAAGTTTTCGATAATCTTTGGTGTTTTCTTGTTAATTTTCTTAGGATTGACTCTTCCCGCCATTTTTCAAAAAACCCATTTTCTCCAGAATCTTGAGCCTTATCCGGATGGGATTTTATACGCTCTTTCGGCGCGAAATTTTGTTCAGGGAGAAGGTATGCAGTTGTCGTATCAGGGAAGTGAGTTGCGCTACTGGGTGCCGCGACTGTATTCAATAGCCTTAATTCCTGGGTATTTGATCAGTACTAATTCAACTACGTTTTATGTATACAATGTTTTTCTTGGTTTAGCCTCGCTTGCCTTGCTTCTTTACATTGTAAGGACTACGACTAAGTCCTGGGTGGCTCTTGTCGTTGCTGGGCTGGTGTATTTATCACATACATATATTTTGTGGCTTCCTAGCGTACCGATGGCAGAGAACTTAGCTTTACCTTTATTTTTAGCGGCGGTCTTGGGCCTAGTGCGGATGCGCGATGGCTGGCGCTACTCTCTGTTAGCTTTTGGGGCAGCTGGATTATTATTTCTCACCAAACTATCTTTGGCAGGAGTGATCGGGATGATTTTGCTTCTTTTAGTTGTTGGTCTGTATCAAGGACTTACAAAAAAAAGAAGGGCAGCCTCGTGGATTATTTCCGGGGCAGTGGCCATTATTTTTGCCCTCCAGTATGGTGAGACACTTCTGAGTTTATTGTCTGGAGAAAGTCCTTTTTATGGTTTTAGATTCTTACTGGGGAATCTCAATGCTTATGGCCAAATGCTTCTTGGCAGTGAAGGAAATTTCTTGTGGCTGCGAATTTCCCTGAGTTCAATTGGCGTGTTAGGTATTTTTGTTTTTGCAGTCTGGCAGTTTCTTAGGAGTAAAGCCCTAGAATGGCGACGTCGCGGCTTAATACTTCTCGCGCTTTTCTTAGCGCAGTTTCCGATCATGCTAATTTTTTATGTTGCTGACGCTAGATACATTATTCTGACAGTGCCGATTTTTGCTTTGGCAGCAGGCTGGTTGAGTGAGTTTTGGCTTGAATTTTTTAAATCTAGAAGACAGAGAAGTGTATTCTTCTTGTTAGTTGGGTTAGCGTTGATAATCCAGCTCTGGGTCCAGCTGCCGCTGGTCCGACAAGTAGTGGCTGCAAATTTGTTAGGGAGAACTGTCGGCTGGCAGAGAGAGGAGATTAAGGAATTTGATCAAGTTTTAGTGAGCGAATCTGATGAAGCCTATCTCATTACAGCCCTGCCCCCATTTTTGGTTGATGCATATTCGGAAGGAAATTATCGAGTTCTGCCGATGTCGAGTTCTCAGGAATTTTTACAAAAAAGTCAGTGGGTGTGGGGGAGTGATCTGGAGCCTGAAGAATATCCAGTGGATTTGAATAATATATACGGGGAGCTCTTAGCCGAGGGCAAGAAAGTTTATATCTCCAATGCCTATATTTCCCATAGCCATGAGGTGGTTTTAGATTATGAAGAGCTACAGAAAACCTATTCTTTTGAGCTTGTCAGCGAGGGCTGCCTAGGCACGTGTAATGTTTATGTAATGTTGGGGAAGTAGAATCAAGACAGTCCGTGACATTTTGTCACAGACTGAAAATGAAGAAAACACAAACGTACGCCTTTATTGATAGTCAAAACCTAAATCTTGGTGTCAAATCACAGGGTTGGAAGCTAGATTGGCGCAAGTTTCGACAATATTTGCGTAACAAATATAACGTTACAAAAGCCTATCTTTTTATTGGTCAACTCTCGGGTAACGAATCTCTGTATGCGTTTTTGCAAGAGTGCGGATATGTATTGATTTTCAAGCCAACTTTGTCACGTCGAGTGGGCGATCAAGTTAAAACCAAAGGAAATGTGGACGCCGAACTAGTACTTCACACCATGATTCAATATAAAAACTATCATGGGGCTATTATTGTCTCGGGGGATGGAGACTTTCACTGCTTAATTGAGTATTTGGAGGCAAAAGGTAAATTATTAAAAATACTTGCACCTACCAAGCATTACTCAAGCTTGTTGAGAAGGTTTAACAAAAATAACTATATCGTACGTATCGATATGCTAAGGAACTCTTTGGAACAAAAAAAAAGACTGGCATTCGCGGTCGGTCGAAACCTTAGGCTAGTCCAGTCATGGTGATGTGCCAATCTTACCAAATAGAAAAACTTGTGTCAACGCACGTAAGTCTTGGCTTGAAATTTGAAGTGTCCGGAAAAATCGGACGGTTGACTTTCGATTATGATGAAACCGTTACAAATTGTAACGGTTTGAAAGGGTATGGACAAATTGTCCACCCGCTTTTCTGAATATTTGAACTGTCGACAGTTTGTCGACGTTTGAAATTCATCATCATGTAATCTAAATGTAAGATACGTGTAGTACACTCAAGTTGCCTTTTAAGCTCACAGAAAATACATAGAGTTTATGGAGGATTATTATAAAAAACTGAAAATATGAAAATTAAACTAACATGGTAAAAAAACAATCAATAGTCACTTCCAAACATCTCGAAATCGATTCCTTTAAGCGAGAGTCGGACTTCCTGCTGTACACCACTCCTGATGGCAAGGTTAAGGTGGAAATTTTTGTTAAAGACGAGAACATCTGGCTGACACAAGAGAGAATTGCTCAACTATTTGGAGTTGACCGCAGTGTTGTTACCAAACACTTGAAAAACATTTATGAATCTGGTGAATTGGACGAAGTGGCAACAAGTGCAAAATTTGCACAAGTTCAAACAGAAGGGACGCGCCAGGTCACCCGCTCTCTAGTTTTTTACAACCTGGATGCCATTATCTCCGTTGGTTACCGAGTCAACTCAACCCAAGCAACCCAATATGGGGCTTGCCACCTGGAAACAAGCACCAGCTGGCAGAATCTTGTCTGCTGACGTAACTGTGGCTAAGAATTACCTACCTGAAAAACAGATTAAAAAGCTAGAGAGGACCGTAACGGGGTTTTTTGATTACATCGAGAACCTGATTGAGAATAGGCAAGCCTTTACTATGGAAGAGTTTGCCGAGAGTGTCAATAAATTCCTAACCTTCAATGAGTACAGGATTTTACATGGTAAGGGGAAGATCTCAAAAGCCGTTGCTGACAAGAAGGCATTGACTGAATACAAAGAGTTCATCAAAACTCAACCTATAGAGTCGGATTTTGACAAGGTGGTGAAAAGACTAGTTAAGCAAAAAAAAGCTGAGACTAAGCTTAAGAAGCGGAAATAAAAAAGACCAAGATCAGCGAACGGTCGAAACCTTAGGCTAGTCCAGTCATGGTGATGTGCCAATTTTACCAAATAGAAAACTTGTGTCAACGCAAGTCTTGGGTCAAGAGAGAACTATCAATTCTACTCAGTAAGAAATTCCGACCATCCTAGTATGTCGCCGTCAGACCTTTTTTGCTGGTTGTTCCCGCCATAGACGAGCTCAATGCTTGATGGCGTGGCTAGAACTTTTTGAACCTTTTTTAGAGTACTAAACGGTTGCTGCGGCACGGTTTGACTTGATTTAATTTCAACAATTTTCAAATCTTTTTCAGTTTGATGAACAATGTCGGCTTCAAGCCCAGCGCTGTCGCGGTAAAAATACAACTCCGGGCGTTTGCCCATATTAAGGATATTTTTAATATACTCAGTCACCACGAAAGTTTCAAAAAGGTTTCCATACAGTGGGTGTGATTGAAGCTGTTCAGTTGAGGAAATTTGGAGAAGACGGCACGCCAGACCAGTGTCCACCATGTAAATTTTAGGAGACTTCACCAAACGCTTATTTATGTTTGTGAAAAAGGGAGGCAGAATAAGCACTATTCCGCTTATTTCAAGGATATTTATCCAGGAGCGAATGGTATTGTGGGCGACACCAAGGTCATTTGAGAGAGTGTTGTAATTTAGTAACTGTCCAGTTCGACCAGCGATAAGTTGTAAGAATTTCTCGAAAACAGGCAAATTTTCAATTTGAGAGATTAGACTTATGTCTCGGTCGAGATATGTTTGAACATATGTATTCAGCCAATGCTCTCTGACTGTGATGCCGTCGTAAAGGCGAGGATATCCGCCAGTCAGTATCTGTCCTTGAACAGAATCAATATTCTTTTTGGCACTTTTTAATTCAGCGTACGAAAGTGGATAGAGGGTGAAAAGAGCGATTCTACCTGCCAAAGATTGCGATATTGACTGCATCATCAAGAAATGTTGAGAACCAGTTAGGACGAACTGGGCGGGGATTTTGTCTTCATCAACCTTTGCTTGAATGTAAGAAAAAAGCTCCGGCACTCGCTGAATTTCGTCGAAAATAACATGCTTATTGTGTTGTTTTAAGAATCCCCTTGGATCATCTGAGGCGAACTGTCGTAAATCTAGCTGCTCGAGGTTTATATAATCATAATTAGGAAATAATGATTTAGCCAAAGTTGTCTTGCCTGCCTGACGAGGACCGACTAAACCAACAATGGGAAAACCTTTCGACAATTCTGGAATAGTTTTTGATAGTTCGCGAGTAATCATGCCTAACTATAACTAATTTCATGCATTTTGTCAATCCAATTGCCAATTTGCATACATTTCAGATTGCTCAGGGTCTGGATCATCATGTAATCTTTATGTAAGATACGCGTAGTACACTCAATTTGAATGAAACTGTTTTTTTCGACAACACCTCGAACGAAAGCCATCTACCCAGATTCTATTGATAGAATTTATAAAAAACTTCACAAACTCCCTTTTGACCTTACAGAAAAATACATAGAAAAGGCGAGAAGTGACGAAATTGATCATTGGTCTTTAGAAAAGAAGATTCAGTATAAAAAGGATACCAGGAGGGCCATCGCGGCAGCTGACGTTTGTGTTTTAGAAACTTCTGTTCCAAGTCTTGGCGTTGGTCACTTACTTCACCACTGCATTAGCATAAACAAACCTGTCGTGGCATTTTTCCAGGGAGGAAAGGTGCCGTTTATGTTAGATGCTGAGAATCATAGCTGTGTTTTCTTGGTCGAGTATGACAAATCAAATCTTGAAGAAGAGCTAACTTTTGGCATAAAAATGGCGGTCGAGGAGAAGAAGCAAATTAGACTGAATTTACTAATTTCCGCTGATATGAATAACCGCATTGGCGATATTTCGAAGAAAAAAAGAATGAGCAAATCCGGATTCGTGCGTTGGTTGGTGGATAATTATCAAGATTGAAATTTGAGTTGTCCGGAAAAATCGGACAACTGAGCTGGATGGTGCTGAAAAAGGACAAAAACAGTATAATTAAGCCATGTCGGTACAAATCCCATCTAATCTTAAGCGCTTTTTCTGGGATACCTCTATGGCCAACATAGATAGCCAGGAAAATGCAGATTATATTATCGACAGGCTTTTGACCAAAGGTGATTTGAGTTCATGGAAGTGGCTCTCAGATACTTACGAAACAGATCAAGTTAAGCAGCGCGTTATCGAAAGCAGGCAGCTATCCAATAAAGACGCGGTTTTTTACTCGACGATCTATGATATTCCCCTGGAGACATTGCGATGCATGCACAAGGAATAGACCCCACTACTCAGCAAAACCTGGACTCGTTGTCGACGCTTTCATTGCTAGATAATTACTACCTTGCCGGCGGTACAGCATGTGCTCTACACATTGGTCATCGCATTTCATATGATTTAGATTTTTTCTCGCAAACGCCGGCTACTCCAGAACAGATTCGCCAAGAACTAATGTCGATCGGGGATGTAAAGATTGATCAAAATGATCAAGGTACTTTTAATGGTCAGCTGGGCGATACCAAAATTAGCTTTTTTATCTACCCATACCCACTTTTAAAACCTGCTGAGATATATTCTGAGGTCAAAGTTGCTTCGCTTGACGACCTGGTATGTATGAAGCTCGAGGCTATGTCTTCAAGAGGCGTGAAAAGGGATTTTGTAGATCTCTTCTTTCTATTTCAGAAGTATTCTCTAGAAGAGGCGCTAAAGTTATTTGATCAGAAATTCTCTGAACAAAATGTCTCTTCATCTCACGTGATCAAAAGTCTTATCTACTTTTCAGATGCGGAAAATGACCCTGATCCAAACATGTTAGTTGATTATGATTGGAATGAAGTTAAGAGTTTTTTTGTCGAATTGGTAAAAAAATTCATGAAATCAGCTCAGTGAAGTGTCCAGCTGCAAACAATACTCCCAGCCCGGAATAATTTCAATGTTAATCCCATCGACTGAAAGCTCATCTTTTTGATCAAAAGTGATGATCTTGCCGCTTTTTAATTCATATTCTTTTGCTGCCATCATCAGTCCTCTGATTTCTCGCTTTTTAGTTTCTGGAGATGCTAGATTATCAGCGACTTGAATCACTTCTTTAACTTTTCCCTGATCAATGACGACAAAGTCACATTGACTACCATTTTGTTGGTAAGCGATTTGCCTATCATGTTTTAACAATTCTAATGCAATAGTGGTTTCTAGAAGACGACCTCTGTCTTGACTAAATTTATAATCAATCGCGCTTCCAAGTCCTTGGTCGATCACATAGCTTTTTTTCTGAGACATCTCGGCTTTCACTACAGAATGGGAATATTTTGAAATAAATCTGGCTAAATAAATTGCTTCTACATATCCCTGATATGCATACAGAGTATCTTTGCCAATTTGATAACCCTGAGATTTTAGTTCGTTATATATTTTGTTCACGCTAAACTCACCAGCACTGTTTCCAACAACTCGCTTACAAAAGTATTTTAAGATTGAGGCCTGAGAGATCTTGTATCTTTCAACTAGGTCTCTGAGCACCATGACATTAAAGTATTCTTGTAGAATCTTTTCACTTAAATCGTCGTCTCTGTCAATAAGTTCTGGGAATCCACCTTGCCTGAGAAATCGTGAAAAAGAGCCGATAATTTTAGCTTTGTCAGTACTTTTAAAAGCATCTAAGTTTGGAGAAGTTATATTTAAAAATTCTGAGAAAGATAGCGGATACACCTCGAAAGTTATACTTCTTCCCCTAAGGGCTGTTGCGATTTCTTTAGATAGTAGTTTGGCGTTTGAGCCAGTTATGAAAATATTTTGATTAACTGACGAGTGGATTCGAGCAATAAATTTCTCCCACCCAGGTACTTCTTGAATTTCATCAAAGAAAAAGAAACATTCAGATAATTTAAGATGTGGATATAATTCCTGATATATCTGCAGGATTTGATCAAGCTCTTCAGTTGTTAAATTTAATCGTTCATCTTCGAAATTTATATAAAGAATTTTCTCCGCAGAAACTTTATTTTTTAGAAGTTGATTTATTAGATTAAAAAGATGATAAGTTTTCCCGCTTCTTCTCACGCCCGATAACGTCACGATTTTTCCAGTATTTATAGGGAGCTGCAGCGTTCTTTTCCAAAGATTCGGATGCTCTCGAGATTGGCTATCTTTAATGATTGTTTTTATTAAATCTTTCCTTGTCATAAGGAAATTATCCACCAAAAGTTTCCTTCTGTCAAGGAAACTAGAGAAATATCGTTTATTGACATACAATCAATACATCACGATCATGACTTCCCTAAAATTCAGCCTCCAGTGGCTTAAAAAAAATCCGCTCTTTGTCGCGTCACTAGCTCTCATTGCCTTCATTCCTTTATACCCAAAAATCCCCCTTTTTGACATTCTTCCAGGTTATATAGTTCGCGCTCGACTTGAAGATGTATTGTTGATAATTACTGGAATTATCTGGTTGTTCCAAGCCATCAAAAATAAAAAGGAGTGGCGAAATGGCTACATTGGCTTGGTCGGCTTCTATGCTCTGAGTGGTTTGGTTTCGATACTTCTCGGCATATTTTTACTCCAGACCATACCCGCCCAACTTTTGCATATTTCTAAAAGTGGTCTCCATTACTTTCGCTACCTAGAATATTTTTCAATATTCTTTTTTACTTTTTCCGCCATAAAAAATGCCAAACAGACAAAAATTGCTTTGATCACTCTTGCCGTCACTACAGCTTTAGTTATCGGTTACGGCATGGGTCAGAAGTTTGCGCACCTGCCCTTGTACTCGACTATGAACAGAGAGTACAGCAAGGGCCAGGCTTTTTACCTTCAGCCTGGAGAAAAGGTCCAGTCGACCTTTGGCGGGCACTATGATCTAGCGGCTTTTTTGGTGATTGTTCTGCCGCTGATTTTTTCTCTTTCACTGACTTTCATGTCGCGCAGAAGAAAAGATTTACTCATGTTGATTGCCTTAATTTTAATCGAGCTTAGTGGCGTCTGGCTCCTGATTGAGACGGGTTCTAAAACTGCTCTGATTGCTTACCTAGTGGGGATTGTCGCGACCCTGTTTTTACATCTGAAAAGAATTGAAAATAAACGAACCAAGCGTCTGGCTTTCACCGCATCTCTAATCGCCTTTGTCGCTTTTATGGCGATTTTTATGTTTACTTTTGGCAGAAAAACAATCGTCAAATTGACGACCCTAGTGAGTTCAAGTTTCCAGTCACAAGAAAATGCCTTGCCTGAGGATTTAGTTGGCAGCGGAATCGAGATTAAAACCTACACGACTGTTTCTCCAGACGGAAAAATCAGCGTAACGCAAAAATTCGAGAAGAGTCAGTGGTCGCCCAACGCTCTTAAATACGGTATCTCAATGGGAATTCGCCTTGACACGCTTTGGCCACAAGCGATCAGGGGTTTCGTGGCTAATCCGCTTTTTGGCAGCGGTTATGGCACGCTTTCTAAGGAAGGGAATCAGCAGTTTACCGAGGCCGATAGCACTGATAATAATTTTCTGAGGACGCTTGGAGAAACAGGCCTGGTAGGTTTTGTGAGTTTTTATGGTCTGATCATAATCTGTATGTATCAAGTCGGCAAAGTTCTCAAAGACAAAACCGGCGTTTTTGCCGCTCTGGGGATTGGTTACCTAGCCGGCGCAGCCGGGCTTTTAGTTAACGCGCTCTACATTGATGTTTTTGCTTCTTCTAAGGTGGCTCTGACTTTTTGGGCTTTGAGTGGCTTAACGCTTTCGTCACTGACTACCAAGAGCGGAGTACCCATCTTTATTAGATTGGTTTCTCACCTGAGAAATCATCGTAATTTCTATTTAATTCTCATTCTTTCCATGTTTCTCCTCCACCAGAATCCTTTGGCTGAGAACTCGCCTCTAAATCGTTTTGATGTTAGCAGGCAAGCTCAGGAAAATTTTGTTTCAGCCCGTTGTTTTGTCGAGACTGGAAAGTTCGCGCTTTGTCGCCCATCTGGTTTAGAGGCGAATACTAACTTCTCTCTATATAGTCTCCTACTTGTCCCGTTTGTTTGGCTTTTGCACACACCAATAAGCTACTACTATCTGAATCTTTTCATAGTTATTGGAGTTCTGTTGGTTTCGTACAGATATCTAAAAATTCGCTCTCTATTGGGTCTTTTGTTCATAGTCGTTTTCGCCTACGAAGGAGTATTTACTGGCGGGCCGCTCGAAGATGGTCAGCTTTTAAGAATTCTACTCGTTCCGATCGCGGTCATAATTCTTGAGAAGACACTTCTTAAAAGTCAGAGAAAAAACATCATTAGGTTGGCAATTACGGGGGGATTGGTCCTGGCGATTTTGTTGAGGTTAAATTCGGGTGGTGATTTTCTTAAACACTTCCGCAATGAAAATATTGTTCTTAAGAAGCAGTCAGTTTTGCAGGCAAATGGAAACATTCCGCTAACTAGCATGACAGGAGCTGATGAAAACTTTCTAATCACGACCTTGTCGCCTTACTATGTTGATCTTTACACCAATAATAGTTATCAAACTTTGCCTTTTTCAAGCTCGCAGGACTACGTGGATAGGGCCAATCAGGTTTGGGGAGAGCATGACTTCAGCAGCTTAGGTGACCTTTATCAAAAATTAATTAAAGAAAATAATCTGTTATTCTTGGCAGATTACGGCGTTGCTGAGAGAAATGACTACCTTCAGGAGTTTGCGACGTTGAGGAAAAACTTTGACGTGCGCTACAAAACTATCGATTGCGACGAACTCTGCAGTCTTTATACGGTCTCTCAGTTGAGTGAAAAAATTTCACCTCTTCCTATGCCAGTCGGGAAGAAATCTTTGATTCCAGCTGACTTACCAGCAGAGTATTCTTTTGCCATCATCAGCAATCGTTTTGAGCCTGCCAAAGAAGGGGAAACCCCTTATACATATCTAAATTTCCTTTCAAAACTCTCGCCCCTGAGCCAAGAGAAGTTTGACTTTAGCGTGATCACTGGTGACGTTACCCCGGATAATGATAAGACTAAGATTCCTACTTTGCAGGTTTTGTATGCCGACGCAGCCAGTTATCCCGTCCTTTATAGTCCTGGCAATTATGACCTTTTACCAAACAAGCCACTGCCTCAGTCTTCAGAGCGTTTCTTTAGTGATCGCGACTACTTTATTCTCTTGAACATTGGTCCGGATTCGAGAATTAATCCAGATCAAAGACTATTTGTTTATAACGCTCTTCTTGAGTTAGAACAGCTGCCAAACATTAAAAATCTGTTCATTATTGCCCATGATCTAAATTGGCAAGATAAATCCGATCCGAAAAACTTTATTCACGCGCTTGAGTCTAAGTTGGCAGATTTTCTAAACTTGAATAGCTACGTTTTCACTGCAGATCATAGTGACGGAATTTTGCCGACAGAGATGAGTAATGGGAATTTACATTACTATGCAAATGGAATGATTAATGCAGAAAGTGATTCTTATCTAAAGATTAATGTTCAGGAAAATGAGGTTAAGACTGATTTTATACCCTCCACAAACCCAACTTTTGGCTCCCAGCCAAGCAGCAATTGAGCTTTGGTGATATCAGGTTTTCTTCGAGTCGGATCGTCGCCAGGTAATTCTTTAAATTCTAACTGCAGCTCTGGTTTGCCCAGAACTTTTTTAATAGTCTCAGCAGTTTGGAGAATGGATAGCTCCTCATGGGGGTTGCCAAGATTCATGGTTTCGCCTGATAAATTAGGCTTACTCGCCATAAGGAGTATGCCCTGAACCAGGTCAGAAACATAACAGAAGGAGCGAGTTTGGGAACCATCGCCGTAGATTGTGATCGGCTGATTTGTTCTGACTTGTGAAATAAAATTGGGGATAATCCGGCCGTCGGACATATCCATGCGTGGTCCGTAGGTATTAAAAATTCTCACGATGCGCACATCCATGCCGAACTCGCGCTGGTGGACGCCACAAATTGTTTCACCCATGCGCTTGGCCTCGTCGTAGCAGGAACGAACGCCGTTAGGATTCACATTTCCCCAATAATCCTCTCTTTGAGGGTGTTCAATTGGGTCACCATAAACTTCTGAAGTGCTGGCGAAGAGAAAGTGAGCGTTAGGCAAATTTGATTTTAGAAATTGCAACAGATTGTGAGTGCCTTGCGAATTGACTAAATAAGTCTCGATTGGATTTTCCTGGTAGCGGGGAGGACTGGCTGGAGAGGCGAAGTGGAGAACTAAGTTCAGCTTAATTTCTTCGGGTAAATAGCTTTCTGGTTTCTCGCTGGCATCAGCTTCTATGAAAGTAAAATTTTCGTTATCTCTAAGGTGGCCAATATTGGCTCGTGAGCCAGTGATAAGGTTATCAACTCCGGTCACTTTGGCCCCAAAACCGAGCAGGGAGTCGACTAAGTGAGAGCCGACGAAGCCAGCAGCGCCAGTGACTAATATGTGTTTGTCTTTGAAAAATTCCATTATGAGCATTCTATCAGAGAAGAATCATCCGTATAATGGTTGCATGGCACGAATCCTAAAATATCGTTGGCTAATACTGATTCTGGCATTGGCCTTAGGTCTTCGCATGATTCATTTGTCCGGATCTTTCTGGCTTGATGAGGCGGCGCAGGCGATCGAAAGCTCGAGGCCTTTTTCTCAGCAGCTGCAGATAGCTCAAGATTTTCAACCGCCGCTCTTGCACTTGATTTTGCATCCAGCGACTTGGTTTGGTCACAGCGAGTGGTGGCTTCGCCTAATCGGAGCAGTGATTCCGGGACTCATGACGATTCTCTTTACCTATAAAATTGCTAAAGAGCACTGGAGTGAGAGGGTGGCGATAATTGCCAGTTTGCTTTTAGCTACGTCCTCGTTGCATCTTTATTTTTCGCAGGAGCTTAGGCCGTATGCCTTGCCCGCGATGCTGGCCGTAGTTAGTTGGTGGCTTTTGCTTCGCGCATGGAAAAATCAGAAAGAGAAAAAATGGCCAATTGCTTTGATTGTCTTCAGCGCTCTGGGTTTGTTTAGTACTTACCTTTATCCGTTTCTCTTGATTTCGCAGTGGCTCGTGGCTTTATTTCTATTTTCAAACAAGCGCCTGAAAATGACTGGTTGGTTTTTTGTTACTGGCTTGTTGTTTCTGCCTTGGTTGCCATTTTTTCTGAATCAACTACAGATTGGTCAAACATTGAGGACAACTTTGCCGGGCTGGGAGTTAGTAGTCAGCACGCCTCAGCTTAAAGCCCCTATTTTAGTCGTCGCCAAGTTCCTGTTTGGCATTGTTGACCTTGAGATAGGCTTCATGTTTGTGACTACGGCGGCGCTAATTTTGGGAGTGCTTGCTTATTTAATTTGGCAAGCATGGGCGAGTTCACAGGTTACCAATCGTGAGAAGTTAATGGTTGTTGTTTCCTGGTTTTTCTTACCGCTGCTTCTCGCATGGCTAATTTCTTGGATAGTTCCTGTCTTACAGCCGAAGAGAGTTTTGTTTCTTCTACCGGCCTTTTATCTTTTGGCTTCGATTGGCATCGATTGGGGACTTCGACAAAAAAGAATAATCACTAAGAGATTGGGTCAGCTGACTTTTGCTTGCCTCCTCGCCATTAATATCTGGGGCGTTGCCCAATATGCAACTAATCCACTCTTGCAGCGCGAGGATTGGAGAGAAGCTATTCGAACTCTTAAAGCAGATTTTCAAAGTTCGGAAACAATAGCAGTTTTTAGTTTTCCAGAATCTTTCGCCCCATGGCGATGGTACGGAAACGATGAAATCACAACCCTTGGGATTGGTCCTGTGGGCTCATTAGAGATGAGTGAGATTAGCGATTTGCTAAAACCAATAAATGAGTATAAGTATGTAATTTCCTTCGACTATTTGACTGATCTGACTGATCCACAGAAGAGAGTGCATGAGGAAATCTTAAAGTATGGCTTTGTTGAAGCTGAGCTCTATGACTATCCAAACATTGGCTATATTAGGACTTATGTGAGGCCCGAGGAGTTACTTAGCCAGCTTCCCTTGTTGAATAATAATTCCAGGCATGTGAAAATGGTTTCCAGATAAGTTGATAAAAAAATATGTTAAAAGCGGGTATTGATATTTCTTCTGTGGTTTATGGTCGAGGTGTTTCTCGTTACACCACGAATCTCGTGCGTGCTTTGCTCAAGAATGCTGAGATCCAGTTGAGTCTGTACGGCACTTCTCTTCGACAGAACAAGGAGCTAACTAAAATTGCTCAGGATCTAAAAAAAGAAACTGGTCGCAAGGCGCACACAGTTATTCGACCCCACCCACCATCACTTTATACTTTTCTTTGGAATCAATTGCATTATCCAGGCATTCGTTCGGTCTTGAAGGACATTGAGATTTTTCACTCCTGGGATTGGATTCAGCCTCCTGACCAGGATTTGCCCTTGATTTCGACAATTCATGATTTAGCGATTTTGCGCTATCCAGAGACAGCTCATCCGAAGATTGTTAGTATGCACCAAAAATCCTGGAAAGTTCTTAAGGATCGTAAGGCGCACGTGATTGCAGTTAGTCGGGCAACTAAGAACGACATCATTGAGCTTTT
>Ga0100380_10003905_pt1 | contig 15696 bp, 15 predicted proteins | sample CryGeymeta201504_FD_80417 | JGI IMG/M metagenome (GOLD analysis project Ga0100380, IMG submission 80417) | Groundwater microbial communities from Crystal Geyser aquifers in Utah, USA - Crystal Geyser metaG 2015-04 | ecosystem: Environmental > Aquatic > Deep subsurface > Groundwater | place... | reverse complement strand
GATCAGACTTAGTCTTATTTGCACGAGAATATCTCTCTGACTATATTTTCAATCACAAAATTTGATCAAAGAGGTGGTTTAGTCTTGGTTAGTGACTGATTTTGACCAAATGTGGAGGCTAAAATTAATCTAATCCCTATTCTGTCAAGTTAGTGGATGCTCTAAGCAAGATTACTTTTATTAGACTTGGTCAACTCCTCCTCTCTACAGAGTACTCATCTGTAGAGTGCTAGTAGTACTACAGGTACTGTATGAGATTAGCTACTGGTACTGGCTTCGCTCTAGAGTACTGGTAGCTAGTACTACTGAATCATCCTCATCTAGTGGTACTACTACTTACTAGCTAGTAGCAGTAGTAGCTACTAGTAGTAGAGGCAGCAGTGGTAGTAACACACTACTGCTTGTTCAGTACTCGCTCTCGATAATTCTACGCTCGGACTGGTACCGTACAGTTGTAGTATCAGATTTTTCAAATGCACCGCGAAAATTTGATGCTCTTTGTAAATTCGCGGTAGACTAGACTACTATTAGAGCAATCAAGCGAAGTGTGTTTCTATTGCGAGTGCAGGCTGCTAGCAAAAAATGCTTGTGTCACCCGACCAGTCAGCCAACCGGAATCGGTAGACTAGTAGACCTAAAAAAATAATTATGATTGTACCTGGTATTGTAACATCGCCCCTTCTCAGTTTAATTAATATCAATAATTTACTACAGTACATAGTATACAGTTGATCAATTTAGCCTGTCGAAAAGTTTCTTGTGTCTGTGTTCAACGAAGAAAGGTAAATGGCATGACCATCCAATGCCAAATTCGGTGCATGTGACCGAAAGCAGAAAAGAAAATCAACTTGTCTGTTAGCTTCGCGGCGACCAGTTCTTTCTCTTCCAATGCCATCGGTTAGAGGCAAGGTTAACCTGAAAAGTTATGGAGACAGAAAGGCTCCGCTTGCTCGAAACCAATTTAGCTTGACAAAATTGGCATGGTTTTGAGCTGGCAAAACGAATTTTTTTAGATAAGTCGAAAATTTAGCTCGTTGGCCGGGCGTGCACATTTCTAGGCGCCAATTTCTGAAAGTCACTACTGTACTAGCTAGTAGTGCCACTACTGCGTCCAACATCATAATTATTCATTCCTTTTCTCAAAGATACACAACCTTCAGTGGGAGGATTTATTGCCATTATTCTACTCATTCATCAACAAATCAACAATACACAAAGGTTAATTTCACCATGCCGCGAACCATGCATTTCGAAGATATTGCTAGCAAAGTTCTGGTCTTTGACTGGGACGATACAATTTGCCCTAGTACATTTGTGGACTGCTACCAAATCGATCACATAAGTGAATTGCCTCAAGATGTACGTTCCATGTCCAGGAATGGGACAGAATGATCTTCAACTATTCCTCGTTGCGAAGAAAACTATCGATACTGATTACGACAGTCTCACGCTCTTTCTTCTCTCAATCCTCCCGCCTCAAACGTCATCGTCTCGTCAGGTCCAAGAATTGTTTCACTTAGTCGCTCGATGTGCCGAGAGATGTCTCCGTGAAGCATCCAAATTTGGAGAGGTAAGCAACCCTAGATCTTTGTCATGCAATCATATAGCCGCTGTCTTGTCATCGCCGCGCCCTAGCCAATCTTCGGACCTGGTGCCTCCCTCCACTTGCGAAACTTTCATAATGTCTTCTTCAGCACGATATTTAGCGGTTAAAAAGTGGGTTATTATGTGTAAATCCCGCATCCAGATGCGGCTGATTCACGATTTAGACTTAAATGTTTTGTGAAATTTGGTCGCGTCTGCGGGCTCAGTCGTGGGATATTTGCTGTTGGAACCTTGCTGGGTTGTCGCACTTCTGTCGCTTGTGCTATCTAATTTCGTTATCATGATCTTTTGCTAATCTAAATCCCACCTGTACATTTTCATATCTGCAGGTGATTATCATAACCAATTCGGATGAAGGATGGGTCAAGTACTCGGCCAAAAAGTTTGTTCCACGACTTTTGCCTTGTCTGGAGAACTACAAAATCATTTCGGCCAGAACTCTCTACGAGAAGTTCTATCCACACTCATCCTTGTGCTGGAAGGCTGCCGCGTTTGCGCATGAAGTGAACGAGATCTTTGAGATGCACGGTGCCTATGCAGAGAGCCTCTCCAATAAATCCTGTGATAGCTTGGCGCTCACGGATGTCTCTTCCTCGTCTTCCGATGATTCTCAAAGCGCTGCCATTCCTGTTAGCTCCACATCCAGCAAAGGTCCCCCCAAGCGTGAAATTATTTCGTTTGGGGACGGAATGGAAGAGCGAACAGCTGTGCGCATTGTCGCAGAACAGCTATCCTCCATTCCAAAGAGTGTCATGTTTCTGCAGTCTCCTACACCCGTGCAATTGATTGGACAATTGGTCATGCTTACCAGTCACATGAAGTATGTCTGCCAACACGACTCCAATCTTGATCTCGAAATCAGTTTGGAGCAGGCCGAACAATGTGCTGATAGTTACTTTAAAAGACACAATCTTCGGATCGAGGATGACTGCTCAGGGGGGGGAACCGGGATTACGAAACGAATCAAGACGAACAAAACTGCCACAAGTGTTCCTTTATCAGTTACTCTATGATCTATCTCTGCTGCCTGTCCTTGCGTGGTGCGCTCGTGAACTCGGATTGGTTGGCGAACGTTTCTACTAAATAGGGAAAAGCAACAATTTTGCAAGACTGTTCACTGCTTTGAACTTTTCAGTGAAAGGATTCAGCGGCGGCGGCAGCAGCATGGAAGCTGCAATGCTCTGCTATGTCACACTTCTTTTTAAAAATGCTACTACTAGAAATCGTATTATTTCATTTACATTCTTGCTACGGTACATGAAACTAATATCGAATCTACTAGCGCCACCACTACTAGTACTAGAGTAGTCTATGAGAAGTGGAATCTACTACTAGCTAGTAGACTACCTAGACCTACTGGAAGTGGAATCTAAGAAATGGGACTTCTTTCAATCAGAATGTGTGCGCCTGAATGATGACAGAACGTCAAAGCAAAAAGAGAGAAATTCTCATCAAAAATCGACAGACATCATCAAGAAGTAATCGCCACGACACACGAGGGGTTTCCAAGATTGCTCATTAGTCTCGGAACAAGTACAATAAAAACATATTTATACACACGTAAGTCAATCAAAGGAAACGTCTACGCGTTTATTCACAAGAGCGAAGCCATAAGCGGGCTTGTGGAGCCTTCAGCGAGTTATCTTTGTTCCAATAGTGACTAGTGGTGCGATTTGGTTCATTTTTGAGCAGCAGACAATCGGGCCAATCAATCCCAACGAATGACACACCAACGAAGCCGCTATATCGTTCTATCCATCAGAAACAGGCACGCATGAATAAATCATGATCAACAATCATCAATCGCACAGCTTGCAGATTCTCCATCGGGCAAGTACACTGCTGACAGAGGAACAGCAACAACAAGGCGGCTGCAGCCAGGGAGATGACAGCGACAATTTTTTTCGTGATTTCGGCCGACAAAGTCAGTCCTTTGGACTAGATAGCAATGGTCCTCTAATAATGTCGCTACCGCAAGGCTTGGAGTATGAGATAGCCTCTTGTGAATCTCAACAAGAGCAACAAGATGACATACAAAGTCAGAACGAGTCTTGGAAGAAATACTCGTTCAAAGAATGCAGACTCTTCTTCTTTTTTGCCATGCTCGTATTCACAGGTGTGGGCAATGTCTTGACGACTAAATTACAGGCCGTGAGCATGTACAACTATGGGGTCTTTTTGAGTATATTCTCCTACGTGGTTTATGTTCCTCTTTGCTTTGCCTTTATCCTGCCTGTCGCTCGATATGGTTGGTTTGACAACTCCATTCCGACACAGCACATGGCTCTGCCCAAGCGACCATTTGCCATTATGGGTTTTTTAGATTGCTTATCGGCGGTCATGCAAACATTTGCAAGTATATATCTGCCGGGAACACTCTTGGTCTTGCTGCCCCAAGCATCGATTCCTCTGAGTATGGTTCTCTCAAAACACATGCTGGGCGAACGATACAGATTTCCGCAATACATTGGGGCCGTTGTGGTATTTGTGGGTGTTTTGTTAGTCATGGAGCCCACCATTACGTATCGAAATGGACCTGATTATCTGTGTGAAGCTATCGACTTGGATAATCACTGCACGATCTGTTTAGGAGCTCTATCGCAAGAGTCCTGCTTGCAAATTGTAGACACTCTCCAAACTGACAGCGAAGCTTTCACAAGCAGTCTATATGATTTTTTTGGTTCCAAGCAATACATGAATATGGACATGTCGACAGATCCTACACTCAAGAGTTCTTTTCGGAAACTACAAGAGAATGACGAGCTTATCCCGATTTGTCACTGGGTTTCGAAGGACGAGGCAGCTACAGACAGAGAATGGTCGGTACTTCTATGGTCCATCGTTATGGTGATTTCATGTGTACCCATGACTCTATCCAGGTAAGAAGATTATAGTACGAATGCAGTAGCTTTACTGGTAAATCTTTTATTTTGCACTCACGACACGATCCTCCAATACCACAACTGCCAGCGTCTACAAACAAATCAAACTGCGAGCTCACGGTGACTTACATCCCGTTTTCCTCATTGGATGGATTGGCATTTTTCAACTCCTTTTTTCTATCGTTTCGGCCCCAGGCCTCGGTTGGGCCACTGGTATCCCACTGGCGGAGCTGCCCCAGAATGTATGGAATGGGTTCAAGTGCTACTTGGGCGAGAGTTCTGTCGAATCAGGATGTCATCCAGATTCGCTCTGTTCTTCTGGGCACGCTTTTTTGCTTGTGAACCTCTGTCTATTCTGTCAAGCCATGTACATTGTGTGTGTGGTGCTTGTGCTCAAATATGGATCCACGTCGCTTCTGTACTTGGCGCTGACCATGATGGTGCCGTTGGGAAATCTCATCTTTTCTCTACCAATTGCGTCAATTTACGTCTCGAACACCACTGCTCTGCTGGTGATTGTTTCGGGGCTTTTGCTGTACCGTTTTGGTGGCAAATTTGCGAGGCAGTACGGAGAAAATGACGGCACTAACGACACTGGCGATGGTGGTTATATTGCAGCTGCACAAGAATCGGCGATGGACCCCTGCCACCGACTTCTAGAGCCTCTGATAACATACGCGTATGTGTAGTGGTACAGTACATAGTGCAAATAAGAGGTGTTACTTTGGTGAAATTTTGACTGCTGGTCAAAATCTTGGAGAACTTTTTTGACTAACTACATAATAATGGTAGTGTTTTTGTAGTTATACTCTCTAGTTCATTTGTACTCGTACTGTAGAGAGGAGTATTAGTTCATTTGTACTCGTACTGTAGCGAGGAGTATCATTTAGATCAACTTGGAAAGGGCCCAGTTGCAGGCCTGCAACCTGGATAGCAAAAGTAAAATAACTTTATTTTCCACCCAAATAACGGGCAGAGCCGCAAACACTATGAAAAAAGTAACAAAAAAGTTGAAAGCGTGTCCAAAAATTCAAGCCAGACGTAAAATGTTCCGGTACAGGGACTCGAACCCTGGTATCCTGCGTGAGAGGCAAGTATGCTAACCACCTACATCATACCGGAGTCGACATTCTGCCAACACCATGCAAATTTATACATTATATACTTAGTTTTTACATTCTTCTTCATTAACTTTTTCAGAAAAACGCAAACCCTATCGCATTTTATTAAGCCGTTGAGTTCGAACTGTTGGAGAGGCAATCAGACTTCCGCGCAGTCGGCGCAGTGACCCAAATTGCAACTGCACTCATCACAATTGAAAATATTCCCATTAGAATAGACAGATAATAAGTTGATACTCAGAATCAGCTAGCAATACCACAGACCACAAGAATCATACTGAAGCAAGATGAGTACTAGTGCGAGACGTCGTTTACTTCGTGATTTCAAGAGGTAAGATAGGGTCGTTTGTTGTTGACGTTGGAGTCTGGTAGGTGGTAATGGTAGAATTCATTTGTCACTGTGCTGATTCTGGACGGAATTGCCGATTGCCGTGATATGGGCACGTTTGGCCCTTACTTTGCCTTTGACCATCGTATAACCTTAATATCTCCTTAATCTCGCAATAATTGTCGAGCAGACTGCAAAATGATCCTCCTTCTGGAGTGACTGGAGCTCCTATGGACACGAATATTATGGTGTGGCAGGCCGTGATTTTCGGTCCCGACGACACGCCTTGGGAGGGAGGGACGTTCAAGCTCGTTTTGGAATTTACGGAGGACTATCCCAACAAGGCACCCCAGGTTCGATTTTTGACAAAAATGTTCCATCCTAATATTTATAACGACGGTCAGATTTGTTTGGATATTCTGCAAAATCAGTGGAGTCCCATTTACGACATTTCGGCCATTCTCACCTCGATCCAGAGTCTCCTGTGTGATCCCAACCCAGCCTCTCCCGCCAACTCGGAGGCGAGCCGTCTTTACAACGAAAATCGGCGCGAATACAATCGTCGTGTGCGAGAAATTGTCGAGCAGAGTTGGATTGATGAGTCATAGTTTGCCAAATTGTTTTACGGACGATGGAAAGAGAGCAGTAGGAGTCTTAAATTTAGAAGGATTCGCGGAAAAAATGAAAACGCAGTGGCTGATATGCTAATACAACTTTAGAATGTTTATCCACTTTTATGTTTTTATTGCCCTGCATGTGTTTTTTTGTAGGACGGGAACTATTGGAACAGCAAAACGCTTGCCTCTAATTGCACAGTATATCTATATTGGTTGGTAGCTTACTCTATGCCCTTACTCGTGCTTCCTCCAGTGAAATATTTTTCGGTGTTTTAAGGAAATTTTGGTGACTTCTTGCTGAAACTTGCAAATTATTTCATACATTTGATTCCTCTTGGCATTGTTGACCAGGCGGAAGAGTGCAGAATGCAGCAAATATTTGATGACGGTAGATCATAGTTAGTACTATCACTACTATTGAAAGATCAATCTAACTATATCAGACGCATAGCTACAGTGACGATGCACCAGGGTTTTACACAGCACCTCTCCTTTGTTCTATCACAACCTAAGAGTCTTCTTTACGAACGCGACGAAGGACGTGATTTTATTATTCACATTCTGGAAAACATCGTTGTCATCCTTGCTACTGGTATTACTGCTCTCAGCCGGTAGAAATAGCATAACCGAAACTCGTTTCGTGCCAAAGATCTTTCCGAGTTCTTGTGATGCCGGACCTGGAAGCATCAACACAGGAACACCAACGTTTTCCTCGCCAATTATTTGTTCTGCCATGACAGGAATATGAGACAGGATAGTTGGTGGATAAATATCTCGTGCAAGGACAATCAGAGAAGGAACGCCAGACAGCTGTTCCGTGTTGTTGGGTTGGGTGGCAATCAGTTTTCGTTTTTGTAGAAGTCGTTCCAAGATCCGAGTGCATTGATTAGTTCCCATGACAATTCGTTTTCTGGCGAGAGCTGATACAGTATTAGATATTCTACTGTCTTTATTGTCTTCGTCATTGTCATGGTTCTTATCGGATTTTAGGAACATTGGTTGAATCTCCTTTTCCAGACGGTCGAGAAACAATTCCTTGTCATGTGTCGAGGCTACATTAGTGCGAATAGTTTGGCCCGAAGGAGCTGCAACAAAAGCGAGATTTTCATTTTCAAGCCACGAAGGTGGATTTTCTTTTCGTTGGCGCTTGCTGGGTCGTTTTTCCTTGTTGATGGCTTGCTTCATGATGTTGATTTTGTCAAGCCTGCAGGATAAAGCCGAGCCACAGATTCGATGCTGTGGATGTGGACTGTAAATCTGAGGATAGACTTCTATCTTCTATCTTCTATCTATTTCCTTTTTCAAAGAAAAGACCAAATTTGAAACTGTTATTATAACTTTCACTGAGCGGCACAATCCAAGGTGTTCAGGTCAATGAATCAAGTTATGCTTGAAAATGCGGTGAGCCTCTGTTTGGTTTCTTCGTTTCTTCCTACTTTACTAACAATGAGGAAAGATTAGGCCTTCTTGTTGTTGTCATCCTTTTTTAAATTATTGTTCGGGGCATCCATTCAAGAAGAAATGAGCGTCGTAATGCATCCAAGATTCCCTTTCTGAAGAAGCAAGGCATGATAATTTATTTTGCGTGAAAGAAAACCAAAAACCAAAAACCAAAACACTCACCACAGTCCAACTTAATATTTTTAAGATCCTATCAACATGAGGCCGCGTCGAAGTATCCCGCGAATCCTTCAGTGGGTGCTACTTGCTCTTGTCGTGCGAAACAGTCTCGCAGAGACCAGCGTGTCACCCGGGGAGAGTACAGAATCTAACCCCACCAAAGGATCGTTGGATGTGGTGGTCTTGACAACTACAAATTTTGAAAAGAATATTTGGGATGGTTCTGTCTGGCTGGTGGAATTTTATGCCCCATGGTACGTTGTTGGGAGCATTATTTGAATGTGTGAAAGTTTCATTTGTTCTGTAACTGCAGGATCCAGATACGAGTACGTTAGTTCAGGTTTTCTGGCTTGCTCATATACTCTCTATATTCTGCATCTTGCAGGTGTTCTCATTGCATGAGTTTTGCGCCAACCTATTCGGAAGTCGCGCAGTACTTTCATTCCATTTCCAAGCTTAATGTTCGCGTCGGAAAAGTCGATTCGACTGTCCAAAAAGCGTTAGGCCAACGATTTGCTGTCCGTGCCTATCCTTCCTTTTTCCTAGTGTCTGGCTCGACGGTGTACGAATACGATGGTGACCGCACTAAGACTGCTCTAATAGACTTTGCATCAGGCGGTTACAAGAGTGGGGAGGTAGGTTGATGATGATGTTGTGAGAACTGCTGCTGTGATTGTCGTGTCGATTTGCGCCCCTAGCATGTTGTTGTTATTACATATCGGATATCTTATTTCTCAAGCCAATGACCCACCAAAAAATACGACAATGCACTGGCATAATTCACAAATAAGCCTATTCCCTTTTATTCGTCTCCTATGGGACCCATTGGGAGACTTCAGGGGCTTTTGATCTGGACTGGCGTCTCAATGATGGGCATCTTTAGTTGGGTCTCTAAAATCACAGGCTTATCTCCACTATTTACAGGGTGCCTTTTGTGTGCTCTGGCTGTCTTCGGGGGCGTGTTTAGCATGATTATTCTGGTGTTGGCTTTTACTCCGAGTGACAAGTCGCATCGAGATTAGTGCTGTACTAGAAGCACAGGGTTATCGACAAGTATAATGTTTGGTTTCGAGCTACTGGACGACCAAGAAACCTTAGATCTAGATCACATAAAGTTAGACGGACAAAAAGAGAGGATGCTTGTGACCAGCTTCGTGTTTGTAATCTATTATCATATTTTAAGGGGTTCCCTAAGCATTCACGCTGTCAGGAAGAGCTGGTACTATCTACTTAGAGTAGTGTTTGGGGTCATCCTCCAGTTTTCAATTAGGAGAGTTTAGAAAAATATTTAGGAGATTTTTAGGAGAGTTTAATTAGGAGATTTTATGAGACATTAGGAGAGTTTTTTTTTCAATTAGGAGAGTTTTTTTTTCAATTAGGAGAGTTTTTTATGTTAAGCTAGATATTAACTAGAGGAATTAGGAGATTTTATTTTTCATTTAGGAGAGTTTTTTTCTTATTAGGAGAGTTTAGTCAACAGTACTACAGTAGGAGCGTTTCCCCATATTTAGGAGAGGAGTTTTAGGAGATTCAGGAGAAAAAAATAGGAGACTTTTAAAAGTCTCCTAATTAGGAGATTTTCAATTAAAGGTTCTTACTACCCTGGTACCTGTTCTTCCAGTATTCGTTCAAAATAATGGTTTACCTCGGGATGCCATCCACAATCAGCTGCGACATGTACCGGTGTAACCACAAAATTAGTCCAGCCCGCTGAAAAAGTGTTTGTCATCTATCCAACCGCTGTCTTTGTACACAATTTCAGGAATAGCTGGAATCCGCAATCCTTCGGCCCGTTTGGCATCGTCCCGAACAAAGTTAAGATACTCATCCATACATTTCAAGCCCAAAACAGATTGTACAATCTGTCGTGTCTCGTCATACGGTCGCATACAGCCCAAAAATTCTTCCCATCCCTCAAAATCATCGGGATACATTTCGTCGGGTCGGGTAGGAAGATATGGTCCGTGTTCAAGAACTTCATCCTGAATATAGTCATCCCATTCTTGTTTTGATCTCAATCCAAGACTCATGGCCCGTTTTCTCGCCAGATCGTAAGGTATCAGACGTCGATACCGGTTCGTCCAAGCCGCAGATCTTCTTCCATAGGACAATTCCTTTCTGTTATCTTCATCGTCATCGTCATGATCAGTATAGTCTCCTTGATTGTCGTAGTTGGCCAGTGGTAAGATGAACATTTTTTTGTGTTCACCAAAATTTGGGTGTGTACTTGGTGAACAGCGACAAAAGGGCTGCTTTCTTGGTGGTGCGAAGGCCCGAACACCAGAAATATAGCGATTGGTAAAAGTATTGCAGGTGATCGTTAGTATAGTGATTATTTGGTGCGTCATGGTCTCCTTTGAACTTTAAACAGAATGTGGCAGGCACAATAAAAAGATGGGAAGAATAGAGAAAAAAAGCATAGAATGTTTGTAGACGCATATTTGCTCAAACCAGGACTGTTTGAAGTACGGTACACATTACCAGAACAGTAACAACTTAGACAACCATGATGGCTAACAGACTTTACGTTACAAAGCAATTTTAATGATGGACTAGCAAATGAACAGCGTCAGCGCGACTGCTTAGGCCAGTCATGAACCATGTCGATGTAAACAAAACGAAACAAGAAGTAGTCTACACCTATTCGAGAAAAAAAAAATCACGAGTATGAACCCGACGTTCTTTCTCGCTTTTTCTAGAATGATCTTTGCCACTTATTTGCATGCTATCAAGAATGACGAAGTACAAAATAGAATTAGAGCTTCGTAGAAAAATCTAGCTGAATGCGTGATGTTCAATCGAGAATCGGTCTACCTCATACAGCAATTCATAATTTCCGCAGTGTCAGACAAAGATTTCAAAACACATTACGACCAACATGTTCCGTTTCAATTTACTCACCGTTGCCGCCCTCTTCCTTGTCTTGGTTGCTTCGTCTTCCAGCGCATTTACCCCCAGAGCGTCTTTGATCACGGCAAGCAAGGCTACGACCTCATCTTTTGTTGTTGTTCACGCTGAAGGCAAAGGCAAAGATGATGATATTCCGGACGGTGTTGCTCAAGGTCCAGAAGAGGGTCAAATTCCTGCCGCAGAGAATGCCAAGAAGGGCGAGAAGACCATGGAAAGTTTGGCCAATCAAGGAAAAACAGAGAAGAAGGATGACTAATTAGTAATCGAATCATTTCATTTGAGCCACTCTATTTTGCCGACTTGAAAGGGAACCAGAAGGTACAGGTCACCTATGAATAAACAAGCTAATACTGATACAATTTCTTAAAATAAACAAACGGTGTCTCTGGCTTTTGTAACAATCGCACTTCCTTAGTCTTGCCTGCTGACATAATGAAGTTGTATAATGCCAATACTCCCACTGGTACAGAATGCTACCCTCTTTTTTTTGCTGACCGCTTTCACTACTCGCCACTTTTCGGTCCAGACAAGTATCTATTCAAAAGCAATGCAATGTACATACTCAAAGTACTCCTACTTCACAGCGCAAAAGTAGAAGCTTGAAGAGAACAACTGCTGGCTAACTATGATTCCAGACAAACGCGCGCACTAGCGCCTACCTTCAGGTCTCGCGCGCACACTCTCTTCGACACAAGTCGCCCAATACCGTAGTTTCTCAGATGGAAAGGCCGCTTTTGCTTGTCAGCTCGCTGTCTCCGTAACTTCTCGTTATTTTGGTATTTTCTGGTGGAAAGATTTTTGACGGAAAAAGAAGCGTTTAAATTAATAATAGCGTCCGGGTGGATGATTCTGAATTGAAAAAATATTACGGTGTACTCTGTTGGTAATGATGCCATAGATTTGGACAGGTCTATCGGGTGAGCACCAGATGGCGAACTGCTGCTTTCTTTGGCATTTCAAATGCGTCATTCGTGTGCGTTCGTTCTTGGGTTTATTTAATGCACCCGACACTCTTTGTCAATGCGAGATTTTTTTACACCCAGTTTCGTTAATTAACTGAATACCAAATCAAGCTTGCCTGTCTAGTAGAATCAATCACGAAACATCTGCTCCTCTCCTGTCCTTTTCTTATTATCAATCATCAAATCCACGGAAACGATAAATCCACAGCAGCCCACAAACACCAGTCCAACACAATCAACGTCAACAATGAACCAAAGCCAAAACAATCCACTAGCGCCTTTGGCGGCTGCTCCTGCCACAGCCGCAACAATGCTGGTCCCCAACAACGGTAACAACGGTACTGTCCCCGCGCATCTGATGGGACTCATGTCCAACCCTGCATTAGCCACGGCCGTCGCTGGCTCGGCTCATCTTTTTCCTCCAGTAGCTATGCTATCCAATCCAGGAGCATTTCTTACCATGCCGGAATCATTTGCCTGTGCCGCACAAGTCAATCAAGCCGCAGCAAATTCCGTCAGGGCGCAGCAAATGTCCGCTCCGGGTGGGATGGTTCTTCCCCGTCTAGCGGCCCAACAACAACAACCGCAGCAGGAGCAACAGCAACAGCGACAACATCATGCACCTGCTGCCAGTAGTATGGCATCATTGTCAGGTCAATTCAACTTTTCGGATGAGAATAGCCAGACAGAAAACGACAACACCGCGCGCCGTTCAGATTTGACACCGGAAGAACGAGCCAAACAGAATCGCGATCGGAATCGAGAACACGCTCGTTCGACTCGACTCCGCAAAAAGGCGTACGTGCAAAAGTTGAAGGAACTTGTCGAAGGCTTGCACCAAGAGCGAACGGAAGAAGTACGACAACGGAGGGTTGCTATTCAACACTTGGCCGAAATGCAGAATGTCCGACGCGGAGTGGTACGGTCCTTTCTGAGGTTCCATTCTGAGTTTGAAACGGACCCACGCAAATGGGAAACCCTTCTTGAAGATTCCTTCTGGCTGAAGCAACCCGTGACGCCGTATCGATCTTTTCGAAGAACAGAGATTGAACAGGTATGTCGATTGGATTAGCTATTTGCTGTATTGATATGATAGCATACACCACACATGTGCTGTGTGTTTTTCGGTGTCTTTATATAGCAATGTGCTCACCAACAATGCATTCCCCATTTTCGTACCATTCATTTACAGGACTGTCGTATGTCACGAGGCGTGCAAGGAATGATTGCAGATGCTGCCAGTGTCGCAGTTATGGTGGAAGGCATTGGCTCCCGAAGCACAAGATGGATGCAGCTCAAACGGGAAGCATTCTTTGCTTTCGAAGAATCCAAGCGTGGACCACGCCGTCTGCCTCATTCTATTAGTCAATCTCGTATGCAGGCTGGCGTTTCCAGTCTCTCGAGTAGTTCAGGGTCGTCCAATGGAAGCAGTGACGGTTCAAATAATATCAACAACAAGGCAACGGCTTCCGACGGTATCCCAACAAACACCAACAAGGTGAGCCAAGGATCGACTGGAAGTAGCAGTGACAGCCGTCATAAGCAGGTGGCTGCTACTTCGAAGGACTTTCATGACTATAATGCGCAGCCTCTTCCGGACCCCAAACTAGGAGATTCAGGATCGTCCAATGGATCAGATGACTCGCCCGAGGAGTCCAGTGGGAGCACCAGTGGCGATAACAACAACGCCGCTGCAGCTTCTGGCAAACGCGTCTGCACTGATTCTTCCTCCGGAGAGGATTCGGCGGCAATCATTGCAGCATCAGGAGACACAAAACGTCGCAAGATTGATAGTGGAAGTGACGATGCTTCGAACAAAGGCTCGTCCAACGCCAACCTTCCGCCCAATATTGCCAAGACGGGTGGCATTACAGCCAATGTCATGGGGCTCAACCGTGCACCCGCGGTGCCTTTGCCACCTTTCGCTGGATTGGGAGCCAAGCGCGCCACCTTGCCGAGTGCAGCAGGTGGATCACAATTAGGAGGAGGCAATCCTTTGAACAACCCCACAGGTTCTTCCTTGGGACAATCTGGAAATGACACGGAAACTTCTTCGAGCAGCTCCTCCCAACAGCAGCCCCAGATTCGAGCCTCCTATCACATGAATGAAGATGATATGATTCTTATGGAAGATGTCTTAATGTGTCCTTATGTCTTTCGATCTCAAGATGCCGTTGTCTGCGGTGCGCTTGCAGAGTGTGTCATGCCTGGCATGTTTCGAGCACACTTTTCTGCCCGGAACAAGCTACTGAGCGTTGAAATGGTGTACGATGCAATGGGCTTTATGCAGCAGCTGGAACGAGCCAGTGGCAGCGAACGTACGGCCCAAATCATTCCGGGCAGCCTAGAGATGGCTCTATCGCCTAGCAGAACAGAAGCCCGCGTAATAACGCTCGCGGAGCCACCATTTCTCATTGTCAACGTCAATGAATGTTGGACGCGACTTACCAAGTACACGCAGATGGAAGTGGAGGGCAGGGGATTGCAAGCTCTTTTGGAAGGCGAGAAGACCCTCCCGGAAGCAAGCGAGCGATCCGGAAAGCCCCGTCACATGTTCGACGACGTTGCCAAGGGACTGTGCGCATCGTCCACCAACATTCATTATCGAAAGAATGGAGAAGAATTCGTTGACTATGTGTGCTCATTCCCATTGACAAACTCCAATGATGAGATTACACACCTTTTGCATACCAGTCGAGAGCTTCCTGCTTTGCCTGCGTCGATTGCGGATCAGTAAAGTTCGGAAAGCGACCTTTCATTTTTAGGGATGCATGGAAGACCACAGTGGGAAGAATTTTATTCGGAATAATAGACTCCATTTAATAATTTGAGTACTACTAGTAATCAATTAGATATCATTGTACTTTATCTAATGATTCAGACGATGTCAACAAACTGACCGTGATAGAGCATCGTCCACATTTTCCTACTGGAACAGCTTACTGCCGCCAGAACGACTGGCAGCTTCTCTTTGTTGACTGTTTGTGTGCGTGTGACACACAACACCAGATGAACACCAGAGAAACAAAAAACAAGAACGGACAGAGTTGATCACAATGTGATGACTACTCTGCCGATTGTGTACACAGTGCAAGGCGACAAGTGTGGTACAGTACTCAATAAAATTCCTGTATAATTTATTTTTTAAATACTATGTAGTGATAAAAACAGGCGTGCGGTTTTGCTGGAGAAGCAAAACACCAACACGGGTCTATCAGAAAAGCTGTAACATGTAAATGATAGTATGAGTGATGATGATAATGAAAATGTGGCGAGCATGTCGTTGGTAAGGCAAAACTCGGTAGTGAAGTGGGCGGTCCAAAAGAGACAACCAAGGCGACAGCATTAATTCGTATTGAACGACAAGCGTGTCAAAAAGGATGGCTCGTTCGATGTCCAAAGAATATAATATTTTATCGGTGGGAATGCGTGTGTGTTTCGGGTATGCATATTGATTGCCATAGGACAAAATCCTGCTGGTGCAAAAAAGAGTCAAGTCATGTACACCCATCCAAGCCACACAGTCTTGGACGTGCTGTGACATGATCCATCCTGTAATGGATTTTCCACAATCTTGATAATTTTAGACATGTAAACATATAGTTGAGAAAGTGTACTCTCATCAAGAGAGCGAACACAGGAGCAGTCTCG
>Ga0100380_10003903_pt1 | contig 15700 bp, 6 predicted proteins | sample CryGeymeta201504_FD_80417 | JGI IMG/M metagenome (GOLD analysis project Ga0100380, IMG submission 80417) | Groundwater microbial communities from Crystal Geyser aquifers in Utah, USA - Crystal Geyser metaG 2015-04 | ecosystem: Environmental > Aquatic > Deep subsurface > Groundwater | place: USA... | reverse complement strand
GTTCCTGTTCATTATTATTGTTATCATTGTGGTACCAGGGTACGCAGTTCAGCAGTAGCAAAATTTGGACATTGGATGCAAATGTGGAAAGATGTAAGAGGAAGTAAAATTGAGATTAATAAAAAAGATGGGCGGATCTTTCGTAGAACGCCTAGCTGCCAAATTCATTGTCAATTACACATCACACATGATACAAAATACAAACCGACCAAAGATCCGAAAGTAAAAGAAAGCTCGTCACATAAAAAAGTACAGAATATCTACTCATCCACATCCCAACAGTTACGTACCATAAGCTCCTGCTCCTACCACCAAAATAGTTTCTTTGGATTTTGTGGCCGTCAAGTGGATCGGACCCAACGCCATGCGTTGCGGCGGTATCAAATGTTTTTGAATTCGACTGCAGGCATTTCGTAATCTCTCTCGATCTCGTAATCGCATAGCATTGGCCGCGTAGAGGCAACCGGCCCCAAAGGCGGCCAACGATGAAATAGTCACAGTCCACAAAAACGAGGAATCATTACCACTACTTATTTTGCTGTGAGAAGACATGGTACTGGAGGATGCAATAATAGTCTAGTATTAATAATATCATGGCTTCTCTTGCATTTTTCGTAAGGAGCGGGAACAGACAAAGCTTGCTTGATTGTACTAGCTAGAGTACCAGGTAGTCTAGTACCTGGTACCCTGGTAGATGACAGTCATAAAACGCTGACACCACATGGGACGAAAAAGATCTTCGGTCAATCCCGGTTTTATGTGACCCAAAATTCAAAATGTCTACGCCCGCCGTTGCAGCACCAAGTCACAATGGCTAACACATCTTTTTAGTCCTTAAATCCAAACTAGCTACTTGAGTACCGCATAATTTTTATAACATTCCCTCTCGTTCACCATAAGATTTTTCTCAAGTCCCTCATGCGAACACGTTTTATGACTACGTAGCTACGGAGTACCAAATCAAAAGGCAGATGACCGAGGCAAGATCTTGGAGACACGGAAAATGCCGATACAATACTACTAGCTAGAGTTGTTGACTACTAGTAGTACTGAGTTCCCTGGTGGTGCCAACAAGCTACTACTCTTGCTATTACTAGCTAGTTGTCCGGTTGTGATCAACTCTGTCACCCTTCGGGGTGCCAATGGTTGCCTTCGGGTGACCTTTGCGCCCTGCGGGCGCCATAGTTGTGATCCCCGTAAATTAGATGTTCAATTTTTTAGCTAGTAGTACTAGCTACTAGTAGGTAGTACTACTACCTAGTAGTAGAAGCTACTACTAGTAGTAGTACAGGGAGCATTCGACCTCCGCAAAAACAAAATCCAAATCAGGAAGAGATACATACATACATACCAGAACTTGAGTACATCTGTTCTTTTTATGTACCTTAAATTGCTACCATGGGTTTCCCAAATATCGTAAGTTGGTATCAAGATTGGCAGTCTCGATAATAATTGTGTTGGATCCCCCTCTGTGTTTCTTGCCGATCCCAGCTCTCTCGCTTTCTCTTCCTCGCGCTTGGACTGTTGTTTGCTAACCTCCGTTTTTCTGTTGTACACGTTAGTCCCCAGAAGAAGTTGGTTTAAGTGGCCTCGCGTGGCTCTTTTTGAGTTACGGATATGTCCTTTACTATGCTTCCAATTTGATTGGTGAAGGAAGTGAATTGTTACTTTTGGTTCCCAGTATGGCTGGTTTAGTTGGTGGTGTGGTATTACCGGTACTGGGTGCCGTTCCTGATGGAGGTATGTAATATGAAATACGACGTTTTTGCAGCGAAAGTTGGTCCTTTGTTTGCGCTTGTGCGTGTATGTGTTGCCTACGTTAATATGTTCATGAATGTTATTGTATTAGAACTCGAAGTTCCTACTGGTAGATGTATCCTGTCAGCCTCTTCCTCTCACTTTACCCCTATCTTTCCACCATTTACAGCCATTATTCTATTTAGTGGTCTTGGTTCTCTAGAAGCAGCCCAAGAAACACTCAGTGTTGGAGTGGGTGCTCTGGCTGGATCTACAATCATGTTGTTGACCGTTCCTTACGGTATTTCCGTTTTGGCGGGACGCGTGGATATTGGTCCCGATGGCAACACGAACTACCGAGGCAAACCCAAAGTCTCGCCCAAGGGATCGATTCTGGAAGAACTGAACACGACTGGTGTAGCCGTGACGTATGCGATCAAGCACGGTGGTATCATTATGGCCATCACGACTATTCCCTACTTTTTGATTCAGATTCCTGCCATGTTTATGCACGGGCCGAGCGAAGAAGTAGCCAGAGGAGAAAAGTGGTGGGCTTTTTCCGGTATGGTGGCGTGTCTCGTTGGTCTCTTTGCCTACATGAGGTTGCAATTGAAAATCTCCAAAGAAGGAGAAGACAAGACCAAGCGCATTGCCATTATGAAAAAGAATCTACAGCAGGGAAAGCTCAGTTTGTCCGGGGCTCTTAAAGCAGAAATTGAGAACATGTCTGGGCAAAAGGAAGGAGGCAGTAGTGAGTACCAGGCCGTTCAAGAGTTCGACAAGAATGAGTTCTATCCGCCACCCAAAGTAGCCGCCTACCTTAAGGAAGTGCTCGAAGATGCTTTCATGTCGTATGATGAGAATCGGAATGGTCTCTTAGATCCAAGCGAGGTACGTATGTTTTTTCGAGACTTCCACGAGAACATCAGTGAAGAGCAGACCGATAATCTATTCAAGAAATTCGATACGGATGGCGATGGAACGATATCGTTTGATGAATTTATTGGCATGGCTTTTGTCCTGATCACCGAAAAAGGAGATGGCCGCACGGCCACCTCCGAAGTGGCAGCCATTATCCGTGAAGATGCGGCCGAAGGTGAAGAGGAGGAAGAAATGCCCGAGGATATTGTTAATTTACCTCCCGAAGAACAGCAATCAGCAATCAAGAAACGGGCCTTTATCATGTTGGCGATAGGAACAACGTTGGTTATCTTGTTTTCGGATCCCATGGTCGATGTCATGCAAGAAATTGCCGTTCGTAGTGGCGTATCTCCTTTCTACGTTTCGTTTATTCTTGCTCCTTTGGCTTCGAACGCTAGTGAAGTGATTGCATCTCAATATTACGCCGCAAAGAAAACCAGCAAAACTATGACGGTTTCTTTGTCGGCACTGGAAGGTGCAGCGGCCATGAACAATACCTTTTGCCTGTCCATTTTCATGGGTCTCATTTACTTTCGAGGTTTGGCTTGGCAGTACACGGCTGAGACTGTCTCAATTGTTTTGGTAGAATTTTTCATGGCTATGATCGTGCAAAGAGGCGATCACTTGACATCTATGCAGGGGCTCCTTATCATGGCCGTCTTCCCTCTGAGTCTTGTCGTCGTCGGAGTACTGGAAGCTTTTGGATTTGACTAGTCAAGTTGCCTGCTCTGCCTGTCGCTGTTGACCCTACAAGTTCCCATGAGAGGGGGGTCACTACTGCAAAAATCTGTTCACCGATTGTTTTCAAGTTCTTTGTTATTAAAAAGTGAAATTAAGTGTTATTACCGATGGTTCATGTTGTAGGATAGTCTACTCACCTGGGTGCGTGTCACCCAATTTAAATAGCAGATCCTATCTTCCTTGGGGTGTGTGGTCCGGTTGTGATAAACTCTGTCACCCTTTGGGGTGCCAATGGTTGCCTTGTGGTAACCTTGGGGCCCTGCGGGTGCCATAGTTGTGATCCCAGTTAAATTAGACATTCCAGTTTTTTTAGGATAGTCTACTCAGTACAGTAGTCCGTGCAAGCGTAATCTAAATAGCTAGTATCGTCTTGCTTTCTGAAGTGACAGGCACGGAGTCCCACGGATGCAGAGTAGAGCTAGTCGCAGGGCTGCGGGGCCAGTGGGTACACAATGGTGTATCTGCAGCAACGACAAACATTCGGGAAGTAGTTTTTTTTAACGTATTCAAAATGCAATTAGAATTAATTTTCCGGAGAGTTAAGCTACCAACATAACCAATCCATCACAAATAGTAAGAAAGTACACCAGCACAATGATCACGAGGTGAAAAATCTACAGACCAGGGAAATTTCCGCCGCTCAAACGGTTCAAGTTGTTGGTTGTGCACGTCAACTGGGCAGTCATGATCTTCTCAACCAAGGCGGAATCATCGCATTTGTCTTCCATCATTTCTACAACTTTCTCCATAGCCTTCTCGTAATCGTCCTTAATTTTCTTTTCTGCGTCAAAGTAAGCTTGGCGATTGTCAAGATCCTTCTTGAGCTGCTTGTTCTGGTCGGTGTACTTCCCAAGGTTATCCTCCAACTTTGCGTTGTGGTCTTCGATACGTGCCCGTTGCTTTTCGAGCGAGTCGAGAGAAGCACCAGCAGAGGCACTGGCTTCGACAAGTCTCTGGTTTGTCTCCTTGAGCTCTTCAATATCGCTCTCCATATCCCGTGTTTTGTTGCGAGTCTTCTCGTTGTCCTTCTTCAAATAAGAAACGATCTTTTCACTCTCGGCGACCTTCTTTTGCAAGGCAGCAAGCTCCCCCTTGTCAATCTTGGACGCTTCAGTCAGCTGATCATCGTACTTCTTCTGGTACTCCGCACGCTCGTCTTCCAGCTTCTTGAGCTTGTCTTCGGCCTTGGCAACGGCCTTCTCGTTCTCCGCGACCTTCTTGTCAACATCGGCCTTAAGCTTTTCGACTTCCTTCTGGGCCTTCTTGACAGCCTTCTGGCGTTCCTTTTCCTGGCGTTCGCTTTCCTTTCGTTCTTCTTCCTCTCGCTTCTTGCGTTCAGCTTCGGCCTTGCGTTCAGCTTCTTCCTTGCGTTTGCGTTCTTCTTCTGCTTTCTTTTGGGCAATTGCTCTACGTTCAGCAGCAAGCTTGTCGGCAGCAGCCTTCCTTTTGGCAGCTTCTTCGGCAGCTTTACGGGCTTCTTCAGCGGCCTTCGCAGCAGCCGCGTCGGCGTCCTTCTTACCACGAAGGTCTCCATACTTCTTCCTTGCAAGATGACCGCGCACAACAGCTTGAATTTGCTTGGCTTGAGAATCCATGCCTGTATTTCTTTTACCTTCAAGGTATTCCAAGGCTCCAGCGCGGAAGTACGTTTTAGTCTTTCCGACAACGAATGCCTTCTTGTCTCCCTCCTGTTTGGGCTTCAAAGCGCACGTGAAAAGTGCATCACAATCTTTGGCAAGACCTTCCTGTGGAGAATCACTATCACATTTGGAAGAGGGGAATGCCCGCTTGTCCCACATTGTATTGAATCGGTAACGTGCGACACTATTGTCCATGCGGTTGGGGAAAGCAGATCGGGTAATTGTGACAGCAGCTACCACACCAGCACAACGGAGCTGTTCAACCGTACCAATGTGCTCCATCTTGACAGGAACCTTTGCCTTGTTAGGCTTGAGACAACGAATATAGCGGGAGTTGGTCTTTCGGAGGTTGGTCATAAGTGAAGTTAGCTGAGACTTGTACTTGGTCCAAATGGTTGATCCAACAATATTACTCTTTTGGCGCTTGGGCCCCTTTCCATTTGTAGGAGCCTCTTCTACAGGCTTGTGAGCAACAATAAAATTGTTAGATTTAAACATCAACTCCTCCAGATCTGTTGGAAGAGTATCCTGGTTACGCTCAACAAAGAACTCAGCATTATACATGACCTTTCCAGCAAAATGATGAATACCAAATCCCATGCGGTCCATGTTGTTAACAATCATACACGGGGACTTCTTGTTAGCACTGAGAGCCTTTTGGACAAAGGCTTCATCACTACCCTTGGGTCGGACACACTCCTCATTGAGCATGGCACAGAGACCAGTACGGCCTTCAATCAGATCCAAGACATCAGTATTGTCATCAAATGTAATTTCAGCAAGCTCAATACCTTCAGCTTCATATTCAGCCTGGACAGAACGGAAGATATCTTCAGTGAACTTTTGCTGAAGCTTCTCATTGGCGTAGTTGATGCACAGTTGCTCAAATCTGTTGATGACAAAAGACTCAAAGCCAAAGATATCCAAAAGACCAATGATTCCATATTCTGAAACTTGGTCAGCCTTGTGGTAGTTATTCTCAGCCTTGGTAGCTACATTGATTCCCTCCACAAGCCACAAGAACAACTTTCCATACACTTCTTTGGCAAAGGCATCACAACCATTCTTGGCAGCCTCTGGATTCAAAGGAACCTTGTAGGTCTCATTACGGGTCTTCATGGTACGTTCTGTGAAACCAAGGTTCAAGTCAGCCTCAGGAACGCCAATCAAGTCAGCAAGTCCTGCCAGATCTTTAGAAGAGGTACACTCTGACTTGTCAGCATCTCCTCCAAGAGCACCAAAGGTCAGGTTACCACACTGCATCACAGCAGTGATAGCTCTCATCAATGTAGTCAGCTTGTCACCACCTAGGTTGATGAGCTCAAGTGTTGAACAGGTGTCTTCAAACCACTGGGCATCAGTTCGCTTCTCAATCTGCGAAGTCTCTGTTTTTCCAACATACTTAAAGGAATCAAAGGTTGTTCCAGCCAGACCAGACCAGAAAGATTTCTTTTGGTCTTCTGGAGCAGCAATAATCTGGTAGAAGATATGGTATGTACGTTCAGGATCAGTATGGCCTGTAACACGGTTCTTCTCAAGGAGATAGGCCTCACATTTGCTACCAGCCAAATGACAGCGGGACTTGCTGCGATCGATGATTCCAGGGACAACCTCAGTGTTGTCAAATTGAAGCTGGACGTATTTACCAAAACGCGAAGAATTATCATTTCGCGTAGTTTTTGCGTTACCAAACGTTTCAAGCAAGGGATTCGACTGTAAGACACGGTTGACGACAGGATCTTCAAAGTTGTCGTCCCCGCCAGGAGTAACAGGACCACGCTGAACACTGGCCATATGATTCATGGCAATTTTCACTGTCTCTGTCTTACCGGCTCCAGACTCACCAGACACTAGAATAGATTGATCCGTCGAAGTAAATGCGAGTCCCTTATAACTCAGAGCTGACGTCTCATAAACATGCGGGTCGATCTGGCTGCGAGGATCGTTCTCTCCGTGGTCTTGCCACACGAGCTTGTTCGAGTATTTCACTCTCATCTCGTCTGTATACAAGTCCAAAAACCACTGGAAAGGGTTGATGGCAATGATAATATCTCCGGTACGAGTGTAGGGTTTACCGTCGCGGTGACGGCGCTTCAAATTGTAAAGGATGCCGGCCTGTCATTGACGACGAGGAAGAAATAACGCAGAGAAACAAGATATTCATGGGTTAAGAGAGCCGCCGGAATAGCAGAAAAATCAGATATATTATTTGATTTTCAAATCTGCATTGTTCCCCTTCAAATAATCATAAATGCCGACAAATAGCAAGATCAAATGCCATTAACTCACCTCGTGCAAGTACGGTAGTTCCACCATATCAGCGAATTCCAAAAGTAGTCCAGTGTTATCAACATTTTGCAAGGGCAAGACACCACTCGTATAATTCTTCAGATCAACGATCTCTTCAACAGACTTTTTAGCACCACGGCCGCCGTCGCTGTCCATCGACTGTTCATCCTTGTATTGAGGAACAGAGACAGTCGCCTTTTTCCCGTCGGTGTGAGTTTGGATGGCAGGGACCCAGGCATACTCCTTCGACTTGATGTAGACGAACGATTTCTTCTCGCCCATCTTGATATGATTAATACGGTTATTACTTAGACTTTTGGGTTATAATGTTAAAAACTGCGAGGTCACAACTGATGTTGTAAAATTGACAGATATTACTGCATCATTACTACGCAATCGACCAAGGCATTGGCAGATTCTCGAGCGAAGGTATGAAGATACTACCACGATGCGTAGAAATGAACATGATGACCATTTTTGATAATGACTGCTTGTAAGAGACCATGACACTTCCCAGCATCAATAGAGATTGGATCTATTTAGTTTCTTAACTAAAATGAGTTTGATGATATTCGAGAGAGAGACTATTATGTTATTAATTTTTAAGACCCGTATAATTAAAATAGCAGATAGGAATGGGAATAGTAGTAGTAGTAGTAGTGGGCAATTTCTGTGATTAATTAGTGATGTGAAATAATAACGATTCCAAGTAGGCAGCAACACGTAGCGGCCACAAGCTATTTCAAGGTGTAAAAGCTATCGCTCAAGGACTCTAGTTTATCTCGGTTCTATAGCAGCTATCTTCTGCGCCGCCTCCTTCCACACTCCTCCACCGGAACCAACAACGCTGTTAGCGCAGTCATCGTATCTGCTGCCTCGTCAGCTGCCTCCGTCGTATTCTAGTTGAAGTTTCTTCAATCGCTATCCTTTCTGTTTAAGACGACCTCTTTCTCCCTGGTGTTCTTCCCGGTCATTGAAAACGGAACCTTAGCAATCAGGTTGACTCAACGGTTCAATGAGCCTAAATGGCGGAAGAATATCTAAGCGGTTCTTCCATCGTTTTAATCGTATTATCTCTCTACATCGTAGGAGCGCAAGTTCAACGTGGAACGATCACCTGGTAGACTCGAGCAATTGCTGGGTTGTTGACAAATGGGACACATCAACACAAGCTTTTCCTCCGCAGCCTACTGTCTCATTTCATTTGTGCTAGGCAGCTATGTAGGAGGAATTTCAGACAACGCTACACTTTAAGTTCCAACTACTTCGTCGCCACATTTGACGGACGTCTCTCTTTGGTAGGTGCACTTCAACCGGATGATCGTGGTGTTGTGCTACGAGAGGATGCTCATTACCTAGATCATGTGTCAGTCATTCGTTCCTCTCTCCTACACGTAGTTGCCCCATGCTCACTAGGCATCTACTAGGAGAGAGCATACGAATGCATGCATTTACTGGAGCCTTCTAGCTTCTGAAAGGAGCTAAAACGAGGCACACAAAGGGGATCTCAAAGCTTGAACGCTTGTCTTTTTTCTGCTGGCCTTCTTGGCGTGCATTTTAGCAACGCTTTAAGCAATTGAATACTTTTATGACTGTATTTTAAGCAACAATCTAAGTTATATAAATACGAACGCGTAAGGCTTGCACATTACGACGAAAGCGACATGCTAGAGGAATCTGACGCATCTGAAATGAGGCCAAGGCTTGGCTCGTCCGATTCGAGGACGGCCATAATACTCTTGGCTTCAGTTTCGGTTTCGTGACCAATACAAAAGACATGTTCTACCAGGGTCTTGTTCTTGCAGTTGTCTTGGATCATATTGAGAACGCGGGCAAGTGTCTTCTGGAATTCAAGACGTTGCTCCGCAATATCCATATACTTGGCTTGTTCTTTGCGGACTTGCTCCTTCAAGTGGGTATTCTCGTCCTTGGCTTCCTGCCATTTATCCAAAAGACGTTCATTCTTTTCGAAAATTGTCTCGTTGTCGCCTTCCATGGCATTGAATGAGGTAGCGGATGCATTGCATCGATCCGAAAGCATTTGATTCTTATCACTCACGTCATTCATGAGTTCGTCTTGCTTGGCCAATGACTTGCGGGTCTTCTTATTTTCCTTACGAAGGAACTGAATGAGCTTGACGTTTGACGCCAGCTTGATTTGGAGCATTTCCAATTCCTTTTTAGAAGCGAGAATACCAGACTCAATTATCTCGTTCGTCTTGCGGTCCAGTTCGTCGCGCTCCGCTTCGACAGTTGCGGCGCGCTTTTCGGCTTGGCTTACAATAGACTTGGTCTTCTCTTCCTCCTGCTGAAGTCGATTCTTCAACATCGCGATTTCACGATTGTACACGTCCATCTCTTCCTGGAATTTCGCATCTTGTTCGGCCGTCTCTTGAGCCAAGCGGGCCTTTCGTTCGGCTTCCTCGCGAAGCGCCTGTTCTCGCTTTGCAGCCTCAAAGGCGAGCCGCTCTTGACGTTCACGTTCTTCGCGTGCCAATCGTTCGAGACGTTCCTCCTCGGCACGGAGTTCTTCTTCGTTACCGACACGCTGGCTTTCCAAAAATTCGAGAGCACCGGCTCGGAAATAGGTACGAGTCTTACCAATCAAGAAGGCCTTGACAAGCTTTCCATTTTCAACAACTTCCTTCGACTTGAGTGCGCAAGTTAAGACGGCTTCGCAATCTGCCCTGAGCTTCTCCAGCTCCGACATGGATGCAGACGTCTGAGATGGATACTTCTTGTCATCCCATAAGAATTTGTACCTGGCATAGGCGATAGAGTTCTTGAGGCGGTTGGGGAAAGCCGACCTAGAGATTGTCACACCAGCCACAATACCTGCAAAACGTAGCTGCTCAGCAGTAGTGTTGTGCTCCAACAAATATGGTTTCTTCTGGGTGTTGGGTTTTATACAACGGATGTAGCGGGAATTAGTTGCTCTCAAATCAGTCATCAAATGAGCTAGCTGACCCTTGTACTTTGTCCAGACAGTAGGAGCCATGATGTTGGATTTTCCTCGCCTTGGAGTAGAATTGCGGCGAGAAGATTTGCTCATCTCCATCTCTGCTTCGTTGTCCTCTTTGAAGGCCTTTGAGATAATAACATTAGAGCACTCGGTAACGCACTCTTGAAGATCTGTAGGAAGAGTGTCCATGTTGCTAGTGACAAAGTCTTCAGCTGCATAGAAAACTTCACCAGCATAGTGATTGATACCAAAGGAAAGGCGGTCTGTCTTATTTACCACCAAGCAAGGAGATTTGTGGTTCTCAGCCAACGCCTTGTTAACAAAGCCAGCTCCACTGCCTTTGGGGCGTACACATTCTTCGTTCAGAAGTGCACAGAGACCGGTCCTGCCTTCAATCAAGTCCAAAACATCAGTATTATCATCATACTTGATCTCAGCAAGGGGAATTCCTTCCTCCTTGTACTCAGCCAAAACGGTCTTGAAAATGTCCTCGGTGAACTTCTGTTGAAGCTTTTCATTGGCATAGTTGATACACAACTGTTCAAAACGATTCTCGGAAAAGGATTCAAAACCAAAGATATCCAAAAGACCAATAATGCCATATTGCTTCCCAATCTGGCCACCGTTGTAGTTTTCTTCTGCACAAGTTGCCTTGTTGATAGCACTGACCAACCAGAGGAAAACTTTTCCATAAATCTCCTTTGCCAAAGCATCAGAAGATTCGCTGGCCTGCTCTGTGTTGAGGGGAACCTTGTAGCTTTCATCGCGGGTCTTCATAGTTCTCTCCGTGAGAGCTACAGACAACTTCTCTTCAGAGATGTCCATCAAGCCGGCCAATTTGGAAAGATCGGCATTGGAAGAGATCATCGATTTGTCGTTATCACCGTTGGTGCCAGAATAGGAGATATTTCCAAGCTGGAGGACACAGCAGATGGACCGAAGGAAGCTGCGGATTTCTGTCTTACCAAGTCCAATGAGCTTGAGAATGTCCAACGTCTTTTGAAACTGGTCTCTGTCTGTGACACCTTCAATAGAGTCTGTCGGAGTAGGACCAACATACTTGTAATCCTCGTTCTTCATTCCTTTCAAGTCACTCCAAATGCTGGCCTTGGTGTCATCTGGTGCAGCTAACAATTGGTAGAAGATATGGAAGGTGCGCTCTTCACTATCATGATTCACAACTCTATTCTTCTCCAGGAGATAAACTTCACACTTGCTACCAGCCAGTTTTGAAACAGGGTGTCCAATTATGTTGTCCTTTCGGTCAAATTGGAGCTGTGTGTATTTACCGAACCGACTGGAGTTGTCATTGCGGCGGGTCTTAGCATTTCCAAAGGCTTCGAGGAGTGGATTCGAGTCCAACACTCGTTCGACAACAATAGCAGATTCACTGGAGCTTGGGCTATTAGTGGGTCCTTCCTGAACACTAGCAATATGGTTCATACAAATCTTGACAGTCTCAGTTTTACCTGCACCAGACTCCCCACTCACGAGAATGGATTGGTTCTGTCCTTCAAAAGCCATCCCTTTGTAAGCCAGGGCAGAGGTTTCATACACATGAGGTGCAAGATGAACCCTGGGGTCTTCCTCTGAAGAAGACCAGACGAGACGGTTGGCATAAAGAGCTCGCTTCTCCTCAGTGTATAGATCATCAAACCACTGGTATGGATTGACCGCAACAACCATATCGCCCGTGCGTGTGTATGGAAGCCCTTTGATGTGTCTGTTTTTGATGTTATAGAGAATGGCAGCCTGTGTGATGGATGTAAAACGACATTTGAAGTTAGACATATGCAGAAAGCGGAAGGCGTTCATCCACTTTAAGCTTTACTCCTACTCCAGCAGACGCTAATACAATATTTGCGACACACTCAGCAGCAGCAACTGCAACAACAAGAAAAGCTATCCGGGACAACAATAATTAAGTAACATACCTCGTGTAGATACGGAAGGTTGACCATATCCTCGTAGTCTCCGAGCTTACCCCCGTCCGATACGTTTTGCATGGGAAGGACACCACTGTCGTAGTCTCTAAGATTTAAGATTTCTTCTCGCACAGTTATGCCCGAAGTCTTGGGAGAATTCAGGAGCATGGCCTGTTCATCTTTATATTTTTGAACGACGACCTTTGCTTTTGTTCCGTCATTTTCCAATACTCGAGCTGGAATCCAAGCGTGTTCCTTGGATTTGATATATACGAATGGCAGGGCATCACTCGACATATTGGATTTTGTTTTACGACTTGTTGTCGTTTTCTCTTTCTCTCTCTCTCTCTCTCTCTCTGCGGTAACAATGGAGAATTGTGAGATGAGTCTTCGGATCTAATGTCGTTCTTTACAGGATCTTATTGATTTTTCAATCCAAAACAAAGTAAGGACAAGACCAAGAGCGATTCGTGCAAGAAAGGGATCTTGTGGTGACGTCTTTGTCTTGGCATGACTGGCTCATTTCCGGACATCGAGTCAATTGCTACGGAGTATTAACTACTACTCCTAGTAGACTACTACTCCGAGTACTAGTATCGTACTAGCCTAGACTACTCTAGTAGACTAATATTGTCATCAACTCTGATTTGACGGGTGTCATGATTTACCTTGATGTTTAGAAAACAATTTAGCATTGCCAGCGGCATAGCAGGGCGACAACTGTGAGTATTATTTTATTCACTTTGTTGATCGGCCGTTTGCTTCTTGCTTGTTGCCTGCTCCTTTCGCGGTCATAAAGATTATAAAATGCCAGTCCTGTTGAGTCATGAATACAAGTCCCGCAAAGTCATTCTCGAGGGTCATTATTATGAGAGCTGAGTGCCCACGTAACTCTCGTAGAAGAAACAACGTAGAAAAAAATCCTGTACACAGGCTACATACGGGATATCAAGAAATTGAACCAAGATACTGACTGCATCAAACAACACAAGACGCGATAATTTCACTGCTTAACCATAATATCTTTACAAATATTTCTTTCTCGCCGAGACAAACAATACATACAAATTAAATTTCTCAAAGTTTATACAACTGATTCAATTGCTACCAACTGTTGAACCAGATATATAATCTTTCATTGATTTAGCACAACTTACATCATCGAGCCGCAGAACATCCAATCCAAAGCAAATTATACAACCACCTACCACATTCAAAATGGGAGGACAGCCATTTGTTTACATTCTCGATAAGGAATACGCCTGGTATCCTGCACAGCTCATCAAGCAAGATGGAAAAAAGGCCACGGTCAAAGCATTTTTGTACGATGATGAGCAGAAAATCGTCTGCGACGGTGGACGCGGCTCCAAGAAGAGCGAAGAGCGTGTCGTCGACTTGAAGCATTACACAGCGAATGTTTTGCCTCTTCAAAATGTCGACTCCAACGGAGACCTGATCGAGTTTCCGGACATGGTTGAGCTTCCTTATTTGCACGAGGTATGTAGACATCGGTTGTTTCAATTTGAAATTGTTGTTGTTGGATTGTTCTCGATTGGATTGAAGTCATCTCGCCGATAGAAGACGGACATCAAAAAATATTGATTTTTTACTTGATACAGAATGAACTCATAAATTTGCTTCCTCCCACCTGTTGCTGTTCCCTGATGTGTAGGCTGGAATTTTGTACAATCTCAAGGCTCGTCACATGAGGGGAAAGCCCTACACTCGTACGGGAGATATCATTATCGCGATTAACCCCTTCCAGTGGTTCACCGAGATCTACACGGAAGAAGTCCGTACCAAGTACTCGAACAGAATTGTTTGGAGTGATTCTGGTGAAAAGGATCCACGTGTCGGCCTGGATCCTCACGTATATGAGACGTCCTCACTTTCCTACAAAGGTCTTGCTTTTGAAGGAATCGATCAGTCGATCTTGGTCTCGGGAGAGAGTGGAGCTGGAAAGACCGAAACAGTCAAAATTGCTATGAACCACATGGCTTCTGTCCAACGTGGACCTCATTCTGCTGGTGGTCCAAGTGAGGAGAGCGTTGTTGTGAATCGTGTGATTCAATCCAACCCGCTCTTGGAGACATTTGGAAATGCCAAGACGACTCGTAACGATAATTCGAGTCGATTCGGAAAGTACATGCAATTGCAGTTCGATGTCAACGATCGAAACACGAACATGATTGACCGGACTAAATCAACCTGCAAACTTGCAGGATCTAAGTGTGAAGCGTACTTGCTTGAGAAGAATCGTGTGACTGGACATGAAGATCCTGAACGCACCTACCACATCTTCTATCAAATCCTTGCTGCCCCCGAGTCCCAGAAGAAGGACTTTTGGCCCAAGCTTGCTGGAACAAACTTTGATTCCTTTAAGTATGTTGGTAAAACTGAGACTTTGCAGATTGAGAAGCGAACTGATGCCCAGTGGTTTGAAGACACATGTTCAACACTTGAGCTTATCAATTTAGGTGGAGACAAACTCAAGACTCTGATGAGAGCCATCATTGCTGTAATGCAATGTGGTAATTTGACCTTTGGTGCTCTTGGAGGAGATAATGACAAGTCTGAATGCACCTCTAAGCAGGGGCTGAATGACTTGGCAGAACTCATTGGAGTTGATTCAGCTCTCCTCAATCTTTCCTTTACAGAACGTACCATGAAGACCCGCAGTGAGACATACAAGGTTCCTTTGAATCCAGAGGCAGCCAAAAATGGTTGTGATGCCTTTGCCAAAGAAGTGTACGGAAAGTTGTTCTTGTGGCTTGTGGAGGGAATCAATGTAGCTACCATGGCTGAGAATAACTACCCCATCCCTTGTGAAGAGTACGGTATCATTGGAATGTTGGATATCTTTGGCTTTGAGTCTTTTGTCATCAACAGATTTGAGCAACTATGCATCAACTACGCCAATGAGAAGCTTCAGCAAAAGTTCACTGAAGATATCTTCCGCTCTGTCCAGGCTGAGTATGAAGCTGAAGGTATTGAGCTTGCTGAAATTACCTATGATGACAACACTGATGTCTTGGATCTGATTGAAGGCCGTACTGGTCTCTGTGCCATGCTCAATGAGGAATGTGTCCGACCCAAGGGTAGTGATGAAGCCTTTGTCCAAAAGGCTCTGGGTGCCAACAAGAAGTCTCCATGTATGATTGTTAACAACATGGACCGTATGTCCTTTGGAATTCATCATTTTGCTGGAAAGGTCATGTACAGTGCTGAGTTCTTTGTTGAGCGTAACCAGGATACTCTTCCAACAGATCTGGAGGAGTTGATGTTTAAATCCAGCAATTTTATTGTTGCTCATAAGCCTGTGGAAGCTGCTGCTGCTCCTGGAAAGGGGCCCAAGCGCCAAAAGAGTAATATTGTTGGATCAACCATTTGGACCAAGTACAAGTCTCAACTAACTTCTCTTATGACCAACCTCCGAAAGACCAACTCCCGCTATATTCGTTGTCTCAAGCCTAACAAGGCAAAGG
>Ga0100380_10003890_pt1 | contig 15731 bp, 16 predicted proteins | sample CryGeymeta201504_FD_80417 | JGI IMG/M metagenome (GOLD analysis project Ga0100380, IMG submission 80417) | Groundwater microbial communities from Crystal Geyser aquifers in Utah, USA - Crystal Geyser metaG 2015-04 | ecosystem: Environmental > Aquatic > Deep subsurface > Groundwater | place... | reverse complement strand
CAGGAGTTACTTTAACGGCAAGCCAGTCCTATGTTACTAGCTCATATTCAACTGCCTACGTCCCCAATTCTGCACAACTTCTTGGTGGTACTTGGGCAGTTCCAGGTACAATCGGAAGTACCACTCCCAATACAGGAGCTTTTACGACGTTAACGTCATCAGGATCAACTACTTTAGGAACTGGTGCCTCATCAATAAATACGATCGGTTCAGTAACCACACCAGGAACCTTAACTTTACACGGGGCAACAACATTGGATAACACTTTTACCGTCTCTGGAAGTAACCTCACTTCCCTTGGGGGAAACTTAACTGTTACCGGTACTGCCTGGACTGCCACCCCCACAATCTCCGGGTTAATCACCGCTACCTCTGGGTTAACCGCTAATGGAACCGCAACCTTCAACTCCAATTCCTACTTCCCTGGCTCTGGTATTTGGAATACTTCCGGCAACGTCGGCATTGGGACGACGGATCCGACTTCTAAAATGGCAGGAACTTCTGGTTTGGCAATATATCACGCTAATTATCCTGGATTAGCATTGGGAAATAGTGGCAAAACATGGCTTGCATACGGCACGGGTAATGATTTGCGTATTTACGATGGTGCAGACAGGGTTACATTTCAAAGCGGTGGCAACGTCGGCATCGGGACGACGGAGCCGAGAGGTAAACTGGATGTGCAACCCACCAACTCCAACGGGGCTAATATTAGTAGTTATTTTGGTGGATCTGCTAATTATCCACTTACATTGAACGGGAATCAAGACAACAATGCAGGAGCAACAATTTTACAAAATGCCTATGTACTATATAACACAGGCGGTACAGCAACTTATAAATGGGCTACCACCCATGGGTCATTTGGCAGTCGAGGCATAGCTTTTTCTTACGGAGGTAGTGGTGCAGGTATTACCTTCAATGCTGATAGCGTTGCGACGACAGCAAACACTACTTTCACCCCCACAGCACGGATGATCATTCAAAACGACGGCAACGTCGGCATCGGGACGACGGGACCAGGAAAACCACTTGATGTGGTTGGTGATATTAGAGCCAGCACAGGCTTTTTTGACACAAGTTCCGCAGGTGACCCCGGAGGAACAGGTCTTTTTATGGCTTATGCAGGAAGCACACCAAACTCTGGCCCAGCGTTGAGATGGACAGATGGAACTTTAGCAAATACCATCGGTCTTTACATCAATGGAGGATTAAATTGGCAAGGTGATGTCGGAGGTAACCCTGATTTTAATGTAAGAGAACCTACAGACACAGCTTCATTAGGAACAATAAGAGTTCATCTTGATGGAGATGCAACAGGAAATTCTTATTTCAACGCCGGCAACGTCGGCATCGGCGACACTACTCCGGCGTCGGCTTTAACCGTCGGCTCAGGTGATCTTTTTCAAGTTAACTCTTCGGGAAATATCGTCAAAATAAACAACGTTACTACTTCTTTCCCTGCTTCTCAGGGAGCCGCCAACAGTACCTTAATCAACAATGGTTCCGGCGTACTTTCCTGGCTTGATCCAACCGCCGCCTCAGGCACGATTGGTTATTGGACCAGATCCAGTAGCCATATATATCCTACCAATATTAACGATCCGGTAGCTATCGGTTTTAGTACTGCTATGACGAACCCAGGCATGGGTGGCGGTCTTACAGCTCTTCAGGTAGACGGCGACATTCTCCCTCTTGTTAACGATGATGCCTACTTGGGTCGAGCCAGCTCCGCCTGGAAGCGCCTTTATCTAAGCTTAGGTATAAACGATAGTGCTGGTGCCGAACAAGTCAGTATCGCCAATCGACAGCTTACCGGCGGCCAATGGAACGCCACTACTTTTTTACGTGTCGGTGATACCACCAATACCATGCCGCCAGGTGGCATGGAATTGTTTGTCTCCGGAGATGCTTCGATCTCCGGAACTCTAAAAGTCTGGGGTGACGTCACCGTCCAAAATGGTATTGGCAAGATCGACGTCGGAACCATCGACCCTCCATATACTATCAACGGCGAAAAATACGCCACCTACATGGCCGGTATGGTAGGAATCAAAGAAGAAATGATTGGCAAGATCACTACATCCGAATATCTCAGTGGTCTGGGCTACCGGGCCCTCATCAATCTGGACTCTCAGCCAAAAGGCTCAGACCTTTGGCTCTTTTCCAAAACCACTGACATCCGAAACCATTTAGACCAACTTTCGGTCCTTCTCACCGCCGCCGGCCAGGCCAAAACCTGGTACGAAATTGACGCACCAAACAAAATTCTGGCTATCTACTCCTCTACTCCGACCGATATTAATTTTCGCTTATCCGCTCCCAGATTTGATTCCACCAACTGGCTCAACACTCGTACTAGTGAAGCCAGTGGTTTTGTTTTAAACAGTCCCGATTTTTACACCAGCCTTACCGATACCAGCCTTTTTGGCTCCGCCATTGAACCGGAGTTAATTGTCCTCGCCGATAGTTCCTTTAGTCTCAAAGTTAACGGTCAAGAAACTAAAGAAGTTTCCTCTTTCTTTCAAAGTATCATCGCCAATTTGAAGGTTGGCACCCAGGTAGTCACTACTTTATTGGCCGACAACCTTACTATTCGTACCAAACTCATTTCCCCCATCGCCGATATTGATCAGCTCAAAGTCATCGATGCTACTGTCTCCGGGACTCTTTATGCCGATAGCATCAAAGGAAAAACTGTCGACAAACTCACTACCCAACTGGATCTGCTAAGCGAAAAATATTCCACTGCCTCCGCCATTCTTGCCGATCTTCAAGCCAAATACACTTCCTACGATTCTCTAATTGGAAATATAAACACCGCTACGTCTTCGAGAGATCCGCTCGCTTTATCACCTCTGGCATCAGCTTCCGCCAATATACCATCGGATCTGATTCTCAACTCCCTCAGCGTCCATACTATATATAGTAATGATCTTATGGCTGACAGCTCCATTTTTACCCAAACTCTTAGCTCTTTTGACAGCGACCTCTACATTCAGCCCACCGGGGACAAACCTGTGCATCTATTAGCCAATCTGATGGACCTCTACCCTGATGGTAAGATAGTTATCAATGGCGATCTGATCATCACTGGTACTCTCTTCGCCAACAATTTGGATACCAAAACCGCCACCGTTTCCGGTACCCTAGCCGTCGGTTCGTCCACCATCGCCACTGGTTCAGCCAACTTCGATCTCTTGACCACTGGCGGACTGGTTATTGCCTCGGGTAGTGATGACCTTTCAGCCACCATGTCAGCCCAAACGGCATCCAACACTACTATTGGTACGGCTACTATCGCCTCCGGCTCAGCCGAAATCTCAATTGCCAATACTAAAGTTACCGATCACACACTAATCTATATCACCCCCATCTCCGACACCTCTAACCAAGTCCTCTACGTCAAATCAAAAAATACCTGTGAACTGAGAACTGAGAACTGTCAACCTTCTTTTACCGTCGCCGTCCCAACCAATCCAATTCTGGTCACTCAACCCATATCCTTCAATTTCTGGTTGGTCCAAACAAGATAAAAATGGCAAATAATTCACAATTTTCAAGTACCAATTTTCAAAATATAATTGTATTACCATTGTTAATTGATATTGAAAATTAAAACACATGCCCATATATGACTTGGAGGAGAGAACGGCAAAACTGGCTGAAAAAATAATTGATCTCGTCAAAGTATTACCAAAAAACTGTGTCAATAAAAGAATAATCTCACAACTAGTTGCCTCTTCTGGATCAATCGGAGCAAACTACTGTGAAGCAAACGAAGCAGAAAGTAAAAAGGACTTTGTTCATAAAATCAAAATCGCAAAGAAAGAAATAAAGGAGACAAAACATTGGTTGAGATTACTCGCCAGGACAGACAATGTTCACATCGAAGATATCAGAAAAATATGGTTAGAAACTGACGAACTATTATTAATCTTTTCCAAGATTGTCATAAGTTCAAACAAATCAAAACCGCTTGAAACTTGATAATTGAAACCCAATAATTGATAATGAAATAAATATTGATAATTGAAAATTGATAATTGAAAATTAAACACCCCAACGGCTTCACTCTCCCCGAAATACTCATTGTCGTTACTATTCTGGTCGTCCTAGGGCTTATTATTCTGGTCGGCATCAATCCCATGATGCAATTTTTCAAAGGTTACGATACCCGCCGCAAATCCGACCTATACAAAATCAAAATTGCCTTCGAGGCCTATTACGCCGACCACGATTGTTATCCTTCTATCGACATCCTCAATAGCTGCGGCAGCAACGCTCTGGAGCCATATTTAGCTACCATCCCCTGCGATCCCAACTCTCTCCAGCCCTACACTTATTACACCGGACCGAATGAAAGTTTTATCTGTCCCCAAAAAATCGCGGTCTACGCCGTTCTAGCCAACAAATTTGATCCCCAAGGCGATGAAATTCAATTCTGTCCAGACACCATTGTTTCCATCTCAGGCGACATGAATTATTTAGAAACAGTTTCGGGTTGTAGTAATAGAATTTACTGCAGTGATTGGTATGGCTGCCAAAGTGGCGCTTGTGTCTTGGTAGCCCGGGATGAATTTCCATCGTGTTCACCATCTACTAACTGTGATAATAGATGCGGAGCACCCTATAACCAAACTCCGGAAGAGTTCTGTTCCCAAATATCACGCCGTGGAACTTACTCTAATGAATGTAAGACAATTTAAAAATTAGCTCTTCCAACCCACGTCCATTTCCGCTGGAAATAGGTAGCATATCAATTTTCTTTTTCTTAAAATATTTCACGATTTCTTTTACCTTCTCTTCACTCACCAAATCAATTTTACTAAGCACTACTATTTCTTCTTTTTTCTCAATCTCCGCGCCATAATTTTTTAATTCATGCCTGATTTTTTGATATCTCTCCCACACCGTAGGGGCCGCAAGGCCAGGCCTTATAGGATCCCCAACCTTCAAGGCCTGGCCTTGAAGGTTCTCCACCGCCACTAAATGAATCAAGACGTTGGTTCTCTCAATATGTTTCAAAAATTTTATTCCTAAACCTTTTCCCTCGCTCGCACCCTCGATCAAACCGGGAAAGTCCGCAATCACCAAATGGTTTTCCCCGCTTTTCATCACACCCAAATTCGGTTCCAAAGTCGTAAATTCATAATCAGCCACTTTTGGTCTCGCATTTGATAGTACAGATAACAAAGTCGACTTCCCCGCATTAGGTAGTCCCACTAAACCAATATCTGCCAACAGTTTTAGAGATAACTCCGCTTGAAAACCCTGACCCACCTGTCCTTGTTCTGCCCTCAAAGGAGTCGTCTCTCTGGCACTCATGAAGTGTACATTTCCCCGGCCCCCAGATCCTCCTTTGGCGATGAGTAACTTCATTCCCGGTTTATCAAAATCAATCACCACCTCCCCCTTGTCAAAGGGAGACTCAGGAGGATATCCCTCCGGCACTTTTTTCAGGATCAATCGCCCCATCTGTTCTCGAGGCATCCCTTTTACCGCAATATTCTCCACCTCTATCTTTCTAGTGCTCAGTGGCTTTAGCGTCACGATCGTTCCTAGTGGTACTTTAATTATTAAATCTTCTCCTTTAGCTCCAGACATTTTCTTTCCGGCTCCTTTACCACCATCCGAAGCCTCAAACTTTTGCTGATGGGCAAAATCGTCTAAAGTATTCCTGTTTGGGTCAGTCTCTATGTACACACTACCTCCCTTTCCACCATCTCCGCCATCAGGACCACCTTTGGGAATAAACTTTTCTCGACGAAAACTGATGGCACCGTTACCGCCATTTCCCGCTCGTATCAATAATTTTGCTTGATCCACCATGCCTATATTCTACCACCCGTGACACTGTGGCAATTTCCTCATCCTACTTCAACGACACCAGTGGGTTTGCATTCCCCTTACCAGTTCTGATTTCAAAATGGAGATGGGTTCCGGTTGACCTACCTGTACTTCCCATCATTCCTAACTTATCTCCTCTTTTTACAGTTTGACCTACCACGACCGAGAAAGAAGACATGTGAGCATAAAGCGTCTTTGTTCCATTGCCATGATCAATCACCACTCGGTTTCCATAGCCTGTATTGTCGAGCCAGCTTGCGACGATCACGGTCCCGGCGTCAGCCGCCAATATTGCCCCGCCGCCACGATTAGCGATATCAATTCCCTTATGCCACGACTTAAATCCCTGCGAGATACTGCCCGCTGTCGGCCAAATCCAGTTGCCAGTGGCCGAAACAACTCCCGCATTAGGAGTTTGTGATGAAGCCAAGTTGGATCTTGGAGACAATATTGGTTCGTCCGGCATCTCTCCGTCAGGAACAATTAATTGTTGGCCTATCGCCAAAGAAAAAGTTTCATCATTGGTAAATTCGTTAAAAGGAAAATCAACCACTGCCTGGGCTGATACATTGTATTTTTTGGCAATAGAATAAATAGTTTCTCCTGCCTTAACAATATGCACCACTCCAATGACTGGAGGAATCTTCAGCACTGTTCCTATTTTCATCTTTTTCTCACTTAGCCCCTTATTGAGCCAAGTTATGGAATCTGTATCGACTCCAAATTTCTTCGCGATACTGGCCAGTGTGTCCCCATTTTCTACTGTATGTTCCAATACATCCGCTCTGGGTTTATCGGATACTTGCGTTAGCGGATCTATTTCTACTTGCGAGTCGGTCGAAAGCCCTAAAACTCTAGCTGTTTCTCCTGATGGAGAACTTTCCTGAGCAAAAGCAAATTTGCTCCCTAACCCCAGTGACATCACCGCCTGAGTTTGCGAATCATTTACAATTACCGAGGGGCCAAGCGTCACCGATAGCACCATCACTGTTACCATGACCGAATTGACTATTAGCTGGGCATGCTTCCCTCTCTGCTGGTACATCTTGCCAACGAGTACCGACTTTACCGATTCAAAAGCCGAAAATCTAGGCTTCAGATGATGAGCCACAAAGTACGACAACAATATTCTCAAATATTTGAAAAAATCTATCACCCACTCGCTGATAAAAGTCTTTAGGCTACTCATTTTTTAGTGCAGAGTCTATTCTACCACCCTCATCTCACGATTCCCCCGTAGGGGCGGACCCCCGCGTCCGCCCGTCTCCATCACCACCGTCATTGGCGACCTGCCTGCCGTAGGTCGAAGATATCGTGTATTTCACGATCAGGTCTCACTCCACCGTCTTTCTCTTAAATATCAACGAGTACGGCGTTTTCGCCGTCAATCTGTACCCTTTCTCCATCAAAAATTCCCCCACCCCGAATCCCTCCCGTTTCCCTCGTAGTCGTCTCATCCATTTATCCAAATCAAACGCCAGATCCTCGCAGATAACCATCTTAGGTCGGTATTTTTTCCAGTCATTCGACTTCAGTACCTCCAAGTCCATCCCCTCCACGTCCACCGACAGTAGATCTATTTTTTGTCCCTTAGGTAAGTACTTCTCAAGTATCTTTTCCAAAGGCAGTACAGCCACCGTTCTCTTCCCAATTAGTTTCCTTCCTACTTCCTGATTCTTCCTGGCCTGCTCCGCAGAAAAAGTATTAGCCGCCCCATCCTCAAACATGTAGTACTCCATTTCTGTCACCTTAGACGCTTTCTCGTTTGTCATTGCGAGTTTCGGTACTCCGAACCGTGGCAATCTCACTCCATCCACATCCCCCACTCCCACATTCACAAACACATCTCTTGGTCTAGCTTTCCTATATAGCTCCTCCATCCGAGGATTCGGATCTACACAGATCCCTCTCCATCCCTTTTTATAAAACAAATAAGTATTCGAAAATAGCTTTGGGTGATACGCCCCAATGTCCACATAAAACCCCTTACTTTCTGTCTGTCTTGATTTCTTGATTCCTTGAGTTCTGGAGTTCTTTATTTCGAGCCACGAAATAATATCCTCCCCGCCCTGGGCATACGACCGCTTCCCAAACAGGTCGTAGAGCGGAGACAAATATATCCGGCTTTTTATTCGATCAATATACTTCATCACGGTTTCCAATATGCAACAAATGAAGCTTATCTTCATCGACTGCGAACAATATTCGAATTTTCATATCTACAGAAACTGAGTATACCCCTAACGTGCTCAGCTTATGCAACCTCAGAGAAGGATGCCTTAAATCAAACTGCAAAAAAGACAATGTTTTGTTTACTTTATCTTTATATTTGATATTTTTTCGACACAGTACACCATACTCTCTATCAAAACTTTTTGTAAAAAGAAGTCTCACTTCGCAATTCTATCTAAATATGCGTCCAACTCCTCCTTATTTTTTATCACGGTTGACAGCCCCATGGCCTCTTCGCGTTTGGCTTCCTCCAACATTGTTTTATACTTCCTCTCCAATATTGCTTGCCTAATGGCGGTTCTAGCCAAATCACTAAAAGAAGCATATTCACCACTTGCGACCAGGGCATCGGCCGCTTCTTTCAACTTCTTTGGTAACGAGATATTTATTGTACTAATCATGTATGAATAATAGCATAACTTATACAAGCATGCAAGCTCATCCTTCTAATTTACCTCTTCTGAAATTTACAATGTAAAATAATTAAGTGAAGCGTTTTTGGTTATTTTTTCTCCCTATTATCCTCATTTCTTTATCAGTTTTTTACTTGAGTTTTCGAGTTCTTGAGTTTTTTAAGCCCTTTCTCCCCTTCACCAACTATCTCTTAGGTGTAAACAAACCCACTTCGTATCTGATCTTATTGGGTAACGACACCGAAATGCGTGCCAACGGTGGCTTTGCCGGCTCCTACGCCAAGCTCACCCTCTCCACTAAACGTCTCGAGTTCTTGAATCCTCGAGTTCTTGAGTTCTCTCCTAAAATCACGTTTCATGATATTTACGTCCCCAACGGTCAATTAGTTGGCCATGTCACTCCGCCGGAACCTATACAACAAGCCTTCGGCCATGGTACCTGGGAGCTCGCCAATGCCGATTGGGAACCGGACTTCCCGACTTCCGCCACCAATATTCGCTGGTTTTTGGAAAAAGGCAAAGAAATCAACCCAGACATCCTGACTATCATTAACCTCTCCACCATCAAACAAGTATTGAACCTAGTTGGGTCCTTTTACGTCCCTGAATACTCAGCCCAGATCACTCCGGACAATCTCTATCTCTTCCTTCAAGGCAAGACCGAGGTGGGTTTTTTCCCTGGTTCCACCCAAAAGAGAGACACTCTCACTGCCGTCGGGCAGGCCCTCATTCGGAAGGCAAAAGGTCTTTCATTCATCAAAAAGATTAAGATCGCACAAATATTGTATACGGACATTATAAATCAAAATATCGTGGTGCATTCCACCAATCTCTCGTTTCAAACGCTCCTGGAACAAAAAAAGCTCGCAGGCGTTTTGTCTCCAGAGGCTTTTGATACTTATTCTTTAATCGAGACCAATTTGGGGGCCAACAAGGCGAATCAATTCGTCACCCGCTCCACCACCCACACTATCACTCCCTCCTCCGGCATCCACCACGCCGTCACTGTCCGCTTCACCAACTCCTCTCCGGAGGCCAATCCCAATCCCCCCATCCATTACGGAGGAAACTACATCACCTATCTCCGCTTCTATATTCCGCTGGAAGCTAAAAACATCACCCTCACCCGCGATCCCATCTCCTTTCCACCCCTCCCAGACGCCTCTCCGTCCTCCGCACTAACAACTCCCAAGTACGGCCTGACCGAGATTGGTTTCTGGCACACCACACCTGCCGGAGGTGAAAGCACTCTTAACCTCTCCTACGACCTTCCTCTCCCTACCTGTAGTCTCCCCCCCAAACAGCCAGCATTCAATAACCTCGCACCAACAACTAATAACTCCCCTTGTTCTTACTCCCTCGCCATCCTCAAACAGCACGGACTCATTTCTTCCCCCCAAAGCATCAATCTTTTCGGTCAGATGTTCACCACCGATCTTAGGCACAGCTTCCGTTTCCCCTAACTACTGCCACCACCTGCGCTTTGGTCGCGGGAAACCATCAAAGTTGCACAAGTTCAATCCGAATGCTATTATAGGGCAGCAATTTCACGAACCTTAAAATACCCGTTAGAACCAAATAGTATAATAGGACAAGTAATTTTCCCGGATCTTTCAAAACCCAAAAGGAGATGCTTTAATGACTGCACCAAAGACTCTATCAGGTACAGAAGTCGGATCCAAACTACCCCAGGAGTGGTTGATCAACGGCCTTCCCGCGAATAACCCCACCGGTAAGAGCGGAATCGTCGTCTACGGACCACCTCACGCCTATTTCCCACGCACCGCTTTCGCCTATGTCTACCGCTACGGCGACGATCACATTGTCATCGAACGGCGGACTTGCTGTCAGCAGGACTTCGACCGGATTGTCGACGCGGTCAATGAATGCAATCATCTTGAACTTAAGGTTGAACTTCTTTAGGACACAAAACTACCGCCCTCTTCCGAGGGCGGTTTTCCTTACCCTCCGTCTTTTAGCGAAGCCAAAAACTCTTTGTTACTCTTAGTCCGAGCCAATCTCCCAATAAGCACTTCAGTACGCTCATTGTCGCCGAGCATGTCGAGCATCCTGCGCATCAGAATAATGCTCTGGTACTCTATTGAGTCAAATAGCAAATCGTCTCTGCGCGTGCCGGATCTCATCACATCAATTGCCGGGTATATTCTTCGTTCGGCTAAGCGTCGGTCCAAATGCAGCTCCATGTTTCCCGTCCCCTTAAACTCTTCGTAGACAAGGTCGTCCATCCTGCTTCCGGTATCGGTCAAAGCCGTACCGATAATAGTCAAACTTCCCCCACCCTCAATTTTGCGGGCAGCTCCAAAGAACTTCTTGGGTGGATACAGGGCGGCCGGGTCAAAGCCTCCGGACAGAGTTCTTCCCGATGTTGGAATCGCCAGGTTGTAGGCACGGGCTAAACGAGTAATCGAGTCCAGTAAAATGACCACATCTTTCCCCATTTCCACCAGACGTTTGGCTCTTTCCAGAGCCATTTCGGCCACGCGAGTTTGTTCTTCGGCTTTTTCATCAAAGTTACTGGCCGCCGTTTCTCCAGACATAGTGCTATCTTTAGTTACGGCCAAAATATGTCTACTAATATCGGTGACTTCTTCCGGACGTTCTCCTACGAGCACGGCCATCAAATGTATTTCGGGGTAATTTGTGGCTATACCACTAGCAATTTCTTTTATGACTGTCGTCTTTCCTGCTTTGGGAGGAGACACAATCAGACCTCTCTGTCCCCTGCCAATAGGTGCACACAGATCAATCAGTCGTGTCGATAATATTTCTTTACCGGTTTCCAGTTTTAGCTTCTCAAATGGATAGATTGGGGTGCCTTTTTCAAATCTAAAGCGGTCAAACATCTTGGCCGGTTCCTCACCATTCACTTTTGTCACTTGAATCATGGTCCAGTAAGGTTCGGTCTCCTTGGGTCTGCGGGCCAGTCCCGTCACCACATCTCCGGCTCTAAGCTTGGAAAGTCGACTGACCATCGAGGGAATCAAAACATCATCTTCACCTGAGCGGAATCCATGACGAAGTATTCCCCGTCCATCAGTTCCGGTCATTTCCAAAATGCCACTGACTTCTTCTGTAATTACCGGTTCCTGAGCCGCTCTTTGGTATCCGGGCATTGGAGCAAATCTAGGTTGAAATGGCACTCTAGAGGCTAGTGGCGCACGCACAAAAGATCTCGGTGGCAAAGATGCAGTCTTCGGAGAAGGTGGCACTACATACGGCTTCTTTTCTTCGACTTTCGGCTGACTAACAAGGGTCTTGGCTTTTGTGGCCATAAGGAAATAGTGGGGGGGTAATTGATTAAATTAAGTGAAACAAAAAAAGTGAAATCTTATCCAACAAACTAATTCTACATCCTGAGTCTCCCCTGTCAACTCCCCGTCATTGCGAGTTTTGTACTCAAACCGAAGCAATCCATCTGGATCGACACGCTTTGCTCGCGATGACAAAAATAATTAATTGTGACTGCGCTGTAATACCAAAAATAGATAAAATGCGTAGTCAAGCCTCCTGTCTCGGATAAATACGTAACGTATGTCCTCTGTATTTCGAGGATTTTTAGAATCGACGGAAAGGGGGTTAGCTTGACAATTAAGTCAATCAAGGGTGAAACGCGTAAGGCTTTAGCCGCAGCGCCGGTTTTAAAGTGGCACTGCAAACCAAACCCATTTCACCTTTAATTGACTCAAGAATATATCAAACTAGTGGGTATTGTAACACCCGAAGCTACTCTTTGTCAAGTACACACTATAGGAATCACTTAATATATCAATCTATCAAACACAACCTCACCTTGAGTTCTTGAGTTCTTGAGTTCTTGAGTTCTTGAGTTCTTGATAGAATGATTATATGTCCTCCAAAAAACGTCTCTTTATCACCATCGGCATTATTTTTTGGTCGCTCACGGCTATTTTCGCTCTTCTACCCTCCTGGCCGCACCTCTACTACCGCCTTCAGCCCCAAGCTTCGAACCTACTAGCCTCTACCATCGCCTCTACGGCCACTCAAGCTCAACAAACGATTACCAAACCAAGTCCCTCTCCAACTCCCACACCAACCACCGTCATTCCGGGCTCCGACCCAGAATCCAGTAATATTAACCTCTCCCTCCCCGACGTCGATTCCTCCCTCCCCTCAGAAAACGGCTTAATTATCGACAAAATTGGTGTCCGTGGCCAAATACACGAAGGTGAAGATGTCAAAAGTATTCTCAAGATGGGCATTTGGCGAGTCCCCAACTTCGGCACTCCATACGACGGAATCTCCCCTGTCAAGGGGAGAAACCCTCGATCGGAATCGGGGGAGAGGGATTTACCCATGATTCTTGCCGCCCACCGCTGGGGTTACCTAGAGTGGTCTGCCTCTTTCCGCAAACTAAACTCCTTTTACAACCTTCCCCAGTTAAAGGTCGGCGATACCATCAAGGTCATTTGGGAACAGCGTGAATATGAGTACAAAGTGTACTCCACCGAAACAGGCACCCAGATCACCGACTATAATGCGAAACTGATCCTGTATACTTGTCAATTATGGAACTCTCCCGCTCGTTTCTTCGTCTATGCGAATAGAGTTAACTAGTTCCCCGAGCAAAAACTCCAAATTTTGACCACAATGAGTATATAATCCAATCCAGCAAGTACCCTAACTTTTTTGGAGGAACCATGGAATCCCCATACACTGATCGGATTCATAAACTGCAAAAGATTGCCCGTATTTCTGCGTTAGTAACCCTCGTGCTCATTGCTCTCACCGTTGGTTTATCTTTCCTGCCCGGAGCCTTCGTCATCATTCCCTACTTCATGGCCCCGATTGCGGCAATCATCAGCATCGGTGCCGCCTTCGAAGCAGCCATGTGGCAACAGGCCGAGGTTAAATGGCACCTGGACCAAACCCTAGACAGGCTTGCCCAAATGTCCAAGGCAAGTCACTCAGATTTGGATGAAAATGACGACTAACGCTCCACACCCCGCCATGCGGGGTGTTTTTTCGTCAAAAAAATCTCCCCGGCCTCAAATGAAGCTGGGGAGAAAAACTTATTGACCGGAAGGACACCAAACCCCAAACACTTCGCACACTATCCCCTTGTTTTGATCTGGAACATACCCGTCCACCCCCTTTACCACCGTACCCCCTATGGAAAAAACACACGCGAATCCAATTACAAAAATCATCACCAGGAAGATCAAGCCGGCATATTTTCTCATTCAAGCCTCCATTTTTGAAAGAATGTGTGAGCTGTTACACTCACGATAACCCATAATATATCACACCCCATCCCCAAAGTCAAGTCTTTTTCATGCCAAACTCCTCAGCTTAGGTTATTGTCCCCCAAACATGCGTCGAATAGCGCTCACACCCCTACTAAACAAATTCGCCTTTTTAGTATCCGCTTCCGCCGTGGTCGGACCTGTACCAAATACGTCAGCCGCAGTTTCTCGAACCAATTTAGCCATCACAGCCGCTTGAGTCAATTTAGCCACTGCCACCAATCGCGCTTCTTCGATTTTTGTTCTCTCGGCCTCTGCCGCATCAAAAACTCTTTCACGCCTATCCGAAAATTCATCCCTTGCTGCCGTGATCTCACTATCACGATCCTGTTCCAGCTTATCAGCGTATGGATCCAGTTTTTCCAGGGCTCTCCTCTGTTTTCTATTCTCCAAATATCTCGAGGGGGTTGTCAGCAATCTTCCCTTTGCGTCTACACCAAAACCCAATGATTCATCCATTAATAAAGAAGTCTCCAAGACAACTATCTGCTCTTCAAAGCCTTCATTAGCCACTTTTATCTTTGCATCAAGAGTATTTTTTGCCTCTCTCATTCTTTCGACAAAAGTCTTATCGACCCCAATAGTCATAATTTCTGCCGTCGCCTTAACATTTCTTATTGCCCCATCCACTACTTTCTCGGCTTGTAGCATTGCTTCCACTGCTCCGGCACCCTTCTCGGAAATCACTTCTATCTTCTCCATTACTCGCGATAGCCACTCCTGATTTGTCTTAATTATTTCCTGATATTTTTCAATTTGTCCTCCCAGTCCCTCAACTTTACCCACGATTCCTTCCCGCTCCAGCTGTAGTGCTTCCAATTGTCCTTCTTTGGCAGATAATTCCACCTTGACCTCCTCTTGTTTTTTCGACAGCACCCCGATCTCATTGTTCACATTTGTTATTGCCTCCAGCGAAGCTGTATTCTTTTCTTCCCCAAGTTTTTCCTCACCCTCCCTCTGTTCCTTAGCCGTCTTCTCCAGTTCACTCTTTTTGGCTTCGGCTTCGTCCGTAATAACCCGTTTCTTTTCCGCGATTTCTATGTGAATCTTATCAAACTCACCTTTTGTTAGATCCGCAGCAATCTCTCCACCCCAAGCAGTTTGCTTAACCTTCTCCGACCCGTTATCCTTAACGTTTTCATCAACCCGACTCATATTCCCTGGACGACTGGCACTCAAATTACCCTCCGAGTCTGACACCACCCTTCCTGTCAGCAAAGTCCCGGCGTCCATATCTTTAACTTCCTCATTCCACAAACGTACTAATTCATTAATTTGATCTTCATACTCATCGTCAATGGCATTCATGTCTTCAAATGCTTTTAGATCAATCAACTGCTTGTTCTCTTCAAGATCACCATCAATTTTTTTAATAGCTTCCTCAACTTCATCGTCCAACTTACTTAAACGGTCTTCCGCCCAAGCGGATGCATATGTGTGTTGGGTTATTTCACCGCCAAGTTTCCTGCTTTCCTGCTTCAGTGAACTAATACTGCCACTCAGTTCAGCCGTATGCCTGTCTATCTCAGCTAACCTAGCTTCATTCTGTATTTTTTCTTCAGTGTCAGAGATTACTCCCTCCATGCCACCTTTAATCTCCGACCTCATATTATCCCTTGCATTAATTAGTCTTTCCTGTTCCGCCAAGCGTAAATCAGCTTCTCTAGTAGTATCTTCTGCGCTAGGAATTTCATCTGCTATCGCATGAATTTCATCACTGGGCTGTACTACTGGGTCGATAATTTCTAAACCGGACTCGTTTATGGGATTGGGATTCTGTACTTCCATATATTTTCTATATATTAACTTCTTTCAGTATTCCACAAATAATTGTACATATCAATAGACGCTTCTTATGTTGTATCATAAATGTCAAACTTATCCTTGATCCTTTACATCCCGGAGGTACGGTGAACCGACACTTCAAAATTTCGTTTATCACCATAATTCT
>Ga0100380_10003886_pt1 | contig 15741 bp, 10 predicted proteins | sample CryGeymeta201504_FD_80417 | JGI IMG/M metagenome (GOLD analysis project Ga0100380, IMG submission 80417) | Groundwater microbial communities from Crystal Geyser aquifers in Utah, USA - Crystal Geyser metaG 2015-04 | ecosystem: Environmental > Aquatic > Deep subsurface > Groundwater | place... | reverse complement strand
GAACAATGAAATAATGGTTTCAACAGGGGATCCAGACCCTAATCAGTGGCTGGTAGCATCTGGAATTCATTGGTTGATTGCTGCGGCCGCCTTTTCGTACTTGTTGCTACAAGGCCGTCCGTGTGCACCGATGATCATCGAAAACGACAAACGCCACGAAGCGTCATCTTCTAAGCTGAAAGAATCTTAGTTGACTATATTTGAGATCATCATCTTGCTGAGAAAAATCAATATCGTGTATGCATACATCCAAGAAGATGCCTTTGAAAAAATACTCGTCACGCATGGCTCATGGCTCATGGCTCATGGCTCATGGCATGTGGAGTATTTTGAGATTTTGACATAGATTAGTGATTTCCGCATACCATGCATCAATTTTGGTGCCATTGTTCGATACTTTGCAAATCAAGGTCTCCATTGAACATCGAGACATTTCTTTTTCTTTGTCGATTCCGTGCTGCTCGGCAAATTTCGCCTCAGCCAATCAAAGCTTAGTTCGAAACAAAAGATAATAATAGTCTTGCGAAAACAAGACTCGCAAATTTGTTGCCAGGTAAACCTAAACCCTGTAGAAGATGTACCCATTCGCAGATAGGACAAAATAATAGTTTCACGCCGTATTATTATTTCTTTCACATCATTCTTTATCACATGGAGCGCCGAATTGCCCACGACCTCGTGATGTTATGGAAAATTCTGTTGTTAAATTCTAACTCTAACCTTATGTACATTTTGGTCATTGGAGAATTGTATGTCGGAAGAGTGACGAGTGACCTACGTACCAGGTGGTACGACCTGATAGTAGTACCTGGTACCTGGTACTACCATATTAAAGAAACAAGACATAGTGTCAAAGATTCAGTACTGTCGATCCCAGTTTCCTTCGGTTAATGACCAGCGTCGGAATATGGCCTAAAATAAGATCAGTTCAGTTGTTGTCAGTTTACTTCTTCGCAGAAACGGATTTGGTCGCCTCTCACATCATCATAGTCGTGTTTCTTGCAGTAGCAAGTCGTGATAGGTAGCGCTAACGCTGCATATACCAGGGTACCAGCAAAAATTCGAGAAGTTTTCGCCATCTTTTCTTTCATAAATAAATATCACATACTTTTGCATCGGAAACGAATGCAAGTTAACCCAGCTTGTTGGAATAGCCTTCATACAAGACAAACAATACTAGTATAACGTCAAGATGACAAGCTGTGAATATCCTTCCCACGCATTAACGGAAGAACCTTCAACCGCTCAATCATCAGAAGCACCCTCAAAATGCTGTCAACCGGAACAATCCCACAGAATCCATCGTTCTATAAGTTTTTCATTGGAAGACAACTTAATTCACGAGGTTCCTTCCTTAGTAGATTATACACCTTCAGAAGTCGCAGCCTGCTGGTTTGCCAAATCGGAATACAATTCCTTTAAGCGTAATTCTTTAACCACACTGCAACTGAATCGAGCAGGCGAGCTTGCCACAGCTAACCCTAACGATTATACCATGCGAGGGCTTGAATGTCGCACACGGCAAAGTATAGCGGGGCGAAGACAAGTTCGTTTGGATGCTGCGATGGCCGTCTTTGATGAACAAGCTCGCCAGCGGGATTTTGGTATCTCAGACCCAGAAGCCATCAAGGAAAGTTATCATGCCATTGCGTGGTATTCTCTATATGATGCTCATACGCAAGGTATGGCCGATGCCCATGATGCTCGATCCTTGCTACTGGATTCCCCTTTGGCCGATTGTTTGCTAATGGCACCATGCAACAAACGATCCTCGTCGCTGCTCAGCAAGATCATAGATATCGATGCTTCGTCATCTCGTCCCGAACAAACTGCTTTGGTTAGCAGCAGCTGCAGCTCGACTGTCAGCGTGGCCGGTCTAGACTGTGGCTTGTTTGCCGCATCTAGTAGGATTGCCACACCTCTACCTGCTATCAATGCTCATAATACATTCAACTTGAATGCATTTTTCAATGATATGTCATTTGGAGGAATCATGGCAGTCCCAGTGGCCGCCGCTTAGTCCTTAGTCCCAATGCAAGAGAGGAAAAAGGAATACACGCAGTTGTGGATGGTTTTAAACTTTGCTATTCCGTACATATCTACACATTCATTGATGCATTCACGAACAACACTTTCTCCAGTACACGCTTGTGCTGGGTCCTCAAATGATTCTATTGATTTGTTTTTTTAGGGGAGCAAAATTAGTTTATTTTTATGTTCCACTGGGACTACTGCCAAGCTACATGCGATAGTAACTACTGGAATAATTTCATTTTGAACGTATGATTGTTTCAATCGCCTTGCTTTCTGCATCTATAAAACATATACGGCGCAACATTGAGAGCACAAACCTGCTACATTTAGTTTTGCTTGTCTTGTTTCTCTACTAGCCGACCACTACATTGCATCCATAAAAGCTCCAGCTTGTTGGCACCAGCTGTACTCATCCGCTGAAATGCAATACCGACGTTACAGCAATTGTTTTCTGTGCTATTTGTCATTTTCTAACCGATACAAACTCTGGGAGTGCGAGCCAACAAATCCAATCTTCATTTCGCGATCAAAACCAATCAGATGAGCATACCAATGAAAGGCTTCCTCTTCCGTCACAGTGTTGAGATGATCAAATAAATAATAAAACCGAATTACACTGTTGGGCGTTCTCGTTCTTGTTCAACCTGAACTGCCCATAGTTCTTGGACAAGAGTACTACTAGCTAGTAGTACCTGGTAGCTAGTACTGGTACAGTAGTACCAATACAGTGGTACCTGGTGGTATTAGTAGTAGTACTAGAGTAGCGTCTGTTCTCTAGTAGCAGTAGTACTGAGGAGATAGTACTATTGTAAAATACGGTAGTAGGACGACAGAATGACTACAGTACGTACTACGGTACTTGAGTACCATTTGACCGTAGAAGTACAAATAATAATACTAATAATACCGGCGGCCGTACGTGTTACTTTGGTCAAAATTTGTCTTCTGGCCAAAATCTTCGAGAATTTTTTGACTACCAGGTACTCTAAAACTCTAATAGCTAGACTAGTATGGTATTACTCTAGCTAGTAGAGTAGTACACTCTAACTACATACTCGGAGTAATAATTAGGGCTTCGTGTCGCCGATGAGTTCAATCTGATACATTGATATTACGTCCACCCGGATAGTCATTACCGCGAAGCGCACTCCTGCACTCACACAAAAAAATAATAAAATAATAATAATATGATGCTTAATAATAAACCAAAAGCAAGTAAAATAATAATAATAAAATAATTAAATAAACGTTACTTTGGTCGAAGCTGGTCTAGTGGAATGCAAAATCCCAAAATATATACTGTAAAGAGTATTTTGGAGTCTCATCGGAAGAGTTTACGAATAGGAGATCGTTCATTTCATCAACAAGAACTCAAGCAGTAGAAGCTTCATGTACGTGTGCACCAAGGCGTTATTTACATTCTGCAAAGCTCACATCATGTACACCCACTTATTCATGCTAGGGGTGGTGGTATGTCCTTGGATCATTTCTCAACCTGTATCTGCCCTCCAGCCGATTGATACCAGTGGAAAATTGGACCAGCAACAGGGGGTATCTGCAACTGAATCGGGGTCTTCCACTGAAGTCTACCGTATCGTGGGCCTGCCTACTGCACAAGCCGAGTTTCTTCCAAAAAAATATCTTAACAACTTTTCAAGATGGCATCTCAATCCTGCAACGAAACAGTTTGTTCCTTTACAGCAAGAATCAAAAGTTGCCGAGGAGGAATCTTGTAAGGCACAACTCCATCCACAGGCAGGTGATGCCATAACGGTCCAGCCAACCCTCAATATATTTGTTCGAAATGCCATACCTAGTTATGTAGCCGTTGGACTCTCCGCGAAATATAACCCAGATAGCACCCAGAAGGACGTTGCCAAAACATATCAGAATCATTTGGCTCAGCAATGGATCTCTTTTTCAGCACTCTTCTCTGACGAAAAATTCAAAGTGGAAGTATTTTTGGGACCTAGCGATGGAACGGACGACTTTGTAGGGATTGTGAATGGTCCTCAATTGCGGCAGTATGTGAACAGTTTTGTGGAAGCCTTTACGACTACGGACCATCTGGAGTTGGGCAGTGGATTTCATATGATTACTCTGTTCATGGAAATGAGCACCGGTAACATGCAAGCCCAACAAAACGATGCGAGAATGCTGACATGCCTGGCGTCTTCCGTTTCCAATGATGCTAAGCAATTGCTGTCGTTGACAGACGAGGAAACGAAAGAACAAATCGTGTCTAAATTGTGTGTCGAGGTAGAAAAGGTCTTGAGTGGGTGAAGCAGACAACTTTCTGAACATGCAATTCATCCCTTGTTGCCTTCCTTTAATGCAAATAAATGGAGCAACAACAAAAAACTTATCGACGTCGTTTAATTGACGGCTGCTGTTGCGTGACGCAGTGGACCATGCCGCCATCCTTGTAAACCTCGGCCATTGGTATGCTGACAACCTCTCGATCTGGATACACCTGTTGAAGTTTATCGGCCGCTTTTTTGTCGTTGGGGTCATCAAAAGATGGAACCAAGACAACCTTATTGCCAACATAAAAGTTGGTATAGATACCATAATCAGCAGCCACCTTTACTTTATTTTTGGTGCACGGCAAATGAACTATTTTGTACGGCTCCCCATTCACGTCCAATGCACTGACAAGGAGGTTATATTCCTTGGGCGACTCAAAATCTTCCTTGTAGAATGTCACGATGGTGTCGCCATTGGCAAACCGAGCAGTACCATCAATATGGTCGTCCGTGACGTCACCGCCTTTTCTTCCGGGCAACCAGACAAAATTTGTGACACCCAAATAGTGGCGAAAGAATCCTTCTGCATCGCTTCGGGTCCATCCTGGATTGCGATTTTGGTTAAGTATGGACGATTCCTTGGCCATGAGCGTTCCTCGCCCATCGACTTCGATGGACCCACCTTCGAGGACCATGGGAACATCCAGAACGGGCAATCCCAGTGCATGCCCAACTTTAAGGGGAACATAATTGTCGTAATAACATTCGGATTTGCCACCCCACGCATTGAACAACCAATTCGTAACGCACAATTGATCGTCGTCCTTGTTGAATACAAAAATGGGACCATTATCTCGTACCCAAACATCGTCCGTAGAAAAGACATGGAAAGAAATTTGGGTCATGTCTACCCCTTCCAACGCGAGCAACGCATGCACTCGCTCTTGTTCTTGTTCGTTAAAAACAATAATATGGACCCGTTCTCCTTGATACAACGCTTGGGTCATGGCAACCCAACTACGTTCGTATCGTTGTATATGACGCGAATCCCATCCATAATTGTGAGGCCATTGCAACCATGTTCCTTCATGAGGGTATTCTTCATTGGGCATGATAAAACAACAGGCATCGGAATCAGGAAGGCGAGGAATGAATGCTTCTTTATTCCGTTTTCTGGTCAACGATGAAAACATGGTGTATTCTTTTCGTTGTTGGTTGGTTGATTGGCAGCTGGTTTTGTCATGAACGAGAATCTAATGAAACGTTACTACTTTCGTCTTGCGAATCTTTGATCTTTGACAAGCACCAAAACATTAATACGAGTATTTATTTTTCCGTCCTACCAGGTACTAGACTATCCGTATCTTTTAAAATATTTCGAGTATTTGTTTCGGAATACGCGGAAGAAGAGTTTGAATCACGAATGGCAGTCATGGCCATTCTGTTGGCATGCAGATTATTATTTTTAATGGCTTGGCATCATCAAAGCCATGTACAGTACGAGTATGTTCGTTGTTGTCTCTACTGGTCCCAAGTCTTAACAAACATATACACAAACTACAGCATCGTATTCTAGAGTATTCAAGTCCACCCACTTTCAACCACAAAACCAGAAAAATCATAGCCATGACCCACTGCGTTTATCAATTAATAGCAGTGGCCTCATCATTAGTACTGCTTTGCCATCCTATTCAGGCTTTTTTATTACCAACCACCAACATCCAAACCACGTCCAGTGCAGTTTTGGCAATATCCGCCGCCAAAGGATTTGGTTCTGGCGGTAGCGGCGATGGATTTGGTGCCAGTAGTAGCAGCAAAAACAAATCTCCGCCGACCAATAAAAAAGTCAAAAAGAAAAAGCAACCAAAAGTTACGCCACGTGGTGCTGCTGGTACTACCTACGTGAAATCCGAACAAGAAGATCTCTTGCGAGAACTGGCTCAACAGGCGTCTAGTACGTGCATTGGTCGAGCCGTAGCAGAGGCACCACCACCGCCCGCAGGAGAAGAGGCTGATCCTTTTTGGGAACTTATGCCGTCTTTGATCAATTCGCGCTTTCCAAATGTTGCTGATTCCCAATTGGAACGGATTGCCGGAGTGATTCGTCATACACTAAATCCCAAGTTGCCCCTAGAAGATGAGATCGTCAATAATCCACATCGTCCGCAAGATGAAATCCATGCCTACATGCCGGGCCTAGGCCCTACCAAACCATTTCACGATCCTTCTCAACTGGACTTGTGTAAACAAATGAGTGAGAATTACGAGACTATTTTGCATGAATATCTCGCCCTCATCAATGACATGGAACACGGCGGCAAAGATCGCTTTCAATCCGTCACATCAATGAACTACAAAAGTGGTTGGAAGACTTTGGTGTTGTTTTACAACGGTCATCGCATTGAAGACTTTCCCTATCATTTGTGCCCCGTTACTACCCGTATTTTGGAATCCGTTCCCCTCGCGGGACGGATTGCCGGTTTTAATCGGCAACAACCCCAGACCGGAATCCCGTTGCATACTGACGGAAACAATATGTGGTTGACTTGTCAAATGGGAATCAAAGTTCCGGATGGTAAGAACGGATGGCATGTTTTGTTTATTTATTTGTTTGTTTAGTGTTGCCGCTTCGTTTGTATCTTTCTGTGCGAAGTGCAGGCGTGTCCAGAACACCTTCAGGATTTGTGTACAATATGTTATTTCGCAGCATCCAACTGCTTGCTTTCTCTTATTCTAACATTTCTATAACTTGCAGAAAACGCAGCGTATATTCGAGTCGGACCCGAAACCAGACGTTGGGAAAAGGGGGAGTGCCTCTTGTATGACACAACCTATGAGCACGAAACGTTTAACGAGCACGCCGAACAGGAACGAGTAGTTCTTCATGTTGATTTTTTTAATACGCTTGCCATGACATCAATTGAGATCGAAGTCATGCAATATATTTACAGTCTACGAGAAGAGTTCATGAAAGCGGAGGGTGCTGCCAAGGTAGGCGCTCAGATTTTATGAGGAAGGTGATGGTGTTGGGGCGTGAACGTAACTTCACGCCTATCTGATAAAATAATACGATTTATTGTACAAACCATTGCCTTGTTTGTAGGCAAAACTGTATAGTCGGTACTTGGCCTTTACGGGAGTAGTAAAAATTAAATGATTTTGCTGCAGTTGCCGAGCCAACTTTCTGGTAGGTAGTACTCGACTACTAGTAGTACAGTAGGGTCCGTAGCTACTCAGTAGCTACTAACTGTAGCTAGTAGTAGAAACCTAGGTGAAGGAAAATAATTAGAATTCTCTACTGTCGCCCAGGTGGACAACTAAAATACTGAAAAGGGTTACGGAGTGGTAAGTACAACAAAGTTGAGAGCAGGCTAGTTTTTTGTTGCTTTGCGTCTCGTTGGGAGCGTCCTTGAATAACAGCTACTAGCTAGAGTAGCAATTAGAAAAGTTGTTGCTATTCCATGTTTTTTCAATCAGGATTTACGTAGAATGGAGACTGCAAAGGTGCTATCCTTTCCTCGTTATTGAAAACTGACCCGGCCATCATCATACTTTTTTAGCTCCGCGTTTCGAAATCTTTTCGAACAGGAAACGATCAGTTACGGGCATTGTGCAAAAGCAGCCCCTTTTAATATTACAGGATTAATTGTTTTATCAGGTTTTAGCAGTGTCAAGAGAAAATTATTTCCAAGAGCTAGCAGTAACAGTAACCCACAAAATAAATACATTTTTCACAAACAAATTATAAACTCAGTTCTTAACAATTTTCATTTCTACCCTTCCCCCCCCCCCCAGGAACTATTTCAAAAGAAATATTTGAATAACAAAAACATGCGTGATCTGGTATTAAACGTATTATTCAACAAAGCATAGTTTTTACTGAAAATATTTATGCACTCGCGGCAGCGGCCTTGGCTCCAGCCTTGGCGGTAGCGGACTTCTTTTCGTAAAGGTCACGGATGGCAAAGGCAGCAAGAGTTTGCATTAAACCAGTTCCGTTGTTGGATCCTGGGGCCTCGGCAAGGGCAAGCATGGCTTGCGTCATTTCTCCGTAGAACTTGGTCTTGGTGTTGCTTAATGCAGACTCAACGTACACGAGCTCTTGGATGTTGTCAAAGTTTCCATCCATCTCAAGAACTTGAGCATCAGCTCCAAAAAAGTCTTCGGGGTAGTAAGCAAGCTTGAGGCCAGGGGCGGGGGAAGCAAGCTTGGCGGGGGCAGGAGTCCACTCAATCTTGGATCCTTCATCGAAGAGGTAGCAAGGGTTGAAGTTTGGAACACCCTCCTTCTGAATGCATCGAACACGAAGGGTTTTCTTGTCTTCAGGGTCAAGGGTAGTTGGGAGAACCTCAATAGTCATATCAGCCAACTTCTTTTGGGGGTCAATGTAAGCATTAAAATCGGGCTTGCGAGCCTCGATAGAAGCCATAATCGACTCAAGAGAGTGACCACGCTCCTCCATGTCACGCTGGATCTTCCAATTAAGCTTAACCTCATCAGAGATATCAAGGTAAAGGGAAAAATCCAAAAGATCACGTACACGGGCATCGTGCATGGGGTGAAGACCCTCGAAAATGATAATGGGGGTGGGTTCGATGGTTTCAGGGGTGTCAAGAGTTCCGTTGACGTGGTTGTAAATGGGCTTTTCAACGGTTTTCCCCTCCTTGAGAGCCTTGACCTGCTCGTACATAAGGTCAAAGTTGTTCTCAGCGGGGTCCAGAGCAGTGCGCTTGGTTACCTTGCGACCTTCACGATCGTTGAGATGGTAATCATCAAGGCAGATAACAGTGGTAAGGTCTGAAACAAGAGTGTTGGTTTCCCATCCTCCCTCAGTTCCAAATCCTCCTCCGAGGGGTCCGACAACATCTCCTCCGAAGATGTTGGTAAGACGGCGCATGAAAGTGGACTTTCCGCAACCCGAGTCGGCGGCAACACCGATAATGATTGGTGTCTGCCCCTTAGCCAACGCATTGAGAGAAGTGGCGGGACGGGCCGAGAAAACCGAAGGGGCAGGGGCAAATGCAGAGGCCGAAGCGACAAAAAGGATGGAGACAATGAATTTCATGGCGGATACTGTTTTTTGATTCTGCTCAAAAGATAATATTATTATGAGCTTATTAGTCTGCTGTAAATAAATAAATAATAATAATAATAATAATAGTACCAGGTAATAAATATTAGTAGTAAATGCGTATTGAATCCTTGCGCTACGCACTGTTTTGGTTTGTTTGCTTGGGAACTGTATTTTATTGAGATATCATCTGAAGAAGTACGTACCCATTCACCAGCAGCGCCCTATTATGGAGTTGACGTCATCACATCTGCCTTTGCTCATACGTGTTCGAAATCCATGCCTGGGTGTACTAAAACCTCTTGAAATTTTTCACATGACAAAACATTTAAAAAAAAAATCTTCTGGACTAGACTAGTAGACTAGTAGTAGTACCTGGTACTACTAGTAGACTAGTACTGTAGTCTCTAGTCTAGCAAAGTATTACCATAATAAAGTCAGGTTTAGCCACAAGGTGTTCGTGGCAGGCCTACAACGAAGTCAGTGCAAAAAGTTCGGCACGTTTGGCATCACGTGTTGGTAGTAGTGTAGTGAGAGACTATTAAGGGGACTCATGTTTTATCCGTGATTAATAGAAGCAGAGGTAAGTGGCAGGGACAGTGTGCCAGCCAGAGAAAATGCAATGCAATAGTCTAGTAAAACAAAAACATATAATACGATAAAATTGCGAAATTAGTTGCATGAAATTCCTGATCTGTCATTAGTGATGGAATGCTTTGTCATGTGTGGCTTATAAAGACTTTTGCATACTCAGTGCTTTCTACAACATAATCTGTCACTCACTTATTCCGTACGTTCTAATCTACTCTGAAGTACGCTTAAACAGTCGCTTGTGATTTCTCGTGAGCAAAAAGGAACAGACCGTCCATCACTTAACGCTTTGCTTACTACGGTAAATATAAAAGATCACAAATAAATTGTACAGCTTCACCCTGATGTAATAACTAAGTAGACCAGCTATTATTGTCTAGCGCCCCTCTCCCGACTTCAGCGTGTGCTTGTTTTCGTACATCAATTCAAACATTCACTTTTTCGATTTGCACGGTGACTACTGCTTCAGATCATTCTTCAGGTCCTTTAGTTCCTCCAACAATTCCAGTAATTCTTTGTCACCCATGCATCTACTTTTACCACTCTTCCGTGTAGATTGTTTGGTGCTCGATTTGGTTATGTGCGAGGATCGGCGGTTGCTGTGGGATTTCGATGAATGGGTGGATGAATGAGTTGGAATTTTCGGATCATCCGCATTATCCAATGATCGGTTGGTCCAGTTATAAGACTGAGTCGCCCAATTAAAGGATGCGCCGAATTGTTCATCAACGACATTACTTCCCCTTCGGCTTTTAACTTTTGTTTTCGTCTTCGCTATGGTATTTTTGCTTTTAGTGTTGTTATTGATTTCTTGTTCTTCGTCAATGGTCATTCCATGATCCATCAGAAAGGACATTTGACTCGTGCTGCCAGCACTGCCACTCTTCTCACTCTTTTCGGATTCCGGTTCAAGATGGAGTCCAATCATATTAAGGTCGCCCATACTATCACCTCCAGACTTTTCTGTTTCCTCGGGCTTTTCTTCACTGTCGCTGGCACCAGTTTCGCTCATTTCTATGGGGTTCTTGGTCCAATCGTGAGAGGCATGCGCCGTCCAATCAAACGATGCGTGTCCTTTCATTTTCGGTTTGCTGGCTTCCTTTTTTGTATTATGACGAACTTTGTTTGAAGCAGAGCTTTTGATTCTACCAGGACTGTTGGACCGGGATACTTGCTTTTTCTTGGTGTCGTGATCCGACTCATCGTCCTCGCCACCAAAGGCCCTATCCTCGACCAACTTGAGCACCTTGTTAATGTATTTTTTCAGAATTTGTTTTTGCTGCACTTCCTTCATTAAATTCTCCTCAAACTCTTGCTTTCTGTCGTTGCCTCCCTCAATTGCATACCCATATTTCTCAACTTCCTCAGCCAGACCAGCGTTTTCTTTGGAAAGTTTGTTGTTCGCTACCTCTACTTTGAACTGAGCAGCATTGTGTTGATCTGCTTCCTTGTGCAGTTCCTTACTTTTCTTTTTCAGTTCCTTGTGTTCATGTTTGAGTTCATCGTTAACTTTTTTATAATCTTCAATATCACGCTTGAGACATTCAATGTAGGCTTCGGACTCTTCAAATTCCATTTTGACGGATTCTGGTAGGTTCTTCCATTCCGCTTCTTTCTGTTCCTGGACACGTCGAAGTTCCTCTGCTTTGCGACTCTCGCAGTCCAGCAATTCTTGGCGGCTGGGGTCCAGTTTAAGCTGTCGAAATACTCTGGCTTGAACGAGGAAGGCGCGACAAAGTGCCTGGATCTTCACGGCCGCCCGGTTGATCCTCTTTTGGAAAAATTTGGATTGCGCAAAGGTGTTATTAATCGCAAAGCCTCCAACCTGGCTAACAGCAGATTGGTTGGAAGTGCTTGTCATGGCCAAGATAACGAGAGTGAGTGAACAGTGAAAGACCTGGATATTTCGATCTGAGTTCTGGAGGGAACGGGTGTTGGGTATGACGTATGACGCCGGTAGAAAATACGAGCCCACTTGCTTTTGGAACTGTTGGTTATAACTCCTTTAATGCTACTTTTAGGAAGCAGTTGCGAGAGAATGATTCAAACTTCTGCATTCATGAACCTACTAGACCCTATTATTTATTATTAGTGTGCCTCTCCGGCTGGCTGGTTTATCCGTATCGATTGGGAAGGTTTTGATCGTGTACTTCGGTCGTATCAACATCCCTTGTCGTAGTCACACTGGCTGCTCAAGCCGAACATAAAATTTAAAAGAATGAAAAGGGCAATCACGGATGTACTACTAATACTAGTCTACCGTAGTACTACACTACTAGCTACTAGCTACTACTAGTACTAGTACTACTAATACTACTCTGATTAGCTATTTGCATTTTTCACTACTACTAGTAGTACTCTTTTCAAAATAGTGGTTCCAAATGATCCAGTATGACTTTTCCTGGTTCCTTATGACTCTCTCAGGACTCGGAGGATAGCTACCATCGCAAACCAACTTCAGCTTGTTGTAGACCGAGCTCTGTCAAACATACCGATTGGAACTCCAAGTGACAGGGCATTCTAGAAGCAATCCAAAGCAAATCCCAAGCATGGCATTGTCACGGTAGTTCAAGGCCATTAAAAGTTTTACAAGATCAGCACAGGTGAAATCATCCCGCCGAGTTTGAGCTCTCCCGCGTCGATTGAGATGTACGTAGTATTGCATGCTCTTGTACTCGACTCCTTCCACATCTACAATCGCTGCTGGGTAGCATCGAATTTGTTCCAAAGTAGTGTTGTGTTTTCGTAAAACTTTGGAGAGACAATCATAGTCATCTACATATGCTTCATTAGTACTTGGTGCAATGATATTCGGAAGGACCAGTGTTTTAAGGCGTGTATTGTGAGCCAAAGCGCGAAAGACGAGTCGCCGACATTGAATAGAAATATTGGATAGAGACAAGCTCCGCAAATTTCCATTGGCTCCGATCACGTCCGCAATTAATTGCGACATTTCGTAGGAAGGGTCAAAACAACGTATGTCCAACGTTTCTGGACAAAAATCAGGATTATTGACGAGAGCCTCCATAATAGGCTCTGGTTGTATCGTTATGCCATCTTTCAAAATCAGCTCGGCCAAGCTTCCACTGTATATGAGAGCTGAAACGGGCTCCGCAATGCAAAAATTCAGGCTCTCCCAATTATGACGATGCGGAGGGAAATGGGTCTCAAGTTTCGGAAATGACAGCACCAGCGACGTTACAGTAATCACTTCGGGCAACAACTCGAGAAGTGATTTTTGAAACATTGCGTTTCCTTCCAAGAAGATCGGTGATAGTTCAAGGTGAAGTTTCTTTACGTTGGAGCTAGTAGAGATGGCCCGAAAAAAGAATCTAACTGCCTCCTCCTCGAAATTGCTTTCATTCAATGTCACAGATATGGTCTCCAGTCGATGCAAGTGCTTGACAAAGCAGTTCAAGATTTTTGCCGGGAAATTTCGTGTGTAACCATAACTGATGGGTATTTTCTTTGTACCGGGATCAATCGAAACGATACTTTGCGGATAATTGGCAGCAAGATCGTCAATGACATCAAAAGCTTCTCCGCGAATAGCAAGGTGGGATATTTCCTCATCCGTCATGTGTCGTAACAGCAAATGAAAAGGCAAATTGTTCATGCTATCAGTCACACTTGCAGCTTCTGGATGCTGCGATGCCAAAAGTTTGATAACATCGGGGCAGACATCCCCTGGGAATCTTTCGCAGGCCAAGTGCAAAGGTAGGCGGCCTTCTCTGGCGTCTGACTTGACAGTCAATGCTTTTGGAAATAGATTGCAAAACTCCTTAATAGAATCCACGGACGACCTTCGAACGATCAAAAGCTCTAGTGGCAAAAATCGACAAAACCCGCATGGTTCTAGAGCGAGATTCGGGTGTGTCTTGCAGAGTTCCACAATTCGCTCCCCAATACTGGACAACTCCAATTCAGCTGCTTGATTGCCATTATAAATATTATCACAAATGCGCTCCAAATAAATTCTTGCCTTGTGTTCTGTCATATCCTTTGCCAAGAAATTAAGCAGTCTTTCGGTGATGACGCTAAGTAAAGTTGTTGATGCCGTTGTTTAAGTTGCTTCGTTATTTACTCGAGTAATTATTACTGTAGTCTTTTTGTGCGTTTCGTCCATGTTGTTTTGCTAATGATTAAGTAGTGGTAAGTCGTGCCAGTGGTTTCGGTTAGGTGTGCGTCTTGGTGCGTTGAAAGGGTCAGGCTTCGCGGACAACGAACGAACGACTCTACTAGCTAGAGACTACTAAAAGTAGTACAGTAGTACATAGTACATAGAAGCCAGATGCATTCCTACTCTAAAACAATAGCTTTCCATTTGCGGTTCAGCGAAAACTTGCCAAGATTGCGTGACAAAAAAGTTTCCTTGAATAGTGTTGCGTTCACAGCCTCCACTGATTTCCCAAAGTGGTGCAAGGCGACCAGCGGCACTGGATCCATAGGCATCACGACGCCATAGCCATCGGATCCACGAGATCAATCTCACCTGTATTTTGAGCACCAGCTGCTTGTTGTAATTTCATCAATCTCTTGGTAAGCTTCCGTTTATTGTAACGATCCTCCGTAGTTGCAATAATTGTGTCGATGTTGCTAATCGTCCTGTTCCGAGCTTCTATTTCCTCTGCAGTGTGCGCATCGATAGATTCGAGCAAGTACTGCATCGTTCCAATGCAGTCAATATATTTTTCTTGGATATTCTCCAGTCGCTTCTTTTCAATTTCCATACCCTTGATATCTGCCACGATTTGTGTAAAATGTTCGTACAACGAAAAGGTGTCCAAGGCAATTCGTTTGTTGTCTTCCTTCCACGTCGCGCACTCTTGCTTCACTTGCACATTCTCAGCCTCTAACCTCTTGACTTTTTTCTTTTCTTCTTCTACTTGTTCGTTATCCAACGATCCATCCGAATTATGATTTCTGTCATTTTCCATCATTTCAATGTCGGCTTCACGTCTCATTTCAGTCCTATAATCTTTCACCCGTTCCAGCTCCCCCTTCTTAATTGTCTCTATATTATCCAATTCTTCCACCAAACGGCATTTTTCCTCATTATAGTGGCGCAAATAGTGTAGATTTCTTCGAAGAAATTGCTGAAGGCACAAGCAACTTTGTTCTAGTGTACTCTGATTGCTGGTAGGAAGTGTGCGGAGTAAAGTATCCCAGGTTGCATCCGGTTGGAGATAGGAATCCAAAATATTGGCGGGGATAATGCTGAGGCTATCAAGGAACTGCACACTCTTCTCGACCATCCTGCACGCTACAACTATAACATTCAGCCACTTGTGAACTGTTTTGTTATTGATGATAGCCCTGGTTGACTCAAGTCAAATCGAACAACACAATTATTATTTTCGAAATGTCGAGGAGCACAAAATTAATAATAATTGAAGAGCCCTGGAACATTGTTTCGCATCTTTTAGGGTTGAGGGTCGTCAGGCTGTAGACACAGCAATACGAGAACCCTCGAGCAGTCACACCTCACACCGCCAACTCCATCCTTTCATCGATCTACGTACAGCCACGGTGTGAAAGACAAGCTTGACAAGCGCATCCCCAACAAATAACCGCACCGATGGCGAGTTTTAATGCTTCCCAAAAGAAGCAGGAAGCAGGCTTGTTGTAAAAAAATAAAAAGAATTCCTTTCAAGGAGGACGAAGGGACTGCGAATGCGTAAAAAGCTAGTGTGGAGACTACATGAATATTAGATAAATATTATGACTAGAGTAGGAGACTAGTGGTTGGTGTGTGTATAGGAAGCAGGCATAGGCACACGACCTAATAGAGTAAGACCT
>Ga0100380_10003884_pt1 | contig 15745 bp, 15 predicted proteins | sample CryGeymeta201504_FD_80417 | JGI IMG/M metagenome (GOLD analysis project Ga0100380, IMG submission 80417) | Groundwater microbial communities from Crystal Geyser aquifers in Utah, USA - Crystal Geyser metaG 2015-04 | ecosystem: Environmental > Aquatic > Deep subsurface > Groundwater | place... | reverse complement strand
TATTAAACCAAATCCAAAATATAGTCCAATTGTTGAGAAGGATAAATCCGATCACGACTCGCAGTCGAATAAGTCAAAACACGAAGAACCGCTGACTCCTCCTAAAAGTGATAAATTAGGTTTGAGTGCTATTAAAACAGATGAAACTAGATATCAAATGGATACTGAGCGTGATCTAAAATCTGGAATTATTCCTGACGAAGATAATAGCATTATTTTATTTACATTAGAGAATATATCAAAAGCCATTATTGATTTTATTAAAGATAAAAGAAATATACAAATTCATGATATCAGTTCTAATCAAGTTGATTCTGGTAGAAAGGTACATTTATTAATATTAATTAAACAATTAGATAAAAATAATCTATGATAAAGAAATCATTGACAAAATTGCGGACCTAATAAAATTTAATTATAATGAGGAGAAGAATTTTAAAATAAAAGAATTACTATTAGAAAAACATAATATTGAACATAATGTTAGACATTTTGAAGATTTACTTCTATCTAAACGTGTTACGTTTGAAAATAGTTTATTTACGGAACAAATGCTAGATAAGTTTAAAAGTCGTAAATTAGCAATAGAAGATGAAATAAAAGCAATAGAAAATTTAATGAATCATAAAGAAAATAAAACAAATACTGATATGTTAGATAAAACAAAAAATAAATTTTATGTAGAAGATAAAACAATATATGCTGGAAATGATACATCGCTTAATAGAAGTAGAGGTAAAATAACAAGTTATAAATATAATTAAGATATCACAAGTACTCATATAAGTAAAGAACAACACAGAGTTAAAGCTTTGTTAGAAATATTTCAGTTTTACTCGTGTCAACATCGGTTCGGAGGGGGTCTTAGCACATTTGAAGAAATTAAACAGAATTATGATCATCTTAATATTAGTGAGTTTATGAAGTTCTGTCAAGAATTTAATATTCCTGTTAAAAGAGAAGTATTAAATGAGGTTTATAAAAAGACAGCCACTTTTTCTAATAAAATGAACTATGATCAATTTCTTGTAAGAAAATTAATTAATATTACATTACATTTATTTAATATGTTAATATAATATTTATATTGTCTTAATTCTTTTTAGATTGCTCTTAATCTCGTCAGCGTTAAAATTAACGAAGACAAAATTTTCGATTTAAAAAATCAAATAGTAAAGTTAAAACAAGGAACAAATAAAATATTATCAACAAAAGAAAAAATAAGACTAAAAGCAAAAGAAATTGAAAAAAAGCGTAAGAATAACAGAGAAGAAAATCGTTCTAGGAGAGTTTCAAAAGTATTCGACGAAGAAACTTTACAAAAATTAAGAGGATTAGGACTACATTCTAATAGTACAAGTAAATCGAGAGACAATGCAAATAAGAAAAGATCAATAAAAGAAGATGACTCTCTAGCAATAAAAGTAAGAGATCAAATGAGAAACGGAAACTCAAACACCAATGCGTCTCCAAATAATAATGCTTCTAAAGAATCAACCCCACTAGGAAGCAAAAAGCATACAATTAAGGAATTAAAAAAAGTTGCAATAAACACAAATGAAGAAGAAACAAACAAGAAATCTTCAAACAATTTAATAAAAGTAAAACCTGATGAAAAGTCATCTAACAACTTAATAAAAGTTAAACCTGATGAAAAGTCATCAAACAAATTAATAAAAGTTAATCCAGAAGAAAAGTCATCAAATAAACTTATTAAGATTATAAAGCCAGAAGAAAAGTCATCAAATAAACTTGTAAAGATTATTAAGCCTGAAGAAAAAATATCTAATGAAATTATTAAAGTAAAGAATGTAGAAGGTAATAAACTTATTATAATTATTATACTTATTAAAATCGATTATAAATAGAATTTAACCCTGAACGTTCACATTCAAAGGAGGTAAACAATGAAAGAAGTTGGGTTCCATCAAGTAATGCATTATCAAGGAAAAATTCAAATCTACGTGGGGTTGACAGCAGTGGAAGTCCAAGGAAATCTGTTCTATACGCACCAAATGAAAGTCCAAAATTCCAATATAAAAGTAGTCGGATTAATATTCCAACTGATGAAATATTGAAACAGATGAAAATTAATGATTTAAATGATGAAATAGAAAATTTAAAAAATAAAGACTTTAATGAATTATTAGACTATCTATATACTGTTCTAGAAATAGATAATAACAAATACAAAACTAAAATGATTGGGTATATAATTCCTTTCCATGCTGAGAAGAGATTTAGAATAGAGAGGAATGAATTCAAAAAATATAAACCCGATGTAAAAGGAAATGAACAATTGAAAAGCATAATAGATTGTAATTTAATATAATTATATAATAGAATTTTATCTAATTGCAATCGTTCTTTTTTTATATTATATATTGTATAAATTTAGTTAGGAAGTCAGAAAAGCAACTAATTGAAAAGGAATACGACAAATTTGAAAAGATCCAAAAGTTTAAAGAACGCCAAAAATTATTGCAGCAATATGAAAAAAAGAAAAAGGACGAGGCAAGATTTAAAAGTAGTAATGAAGGTATAAGATCTTTACAATAATTTAATAATATATTAATATATAATTAGTTCATCTCAGTTACAAAGAGTTAAATATTCGCAATAAAATCTACCAAAGAGAAAAATCCCAAAAACTTACTTGGGAGCAATTAGAAAAAATGAACAGTGACTACTTTATCTCTAAACGCGAGGATGATTTTAATGTAAATGATATCTTAGACCTTGATGATGATTATGAGTCAGATGATGCAAAGAACTTTATCGATATGAGAAATATGCTTAAAAATACTAAGTAATATTATTAATTGTAATATAAAATTAAGAAATCCTAATGGTTATTTGAATACTGATAATAATGTTCATATGGATAATTTACCTAGTTTAAATAATAGTAAGCTTGAAACATCGTTTAATAATATTTCAAATATTATGCCTAAGAGGAATAATAATACTAATAACATTAACAATAATAGTATGAAGGCCAAGCCAAAAACAGAGGCTAAGCTTTGGGAAGATAAACGAGAAAAGGTATTTAAAATATTAATCTTTAAATAAAGTTATTGAACAAAATGCTTGCAAACTCAAAGAAAAGATAATATTATTCAGTTTCAGTAGTAATTGTTAATCTGTTAAGTTTGAAGTTTTTAATTTTATTAATATAAAACAATTGAGATTATATTGATTAAATTAAAAACTAACAATATAATTAAAAATAAGTAAAAATAAATAACTAAATTTATTTATACTTTTATACATTAAACAAAATTAATCCTCAATATAATTAAATTTGATTAAATTTATATATTTTCTTATACTATTATAATTTTATTAATTATTAAAAAAATTGTATTCAATATGAAGAATCACCGGAAAAAAGGATATGATTATAATAACTACCAAAATTACCGTAAAACGAATAAAGTAAGATTATATCTTCAGAATTTAAGTCAAATAGAAAAAAAAGCCTACAAAGAAAATTCTACAACAAAAATAAACAATTTACTTCCTTGTGATGTAGAAGAAAAGTTTTTGACTGAGTCCGCGATTGATAATTTTAAACATGGCAAAACTACAATAATTAAGTATAATGACATATTTAAGGAAGTCGACTTAGGAAAATTGCATAGCAATAATAGTCTTATTAACTCAAATTCAGATATAAAGGATTCTGATAAGGATGAATTTCACTTTCTAAAAAAGTTTACATTATCAAATAAGAAGTTTATTCATAATAAGATTATAATATCAAAGTTTAATCTAGATGAAGATTCGAACAGTGGTTCAGTAATAGTAGAACTAGATGACTTAAATATTTCTGATAATAATGTAAGTACAACTAATAATAATACTAATAATAACATGAGTAATTGCAATAATATAAGTATCAAAGAATCAAAAAAGGTAAATCATAATAAAAAAGCTGAAAATAAAAACTTCAGCTTTAATACAAGTTTAAAAGATGACAATAATAACTCTTCAATCAATTTCATATCTAATAATTTCCTAAGAGACAAAAAAAGCTGGCTGTTAACCGCAGAGGAAAGGGAAAAAGAATTTACAAAGAAAAATATAGATATACTACATAAAATATCATGTAAATTAAAATCAAAGCCAGTAGTCGAATTAGAATTTCAGCAAAATACTAAAAATTTTAGTCAAGCTATTGAATTAGGTTACCTTGGTAAAATTCTTGAGGAAAATATTAAAAAAGAGAAGGAGGACAAACAACAAAAGGATAAAAAGCCATTCGACTATAAATATAACTGTATCATGAGAAAATCAAGTTATGACAAGGCAGCTACTCCACAAACTCAAACAACACCTAAAAAGCCAGTTAAACTTAATTCAGATGTAATTAATATAACAAACAGAGCACCTTTACTTCGCTACCCTACTTCAGATCAGAAAAATATATCTCCATTTAAAAAGAATGTATTAAAAGAAGATAAGAATTTAAGAAAATGTCCTTTTAGTTTAAATAAGGATGCAAATACTAATACTTCGAATAGTGAAAGGAAAATAGAGAAAATCGACTTATTCAACCAAGTAAATAGCAATAAGAAAGCTCCTATGTCTAAAGAGAAGAAGATAAAAATACCTAAGCCGTCAAATTCTAATAATAGTCTTAATAATTTTAGTAATAATATTAATAATCAAAATTTAAGTAAAGAAAAGAAGCATAGCCTTAATATTGATCATAATCCGTTGTTTAAATCTAGTATTAATAATCTTATGAATAACCAAACGAATAACCAAATGAATAATCAAATTAATAATCAAAATATCAATATTAGTAATATTAATCACATTAATCATAATCATAATTCCAATAGAAATAAAAACCATATAACAAACATTTCTAATCATCCTCATAATCATCATAAACATGAAAAAGAGTCCAAAATTTCTAGTAATGCTAACCTAAAGAAAGTGCACGATCCAATAATGAAAATACCAGAAAAGACAACAATAGACATTCGTAAAAATGATAACAAAACAAATATAGTAAAGAATGAAAAATACTTTAATAAAGCTATTAGTAACAAGAATATTAAAAAGACAATAAACTTCAATGACTTCAACTATATGAATAAAATTTCAAACCACGATCTATATGATGAATATCTTATTTCACCAGTTAATAAGGTTGATTCAAATGACAATAATGTATTCCTTAGCGAAAATGAAAAATACGGCTCAAAAGGAGAATTTTATTCAAAAAACAGCTTAAATAATGATTTTACTGATAAACATTCGATTTTTGAGAAATACTTATTCGACAGCAAAAATAATGAATTTTATTCTAATACAAATACATTTTCTAACGTAACAAATAAGCAATCGATGGATTCAAATAAAATGCGTGAAGGCTCATCTGATAACTCACAGTCGTTAATTTTTGATATAGAAAAAGAGGACTTAACACCACAAGATCTATTAAGAATATCAAATATATCGAAAATGGCTAAGGAGTATACTAGTATAGATACATATAATGACTATCAAAGCTTAATTAATTCAAAATTATTAGAACAAAACAATCCAATTTTAGAATTACCTTCGAAGGACGTATCGATTAACTCTAATAATACTTTTAGATCAGTTTCAGAAAATAAATCAGATAATTCTAGATTCTCTAATTCAAACTATATAAGCAATAATACAGCTTCAATTATTACAAATAAATCAAGCTCATTTGAATTTGATAAACCGAAGGAAGGGAGTGGTTCTATTAAAGCCGATAATGATAATGATACTCTTAGTAAATGAAGTATATTGAATAATTATTATAAAAAAGTATGGTTTGTTTTATAAGTATAATTATTATATAATTTATTATAACATATTATATATAATATTTTTGTTATGAAATAATGAAATAATAAATAACTTAAATTAATAAAAATGTTGTTTTATAAGCTTATTTAAATGATTTATTGTAATTTAGTAAAGTTTACGGAGGTTCATAATTATTTAACAACCAATTGTGTTTATAATTAAGCTCCTTATTGTAGTAAGTAAGTTAATTTACACAAACTACTATATTATTATCAATAACTCCAACATTACTACCAATTAAAATTTAATTAAATAAATAAAGTTACAAAAATTAGGTACTTTAATTTAAGTTACAATATATTATAATATATATAAAAATATAACTATAAATATGATAGAAATTAAGCCTTACTATAAAGACAACTTAAAAATCTCGATATCGAAAAGCTATTTTACACAAACAGAAATACAAAATCTTGAAAGAAATATAAAGTAATTATTTTATTTAACAATTTTTAGAAAACACAGTTTAGTTTATATAACAAACGATTGTGACAATATCACAAATACTTTTACTTTTAAAAAGCCATTGAGGAAAAAACTCAAACTAAATGCTATAAGAGGGAAACGCTCAGAACTTAGAAGCTCAATTGACTATGAGGTTTTAGCAGACAATACAAATTGTATAAATTCCAAACTTATAAATATAACTGAAATTAATAATGATATTCTACGAACGCTACCAAATACAAACATACAAAATATACAATTAAGTAGTAATTGTAACTTGACTAATGATATAAGCAATTTAAATATACCTGATCACTTACTAAATGAAAATAAATGTTTGAAAGAAAAAGAAAATAAACCTTTTTACATAGATGCAATAGAAAACTTTCCTGGTAACTACCATACTTATGTTACAAAAAGTTTAAAATCAGTTACTTATCTTAATAATATTCTAAACTCCGAAGATTTAAATTCCAAATACCTTGGCTACATTAATTCAAAAAAAGTAACTCTTGGTAAATCTAGTTCATCTATCAATAAAAATACCTTAATATTAGACCTAGACGAAACATTAATTCACTCTGACTTTAACTATAATTTCAAAAAACATGACGAATATTTATATTTTAAAACTGATCTAATTGACAATATTCAAATACCTCTTATACTACGACCAGGTGTCAAGTCCTTCCTAGAGAATATATCTAAAGAATATGAAATAGTAGTATTTACTGCATCTAAAAAGGAATACGCTAACGTAATTCTAGACTTCCTCGATCCCGAAAATAAAATTTTCAGTCATAGATTATACAGAGAAAGCTGCATTCCTCTTTTCGGCAAAATATTTATAAAGGATCTAAGAATAATATCAGACAGAAATCAATCAGATATGGTTATCGTAGATAACTCGATCTATTCTTTCACAAATCAAATCTCGAATGGAGTTTTGATAACCTCCTTCTTCTCTGATAGTAATGATAAAGAATTAGGTAATTTAGAGAACTACTTGCTTAACACATTGAGTAAAAGTAATGATGTAAGAGTAGAAAACGAAAAGTTTTTCAAATTTAGTTCAATGTTGTCTTATTTAGACTCTCAATCTGGGAATAAATAAGTTATTATATTAGTTGTTGTTATTGTTAAACTTATAAATTTAAATTTATTAATATTATTAATTTTTCTTTTATTATCATAATAACTATAATAATTATATAAGTTATTTATTTATAAGTTATAAGTTATTAGTTTTATATAGTATATTAATTGTTATGTATTGATTACTTTAGCTTTTTAATTGATTTATTAATGGGGACTTTAAAATTATCTAGATTCTAAAAGAAAAGTTTAACTTTGCTTTATATCATAATACCAGAAGAAAATATACTTGAAAATATAAAATACAAAAAAATATATAGAATTATTTTTGATGAAAACATCATTACAAATCAAATAGATCACTATAACATATTTATTTTACTTAATGAAAAACAATTTACAATTGGAGAAAAGATAAATTAATAAAAATATGGGATATTACTAATGTTAAATGTTTAAAAATACTTGAAGGACATGAAGAATCAATTGTAACTTTATTAAAACTCAATACGATTAAATTAATTAGTAGAAGTGATAACGGATTATTTAAAATATGGGATTTTGTAACAAAGTATAAATTGTATTTTGTTTGACTTTCTTATTAAGTATAATGAAACTAAGATAATTATAGTAAGTGAGTTTAGAATTAGATTATTGGATACTTATAATAAAAAATTCTTATTTAAATCTACATCTCATTTTCATATCTACGAAATTAGTAGTGTAGTCTTAATTAGCAGAATAAAATTAGTAACTATAGGTTCAGAAGGAATTGAAGTTTGGAAATTGCCTTTGGGTTATTCTTTTCAAAAATTTGTTCTTGGTTGTTGCATGCAGGATACTAAGATAAGTAAAACAGAAATAGCATGTTATAATAATAATCTTCATTTCAAATTCTTGATATTATTACTGGAAAATCAATTAAAACTCTTAGAAAATCAAGTGATTGTAAAATAAATAGTATAGTAGTACTTAGTAAAACACAATTAGCATGTGGTTGTGCAGAACGTAGAGTTTAATGAACAAATTCCAATTAAAGATGGAAATATATTACTGGAAATTGCATACATTACCTAAAATGTTTTAGTAGTTTTCGTAGTAATATTAGTCCAATTAAAATAAATAAACATAATTAACATAATATAGCATATTACACTGATAACTCACTAAGAATTTGGATTTTAAATAAGTATTAGTTGAATATATTGTTAAATAGGATTAGCTATATATAATTACTTATATAATTTAATTGTTTAGTTGTTTAGTATTAAATTGTAAGTTTATATTAATAATATTTAGTTAAATTCTTTATTATTTTTGAAAAAATGTTTTTAATAAAGAAAAGAAACTATTTATTAAATAATTCAAAAAGATTACTAAATACTGGAATCTTCAATTTTTCTAAAATGAGCAATAACATTCCATATAAAAATGTATGTTTGGAAATGCCAAAAGAATATTCTGATTATGAAAACTATGAATTTCCATGGGGGTAAAACATGAAATCTAATTATATAAAACCTTAAAAAATTAATCAATGAACTAATCATAATTAATATAATCAAAGATGTCAAGACGATTACGAAGTTATTAAGAAAATAGGACGAGGAAAGTATTCTGAAGTATACGAAGGATTAAATGTTGTTAATGAACAAAAAGTTGTTATTAAAATATTAAAACCAGGTAATTATTAATTATTTACACAAAAAAGTCAGAAAAAAGAAAATTAAAAGAGAAGTAAAGATTCTCCATGACTTAAAAGATGGACCTAATATCATAAGTTTAGTAGATATCATAAGAGATAACGCTTCTAAAACTCCATCATTCATATTTGAATATATAAATTATGAAGAATATAAGACACTCTTTCCGAAATTTACCGATTTTGATATAAAATATTATATTTATGAAATACTTAAAGTAAAATTCGAAATTAGAAAAGGCTCTTGACTATTGTCATTCAAAAGGAATTATTCATAGAGATATAAAGCCAAATAATATTATAATCGACCATGAAAATAAAAACTTAAAGATAATAGATTGGGGATTAGCAGAGTATTTTATTCCGGAAAAGGAATTGAATGTTCGAGTATATTAAATAATATCACATCAATTACTTATAACTAACATCTATATCTTATAACATTTATTTTACATTAATATAACAAATATATAACATTAATTAAGGTTGCAAGTAGATATTTTAAAGGACCAGAGCTCCTAGTAGATTATATGCTTTATGATTACTCATTAGATTTGTGGAGTTTAGGATGTATGCTAGCTGGTTTGGTAATAACTTTAGTTATTTTATGATTTTTTCTATTAATTATTAATAGATATTTAAAAAAGAACCCTTTTTTCAAGGAAGCGATAATTACGATCAATTAATTAAAATAGCAAAGGTATTAGGAACAGAAGATTTATATAAATATATTGATAAGTATGAATTGAAGTTAGATAAGCAATATAAAGGATTATTAGGAAAGTAAAATATATATTATTTTCTTATATTAAATTATTAATATTAACTTGATTAAGCTTTCCGAAAATTCCTTGGCAAAAGTTTATAAATTCAAAGAATAAACATTTGTGTCATGCTGATGCAATTGATTTAATTAACAATTTTCTTATTTACGATCATGTATTGATAATTGAAATATGAAATATTATTCAATATTTAAATTTAAAAAAAACACTTAATTGATAATAACTATTTAGGAAAAGAGAATAACAGCAAAAGAAGCAATGTCTCATAAATACTTTGAGGAAATAAGAAATTATCCAAGAGAAATAAATAATTTAAAAATATTAGATATAACTCATAAATAATATGAATACTAATTATGTAATATTATAATATTTTAATTTGCAATAATTCAAATGTTAATTTTTTTTATTTAAATTCTACATTTAAACTTTTTATTTATATTCTTTATAAATGTCACTAGAGACTAGAAGAAGTAGCATTCCAGATCTAAACTTAGACGAAATACTAGATGAAGAAAAAGTAAGATACAAAAGAAAAGGCTATGGAATTATTTTCTCGTTTATTTTCACATTGTCATTTTTCTTAATTCTTCCAGAAATTATAAAATACTTCTTTCCAAGACATATTGAAAACGAAGGACAATTCGAATACTTCTTCTTTCAGGTTTTACACACAGGAGGATTTATATTTTTCAACTTAATCATGTATGTGATATACCATATGGAACATCCATTCTTCGAACGATATAAAATTAATGACAGACCTTGGCCATGGAATAATAAAAATGAAGACTGGAACGGTATGCTCAAAACATCAATTAAACAATTATTGTTTAATCACTTTATAATTTTACCAGTACTTACCTCTGAATCTATATTAACTGGCAAATCTCATTTCAGAACAGATTGTGACTCTTTCCCAACTACGTTCGAACTTCTAGCACAGATATTAATATTTATGTTATGTGAAGATTTTTGTTTTTATTGGGCTCATCGATTCTTACATTGGGATAGGATTTATCCTTATATTCATAAAAGACATCATTTATACATTAATACTGTTTCAATTGCTTCTGAATTTGCCCATCCACTCGAGTTTATACTTGCAAATATAATAACAACAAATATTGCACCTTTAGCTCTAGGTAAAAGATGCCATACTATAACTATTATAATTTGGGTAATATTAAGACTTGGTGAAACAACAGATGGACATTGCGGTTATGAGTTTAGTTGGTCGCCTTATAGACTTATTCCTTTTTCTGGTTCTTCTGAATATCATAACTTCCATCATTTAAATTACAAAGGTAATTATGCTTCGTTTTTTAGTATTTGGGATAGACTATGTGGAACTGTAAATAAACAATATGTTGAATTTATTAAGAAAAAGGTAGAGTTGAGTAAAGGCTATGATGAGTTAAAAAAGAAGTTAGATAAAGAATATAATGAAAAAAGACAAAAACTAGATGACACTTATGAAGAATTTGATAAAGTAAAAGATAAAAAAGATTAATAGTAAATAAAGAGTAATATTAATAAAGATTATTTTCTATATATAAATATAAATTAGATTATTAATAAATTATTATAAACTTTGTATTTTTAATTATTATTCTAATTTAAAGTACTAAGTTTGTTCTTCATTTAATTCTTCAATATAAAATATATTATTTTGATCATGTATCAATCTAGTTTTAGTTACATCACATATCTTATTAAAATCAATACAATATCTATAAATTAGACAATATACGACAAATAATAAAAATATAACAATATTGTAAGTAATTCTAATTCCATAAACTTCAAATCCAAGTGTAAATGTAAGGTAATAATTTAGTGGTAAACTAATTATGTAAAAACAAACAAAGTTTGCAATAGCAATCATCTTCTGCATTCCTAAACCTCTAAATATTCCACAGAAAGTTGTAGTAATAAAATCAAAAAATTGGTAAAAGAAATAATAAACTAAAAGTTTATCAACAATTTCAACTATATCTTGGTTACTAGAAAAGATTTTTGGTAGTAATGATCTTGATAGTATAAGTATAATAAATAAAACAAAAGATAATACTGATGCAAATATAAGTATAAATTTAGAAACTAATTCAGTTTTCCCAGGATAGAAACCTCCTACATATTTCCCGATTATATTTGATGAAGTAATTCCTAAAGCAAACGGAAACATATAAATTATCGATCCAAAATTAACTAAGATAATATGAGAGTTTCTTTGATCTTCACTTTTTAGATAGCCACTCATTAATGTTATTATTTCATAATTCCAAGACTCTAAGCAAATCATAAATAGAGTTGGAAGAGCAATATTAAAAAACCCAGCAATATCAGTAAAAGACTCTTTAATAAATAGATTTACGATTGATTCAGGATGTGTTTTGTATTTTGTTACTATTAAAACTAAAATAAAGTTTAATAAATTAGTAACTGAAATTGAAAGTCCATTTCCGAAAGCACCAAAATCAAATACATGTGTAAAAAGATAAATCCAAAAAGGATGTATTATAGTAGTGACAATAACACATAGTACTGGTTCTATAACAATATTTTGAGCCTGTAAAAATCTAATTTAAATGATTAATATAAATACAACTTATATAATAAATATAAAATAATAACTAAATTACCTTCGATGTGAATCAGCCCAACTGAACAAAATCAAACCAGGTAATAAGCCTTTACAAAATAGTCCTGCATATTTTGATACATCTTCTTTTTGATTAATTGAAATTAGAATTTCAGCTATATAGAAAAGAAAGATGGCAATGAATACATACATTCCTAATAGAATTACTTTCGCTCTGTTTAAATAGCATCCCATTAATCTATATTGTCTTGCTCCATATGCATGTGGACAAAAGGTATCTAATGCGGATGATATTCCTAATGATACTGAAATTGCAATCATATTATAAACGCTTAGACCTAGTCCTACTCCATTTAGTAGAGCTTCTTTATTCGAATGACTTATGAATAAAATATTAGAAATCGTAATAACAATATAAAAACAAAAAACGAATGCTAATGGTAAGAATTGTTTGCTAAATTCTTTAGAAAATAAATAAAATGCTTGAAATTTTTTGATATTATTAAGTTTTTCCCAATTAATATAATATTCTTCAAATGAAATTTCATAATTAATATTTAAATTTTCATTACTATTATTATCATATTCATTATTTGATATTATATCATTAATTTCATTAATTTCATTAGTAGGTTCTTGAGATTTTTTCGTTTTATTTAATTCTAATTCTTTTTCCATTTATTGTAATTATATTTATAATAAATTAAAAATTTAATAATAAGTTTTCAAAGAAAATCCTATTCAAATAATACCACAAAAAAATAAATAATATTTTAATATTCTTCAAAAGTATTTCCTATTCAATATTTAATTTTTAAATGTTATTGTTAATAGTATCCAATATTATCCATTTTATTAGTTAATATCGTATGAACCTTTGTACATGCTTGAGGTTCTTCCACTTTTTATGTTCTAAGTCTATCTTTCTGTAAGTATTTTCAATTTCCATTTATTATATTATCTCTAAATAAGTAGAAAGTATATAATAGTATAAGTAAGAGTTGAAAATATAATGTAATATGAGTTGTAATAATTTATAACTAAATTAATAATTAATTTAATAAAATTTTAATATTATTAATAAATTTATTAATTTATTAGTTTATTTATTTAATCAATAAAAAACTTATTTAAATGTTAAAGTTTATTGAAACTCACAATATCAACTGATTGAACATCATCTTCCCAAGCTTGAATATCGTCAATAATATCATCAACAGATACTTTTTCATCTTCAACAACACAACCCATTCTTAGTTTTTTAATTCCGTAGCAAACATCTAGTTTTTGATATTCTGTTTTCCATACAAGTCCATCTTTTTTCACTTCAGAAAGTACTCTAGCAGCTAACTTATCTAAGTCTTGATCAATTTCGAATACTTTAATATCTAATAGTACGATTGATTTAGCAATAATAGCTGGTTTTTTGTCATCTTTTTTCTTGTTTTCTTCTTTGTTTTTCTTGTTTTTTGCTTCTAAATCTTCTCTAGCTTTAATTTGTTCTGGTGTTTCATCAGCAAATAAATCATCGCATTCATCAGCTTTTTCTTGTTTAGGGGCAGGTTTAGTATGATCAACATTATCTTTCTTATTTTTCTTGTCTTTTTGGTGATCTTTAGGATGTTCTTTGGATACTTCTTTCTTTTCTTCTTTTATATTTTTCCATAATTCTAAGACATTATGGTTATAAAGTGAGATTAATGCGAACCACGCCCATACAGCTGGGAAATCACTTTGGTTGGGCTCAGATTTTGTCGAAAACCATTGATAGTATACGTAGGCATCCTCACATCCAGGTTGATTTCCATGAATATACATTTGGTTAGTTAGTAACTTTTCAAGAGTAGATAAATCTGATGTCTTTGAAATGAGATACTTGCTAGGATTAGTTGGTGGAACAACTTCCTCAGGTTTCTTCTCCATTCGTTTGTATAAATCAACTGATGGATCCATTTTTCTAACAGTTGTAAAGAGCTTTACATCATCGTCTGTTACTTTACTTCTTCTATCTTGATATTCTTTCAAAAAGTCATTTAAAACTTGAACAAGAATTGATTTAATTTCTCCTGTTAACATTTTTCCTGTTGAGTATTTTTCTTTTATTTCTGCTAATTTATCATCATCAGCTAACCAAAACTCTAAGTAACTGTAAGAAACATCGACATCAAGATTTGCTCCTAATTCTTTTTGTTCCTCAGCTGTTCCTTTTCCTCCTGAAAAAGCAAACTTATTAATTTTAGTTTTAACTTCGCTTGGTTTGTCATTCATTAAAATTAAAGGTCTGTTTCCAGAACTACTTGACTTGGTATTTTTACCTTCTAAAGCAGGTAAGAATTTTGCATAAATAGTACATGTTTTTTTGTAACCCATCTTTTGGCAAATATCTCTAGTCATTCTGAAGTATGGATCTTGATCAATAGCACATGGAATTAAACAGTAGTAGTCTTTTTTATTTCCGAATATATGTGGGAAAGTATCAGGGAAACATGGAGCACATTGCATTGCAGGGAAAGCGATTTTACCAATATTATCACTGTTTGTAAATCCAAAAAGAGATCTGACAGTGTTAAAAGTAATTGCCTTTTGAATTTTGATACAGTTTTTATAAATATGAGGAATATACTCACAATCACTAAAAATAAATGTCTTTAAGGGGTTAAAACCAAAAGCAATGATGTCCTTAATATTTTCATGTCCCATTTCTATTGTTTTTTCTAATTTCAAATTTTCTTTATAGATGAATTTTTCATCATCAGTAATTTGAATAACTAAAATACATCCAAAAACATCTTGAAGGTATTTATTAAAAACAAAAGGAACAGCATGTCCAAGATGAATACCAGCATCAGAAGGACCTCTTCCAGTATATAGATAGAATGGTTTTCCTTGTTCGATACAATCTAAAATTTTATTGAATTCTCTATGGCAGAAATAAATTCCTCTTCTTAACAATTGATGAGATTTTTGTCCAGTAAGTCTCTCAAATCTATCAATTAAATCTTTATGTAATGAGGTACATCCAAAAACTTTGATTAATTTCTCGTAGTCAACTCCTTTTTCATCTCCCATTACACTGTCAAAAGTAACTTGCTCCGACATTTCATATACCTTTCCTCCAGTTTCTTCTTTAACAGTTTCTTCTCCTTCATTTTCTTTTTTTGTGTTTTTATCAGCTTTATTCATTACGATATAATATATTTTAATATTATTTTATATACAAATTAATAATTAATTTATTAAATAATGCATATA
>Ga0100380_10003876_pt1 | contig 15775 bp, 10 predicted proteins | sample CryGeymeta201504_FD_80417 | JGI IMG/M metagenome (GOLD analysis project Ga0100380, IMG submission 80417) | Groundwater microbial communities from Crystal Geyser aquifers in Utah, USA - Crystal Geyser metaG 2015-04 | ecosystem: Environmental > Aquatic > Deep subsurface > Groundwater | place... | reverse complement strand
GTGTTGCCTACCACGACGATACCATGCTGAACTCAATCACTTTAGAACGACCCATTGTCTCAGTCCCCAAGGAATACCACAACTCGTTCAGTCGAATGTTGTGTATTGCCCAGTGTCATGCACTTATCTCTGACGAAGTTGACAGGCCAGGATTTTTTGATCCCTTCTTTGAGAAGTGGGGATTGGAGGGTATTCAGAAGCGAAACGACGGAATTGGTCTCGCTTTGTTGTCTGCCCAAAGTGGAAGCCCTGAGTCTCTAGAGCAATTGTTAGTAGATAATGATTACCATCCCTTTACGGTGGGTCAAATTGTGGCCACGGAGATCCTTTTGTATGCCACTGATGACGGATGGAACGCATTGGGCGACAAGAACTACGATGTCCAGACTGGAGAAGAAGTCCCATGCACTGGCAGCTGCCGCCGCTACAAGGATACGTACGGTTATTTCCCCAAGAATTACCCGGACGGAAAACCTCTCAACGATACTGAAAAGTATGTTGTTGAAGGGAAGGACAAGTACTGGCAACCTCTCTCTGACTCGGATGGAAACGGTTACTTCTCAGCTCAGGAGCACGTTACTCCTCACATTGGATTCAAGGCCAAGACCAAGCTCTACGACTCTGTCGATGACTTTCCTACGTGTCCCGATCCCCAGTACGATTACTATGAGGAGTCCCTCAAGGTTATCGAGCGCCTCAAGGAAACGTCTTCGGATCCTGTCAAGAAACAAAAGATTGCTTACTTCGATAACAAACTTTTGGTGATCAATAATATTGAAAATCATGTAAAACAGCAGTTCGCCAAGGATTATTCTTTTGAAGAGGAGATTCTTTACATTGACGGTATGTCCAATGCTGAGTACGAAGCGACACTAATGGCGTGGCGTGCAAAGGTGCTTCACGATTTGGTTCGCCCCACAACTATCATCAAACGCTGGGGAAGCGATGTGTTGAACACCTTTGGTGGCGACAAGTCTGTGGATGGTCCCGTTGATATCGCCGCTCGTGACTTTGAAGCCTTCCTTCGCGTCATGCCTCATTCCGAGTACCCCTCTGGTTCCTCGTGTATCTGCACAGGATACACGGAATTCACCGATGCCTTCACCAGCAATTACTATGGAGATAATGTAACATACATTACGTTCGGTGCCGCTGGCAATGGAACTGGTTTCGGCTGTGACCCCACACAGGACCCTCCTTTGTTGGCCTCCAAGGGTTGCGACAGCGATTTTACCATTCCTGACTTGAAAACGTTGCTGCACGAATGCTCGCAGAGCCGTTTGTGGGCTGGATTCCACTTCGAGGCGGCCGTTGTCGAGGGTGAGAAGATGTGTAAAGGCGTTGGACTGATGGCAGCTGAACACGAAAAGCGTATCCGTAATGGAAGTAGCTTTGGAAGCCAATACTACCAAGGAGATGCTCGCCCTACATGCAGCAACCCTGATGTTCAAATTTCCAAGGACGGCTTGGAAGATACATCTGGAGCCATGTCCAGCGTGGCCATGAACTTGGTGTTCGCTGCCTTCCCGGCCCTTGCCTACTTTGCCATGTAAGGTGCACATGTCTTTTCGCAAGTTCACACACATTCATAAGATGGAAGGCAATAAAAATTGAAAAACTTTGTAACATCTACTAGTACTCGAAACTAAAGCACAATACGTTAAAAAAGCATTATTTTGAGGTCGGTTTTGTTCTTCCTTCCGTCAGAGTTAGACATTAGCTCCATTGTTCCTCGTGGCAACCTGACACCATTGGCGAGCAAAAGTTCGGATAATCCATCTGCTGAGCGCTCATTGATCTCTTTCGAAGAACTTCGTTTGTGCCGATTTTCATCGATATTGGTGGTGTCAATTAGGCAGTGTACGTAAGAGACATTTGTCCCGAATGATTGCACGAAATCTTGCCTTGCTCACCCTGCTATTCAACTACAGCTTCTTTATCAAAAGGAATGCTGGCGCCCAGTCCTTGAAGAATCCACCTACAATCCAATCACCCACGAACCAATGAGATACTGGCAAAGCTGTAGCGAGCACCAACGTTGAAATGATGGGGACGGGCAATTTGCCAATCCAGCTGAACGGCGGAAAATTTCTCATTGGCCGTTCCAGTAACATGATAGCCCCATTCCACATGAAAAACAAGGTCAACTTAAGCATTGTATGGCTGTAACAGTGACTGCAGATGCCCGTCGCTTCATCTCGAGATTTCCAATCATGATAAAACGTAACCGACCAGGTATACTCGTGTAGCAGACCCGACGAGATAAAAACAATCACCAAAGAAACAGTGGAGGAAAAGTACCGGCGGGCCGGCAAAAAGGCTCCTCCTTTGAGAATATCGTGTACGACAGTGTTCCATCGTCGATTCCAAAAGTCTGTGGGAGATGTAGATGACCACAGTGGATCCCGAAATGGCTCTCGTGTTGTGAATCCTTTCAAATTTTCTCCAAACGTCAAAATGTTGAAAAACAGTCGCAAATGAAAGTACGTATGAACTATTTGTTGCGTACGCGTAGTTAATTTGTTGAGTGTTGTTGAGAGGATGGATCGTTACAATATGAATAACAAATGCTTTGAGAGATACAAATTTTATAGTAGTACGTTGCATTCAATCTTCAAAACTTACCAGCAAAGCAGTATCCATTAGCAAGGTGATATGGGTTCAACATCTCCAGACCAAAGTGGAAGTCTTCCAGCTGAACAGGAGATTGTGGGAATGGTATGAAATTGTAGTGCAGGAGAAATGACAACGAAAGACAAACGGCGAAAAAATAATAGATCAATTTGAAACTTGTCAATGCCATGTGTTGAAGAGATGGTGGGGCATAGGTGTTGGTTTTCTTGTCCCAAATGTGATGTGAACCAGCCGTATAGTAAATCATGTAGTGCATTAGCGAATTTTCAACTTGCGGAGGCGGGGTATTGTACATGGCTTCCAATGTTCTGAACACGACACTAATAGGAACAATGGAAGAAATTGTTTTGAGGCTGGAATTTTGTAGATTGTAGAATTCAATGATGTGAAAGGGAATCCAACAGCTGAGTGGAATCATGACAGCCCAACCAAAGAAATAGGAAACACCGGACCCTCGTTTCGTGACAATGAATTGGTAGTTTAAGATCGCACAAAGCATCTGTAGAAATGCGGCTATAACTGCGAGCTAAAGGGATACGGAAAATGAAGGAACAGCAGAGTTCGTGCGAAAGAGCTCTTGTGTGAGAACTCTCTTTGGAAAACATTTGAAGTGGTGTGATGTGTGGTGCTGGGAAAATCAACAAGTAACATACAGAAATAATTTGCCGCCAGTGAGCGTACATCGGAACAAATAGACCCCAGCTGCCATCCAGTCCAGGGATGGAGAAGAAATAAAACGGAATTCTAGGATCCTCTACCAGTTTCTCGCGGAACGTGTCAAATAGTATGAAACGACGTAATATCTCCATTCTTGATACTGCTGAAGAAAGAGTTTGAAAGTTGTAAGCTTTGTACAAAGACGCTCTTTGGTCTAAATTGGGAAATGTAAGCGAGGTAAAATAGATGCCTGCGTTTCTTCTATTCACAAAACTAATGAGGGATAGATAAAATATACTGTAATGATAATATTCACAAGATGACGAGCAATGCTATGGGTTATTATTGTGTACTGTAGTTAGTAAAAAAAAATCCTCGAAGATTTTGACGAGCAGACAAAATTTGACCAAAGTACGGTAGGACTTCGTGTTTAACTACAAGTACTAGACTACCACTCTTACTACTTTTGCTAGCTACTAGCTACTAGACCTACCCGAGTAGACTACTACTACTAGTAGTACTATTACTACTACTGTGGCTAGTAGTAAAGATTTTAGATCGTGCAACCATACTACTGTATTATTGCACTCATCTCCGTGACTGCACTTCCCAGATTCTTAATCCATATTCCTTCAGTTTTAGTGTGAAGGTTTTAAAATCTATTCCCTCGGAGTACCCAAGTGAAAGCCGGAGTCAATAACAGTTTTATTGGTAGCAACAACAAGCGAGGTATTGTAGCTTCGTCGCTGAAGTACCTATTGTGGCAACTTCTTGATGTGCCACAGAGCTATGGCAAAATCACTAAAATATCCTCCCACAACCCAATCTCCAGTGTACCAATGTGACACTGGTAGTGCCGTCATGAGTACCATTGTTGAAATGATAGGCGCAGGCATGTTCTCGGATATCCAAGCAAAGGGAAACAATTTCCCCAGAGGTTTCTCTAGAAGCATCACCACTCCATTCCATAGAAAGAACGCTGTAAGCTTTAGCGTTGTAGGAGCAAAACAGTGCTGACAAACGCCTGTCTCTGGGTCGCGTTTGTCGTAGTGATGGTAGAATATGGCTGCCCAAACGTAGTCGTGGATCAACCCGCTCATCAAAAAAGAAAGGAGAATGGCACCTTTGGTGGACACGAATTTTCGTGACGGCAAAAAGCATCCGTATTTCAGTACATTAGAAATCATTAGATTCCACTTCCGTCCCCAGAAATCTGTCGGCGAGGTCGAGCTCCACAGTGGATTGAGAAAGATCGGCCTGGTTATGTAGCCTTTGAGATTTTCTCCGTAGCTCGTCATTTCGAATCCCACTAGAAGATGGAAGTATGTGTGGACTTTGAGCGGCAATGTAGATTTCGCAACGAAAGAAAATAAAAAATAAACTTCAGAAAAGAACTTGTCCAGCAGAGCAAATCGAATACATCATAATATACTTACCAGCTAGCAGATACATGTTGGCAATGTGCGCTGGGTGAAAGATATCTAGATTCAGATGAAACTCATCAAGGACTACAGGCGTTTCAAAGGGAGCAAAGTCGAAGTATTTCATGAAAGACAGAGAAAGCGAGAGCAAATGGTAGTAGTACATGACTCGGATGAAGGTTTTCCACAGCGTTAGTCTGTTCACTTTGAGACGGGTCTTTCTTTCTGAATCCCACACAAAATGAGTGGTTGCCGTATAATAGGTAATATAGTTCAGCATGGACGACTCTACGACCGGTGGTGACGTATCGTACATTGCCTCAACAGTTCGAAAAACGACAATCATTGGCAAGTTTGTCACTGCCATCTTCAGACTGAGGTTCTGAATATCCCAGTCTTCGAGCATTTGAAAGGGTAGCCAGAGCACCAAAGGTATTATAAAACCCCATCCAAGGCAATAGGCTTCCATGGTACCTCTATTGGGAATTATCGATTGGTAGACAATGGCAGCAAATAAGACTTGAAACACTTGGCACAATGTGATGAGCTTTTCCGGTACCAAATGCAAAGAAAAAATAGTAAGAAGATGACACGTCAACCAAAACATTAGTGAAGCAAGAGCAACAATTGATGTTGGCTTACGAGTAGCAGTTGCTTGATTGGTTCCCAAGCAGGAGGAAACAGTCCAAAGACTCCTTCCACACCAGGAAGGGCAAAGGTATGTATGGGTATTCTCTCATCTGCGATAAGTTTGTCGCGGAAGAGAGGTTCCAGCCACTCGAGCCATGTCATGATCATGGAAGCCTAAATATAAGGGCTTCTCTAATTAGTCTAGTATTACCTCAGCTGTTGTTGTCTCTGCCGGTCTCTGCATCGTTTGTTGAATATCATCTATCGGCGCAGTTTTTGATTGGATTTTAAATTTTTTGACACCAGCCACTTCACCACTTTCGCCGACCAACACCCATCCCCACCAGCTGAAACTGTCTTAATAAATTGAATTAGGGTTAGGGCATGGTATTTAAGGACCTTGGGGTGTGCCGGCGATAGTGGTGATGAAGTCCACCAACCCAATCACGGGTTCTTCGAAGTTCAATGTTTAGTAATGGATTTATTCCTTTGTTTTACCAAGAGTGAATGTTCGATGTTCGCAACATGTCGCACGCAGCAAGAAGCAGAGAAAAGTCATCCAGAAGCAGAACCCCCAGCGATCTCTTCATCAGTGCTTAACAAGGCTATTCGATGCTTCATCATCTAAAGCTGTCTAATTCTGCTCTTATTTTGCCGAAAAGTCCCAGTGAGCCGCACGCCGCACACATTACGTTTGCTTTCAAAAACGACCATACAACAAACATACATACAACAGACAGTTCATTTTTCGATGCGAAAGAACATCAGTCATGACGAAGGCACTTTCTAAAAGGTTGAAATCATTTCCTCGCCAGCTATGTCTACTGCTGGGCCTGCGCTGTAGTAGGGCTTATATGCCCGAGCGCAGCATTATGGGTCGAATGATCTGCAAGGACGGAACAGAATTCCTTTTGCCTGGCATTCCTCCTGGTCGTAACAGCAACCGAGACCCGGCCTCAACTTGTGCGTTTGTCCCCAAAAGCTTGACGAATGATATCAAGTACCACGTTCACTGGGACCCACGTGTTGATGGGGCATATTCGATCCCTACTGTAGTTAAGCAAGATGGAGTAGGCGGGAAGAAATCTTTTGGCGTCGATGATGTTCCTGTTGGATACGAGATCGAAGGGGCTTGTTCCATTGACGAAGGTTCCATTGCTGTTATAAAAGATGTTTTTGGCAGAAAGGTGTCCGGTGTAGATGATGGTCCTGTTGAATACACGAACAGCTTTGAGGAACAGTTGGTGGCCTTGCATACTGAGTACAAACAGCTGAACGACGAAATGATGGCGAAAGCAGACAGAGACGTTCCTTATTATTCGAAAAGATTTAGAATTCCAACAACAAAAGAAGAGAGTGAGTGGGTGAATAGTTTCCAAATACCGTCGCACCCACCTCTTACACCACGGAAGCCACCACCTGGTCATGACGACTACTACCTGATCAAGCCCGGGCGTTGGCGAGAGCTTCTCGCCGATCCTCTTCATGAGGATGATGCCATGGATGTGTTCTGGAGTCAACTCGCCGGCCAAGTCCACAAGTAGCAGCCAAACGCGGAACGAAAACCAGAAACTGTATTTTTAAATAGCACTGCTGCTAACCTGTATATAATCCTATACAATGCATTTAAAGATGACCTATTCAATCTTTACTTATTTCAAAAATACTTGTTCTAATTCGCCTCGGAGTCATCGTCGGATGACACATCGTCGTAATTGGAGGAGTCATCGTTGTCGTCGTTGAAGCCTTTGGAGGAGGACGTCTGTGCCGCAGGACCTTTTCCGTCTTGAGCATCGAGAGCTGCACGTTCACTCTTGGCTTCCGCTTCACATTCCAAGGCCATAATCACGGCATCTTCAATCAATTGTGGATCACGACACTTGTCCTGGATCGTTCCGACAATGGCAGCCATTCGCTTTTGAGCAGCAAGTCGAGACTCAGCTTCCGCAATGTAATACGACTGTTTCTCCTTCAGAGAATCTTTCAATCCCTCCAACTTTTTTTTATATTCCTGGACGTTGTTGATTAGCTTCGAGTTCTTAACATTCAACTGTTTGGCGTGATCATTTAAAGCTGTAAAGGAAGAAGTCGCAGCGTCGTTTTCTTCTTGCAAGCGTTTATTATTCTCTTTGAGTTCCCTGAAGTCCTTTCGAAATTTGTCGGATTGTTTCTTGAGCTTGTCATTCTCGCGTCTCAAAAATTCTATGATATTACTGCTTTCATCAATCAACGTCTGCTGCTGCGCATACTTCTTTTGTTTTTCTTTGTCACTTCTTAGCTCTTCACGGACCGATTCTTTATAATCTTCAATCTCCTTTTCAGCGGCTTCTCGGGCAGCCTCTACGTTTTGCAACCGTTTCATCTCAGCCTCCCGTACCTTCTCTTCTAGATCGTTAGCCAGCTTCTTGAGGCGTTCGCGCTCCTTCATCAACTTCAGCTTCTTCTTAAACTTGGGTCGGACAAGGTAGCCTCGAGCGCAAGCTTGTATCTTCATGGCTGCTCGAACACGTTTCTTGGCCTTCTTCTTCTTCTCCTTATGCTTCTTCTTCAGCCTATCAAGCCTTCGTTTGGCTGCCAAACGGCGAGTCCAGCATTGAATGATGATTGCACTCGGTGTCTTGCTCTGCATCTTGTAAGAATTTATGCCGGTCATGTGCTTGCGTACGTTGTATCCTCTCACAACTCGCTGCATCACGATCGCCCATTTCTCGGCACCCTTCAGACGCTCCGCTTCGAGGTATTCCATAGCACCAGCTCGAAAGTATATCTTGGAGTTGCCGATGACGTATGCTTTTTTCAACTTATCATTCTCCTTCTCCTCGAGGCTCTTTAACGCTGAATTCATCAACTCCTCCAACTGAGCTTTAATGTCGTTCTTGGCGGCGGTCCCTCCGGAACCTTTCAAGGGCAAGAAGCGACGGTACGCCTGTGCATGTTCCAATCGATTGGGGAAAGCGGAACGTGTGATTGTCACTGCTGCCACGACGCCAGCACACCGAAGTTGTTCCACAGTCCCAATGTGTTCCATTATAACAGGTTTCTTTGCTTTGTTTGGTTTAATACAACGAATGTAACGGCTTCGCGTCTTGCGCAAATCTGTCATCAAGGTTGTCAGTTGAGTCTTGTATTTCGTCCAAATAGTCGTTCCGACAATATTACTTTTTTGACGACCAGGTTTGCTCTTGGCCGGCACTACATCCTCTTCGACGACTTGAGCAATAATGGGGTTTGACGACTTGACCATGACTTCCTCGACATCTGTTGGAAGTGTGTCTTGATTCCTGACAACAAAGAATTCAGCATTATACATGACTTTTCCGGCATAGTGGTGAATGCCGAAACTCATTCGATCCATATGATTGACAACAATGCAAGGAGACGTTTTGTTTTGTGTCAATGCTTTGTTCACGAAAGCTTCGTCGCTTCCCTTTGGTCTTACACATTCTTCGTTCAGGAGCGCGCAGAGACCTGTTCGGCCTTCAATAAGATCTAGAACATCCGTATTGTCGTCGAATGTGATCTCCGCCAAGGCAATACCTTCTTCAATATATTCTGCTTGGACGCTTCGGAAGATGTCTTCCGTAAACTTTTGCTGTAATTTCTCGTTGGCGTAATTAATACAAAGTTGCTCAAAACGGTTTACAACAAATGATTCGAATCCAAAGATATCCAGCAGCCCAATAATACCAAAGTCCGTCTCCTCGGAATGTTTCTCGGCTTGCGTAGCTTCGTTGATGCCATTGACCAACCACAGAAAGACTTTACCATACACTTCCTTGGCGAAAGCATCTGCAGAATCTTTTGCTGTAGCAGCATCCTGTGGCACTTTGTAAACTTCTCCGCGGGTTTTCATTGTCCGTTCGGTGAAGGCCTGATTCAAGGCATTGTCAGGGACTCCCATTAATTCGGCAAGCTCCTTTAGTGCGTTCTTGGACGTGCACTGTGATTTGTCCGTGTCTCCATCCAGCGCCCCAAAGGTTAAATTACCGGTCTGCATCACTACAAGAATAGCACGCGTCAGCATCATGTATTTCTCGCCGCCGAGATCGATCAGATCAAGGGTTTCGCGCGTCTTTTCAAAATGCTGTGCGTCCGTCTTGCCTTCGATCTTGGTTGTTTTTGTGTCGCCAACATATTTGAAACTGTTAAAATTAGTACCTTTCAAATTCTCCCAGATTTTTCCTTTGACGCTATCAGGAGCCGCAAGAATTTGATAAAAGATATGATAAGTTCTCTCTGTACCTTCGTGTCCGGTTACCCGATTCTTCTCCAGTAGGTAGGCCTCACACTTGGATCCTGCGAGCCTGCAGGACGTCTTGGTCCTGTCAAGGCTACCCATGATAGAATTCGATTTGTCGAATTGAAGTTGGGTATACTTTCCAAATCTACTAGAATTGTCATTCCTAGTTGTCTTGGCATTACCGAACGCTTCCAATAGTGGATTCGAATCCAAGACCCGTTGGACCACAGGGTCAACGGCATCTCCAGAGCTACCCGAACTTCGTCCCTTTTGCACGTTGGCAATGTGGTTCATGCAAATCTTGACCGTTTCCGTCTTTCCTGCACCAGACTCGCCGGAAACGAGAATACTCTGGTCTTCCTTGTCAAAGGCCAATCCCTTGTAGGTGAGAGAGGAAACTTCGTACACATGAGGTGCTAGGCTGCTTCGCGGGTCCATGTCTCCAGGTGCTTCCCATACGAGGCGATTTGAGTACAAGGACTGCTTTTTCTCCGTATAGAGATCTGTGAACCATTGGAAGGGATTGATTGCAATGATGATATCGCCAGTTCTGGTGTAAGGATGTCCCTGTTTGTGGCGCAATTTCAGATTGTAGAGAATACCAGCCTGCCAATTTGATGATTCGATAAATAAAGAGTTAGCTAATTTAGCAATGAACCTTTGTGATATTAACATCACAAAGGAAACGGCACGAACAAACAGCATAAGCATAAGATATGACAACCTACCTCGTGCAGAAACGGAATGTCGACCATGTCCGGATATTCAATCAAATCTCCCTTGGCCGTAACATTTTGCAAGGGCAAATTGCTGTTGGGGTAGTCTTTCAACACAACCCATTCTTTCTTGGTCGTCTTAGCAGTGGCACCTCCATCGCAAATGATGGATTGTTCATCGGCATACTGCGGGATTTCCACGTGAGCCTTTCCGCTGTCCGCGTCCAAAAGAGTGGCTGGTATCCAGGCATAATCCTTGGAAGTTACGTAGACATAGGTATGGCTCTTGGCGCCGTCCTTTCCCATACTTTTTAGGATAGTACTATGTACTATTGGAGATTGGAGGTTGGCGGAAGCAAAAATGTTTCTCAATAGGTTACGAGAACTGACAAAATCTTAGAAAGGAGAGAGAAATTAATAACAAGAACGAGACGGGAGGAGATCATCCAATCCAGATCTTGGATATTTATTTTGTGTGTCGTGTGTCGAGTTGGTGATGTGTGTGTGTGTGTTGTGAGTTGTATCGTACTCTCCTGTTGGTACGATGTACGATGCCCAGCACACTTTCTTCTATTTTAGTAGTCTACTAGCCAACGATTGTAGCAGGAGAGCAACTTCACAAGCAAATCCGCTCTTGTGCAAGATCGAGTCTTGAGGCCTGTGCAGGTCGATGACTCCTCGATGACTCTTGAAATGAATGACGTCTCCTTAGTGACTGAAGGGGGTAGGAACGGATGACAAATCTTGCTCAGAACCAAGTTTTTTAGAATAATAATAATTATTTCCTCTGCTACCATACTAAGAAGTAAGAAGTGGTAGTCTAGCTGGTTGGTTTCATGCATGAAGCAGTCTTGCCAAAATTCATGCGCACGATCGCGATGGCAGCTACCCCGTAGTTCCGACTTGTTTCAAAATACAATCATATCTGGTGCCGAATACAATTTGAACCAATGTGAGACTCCTTTCTTATTCCTGGTGTAGCGAGCCAACCAGTTCTAAGCTAATAGGGACACTGTTGCTGCCTGATTATTCATCATTCAACATGCTTTTATTATCACTAGTTTCGAAACGAAGAAGTGATCATTTGCGGATTTGTTCTCAGTATGTAGTAGAGTAGGTCCTCTTGGTCGTTGCTTCGGATGACAGCATCGACCCAGGGATCTAACACATTTTTATCACATGAGTGTTCTTCTTTGGTATCGCCTGCCTTGCATTTCATTTTGGCTTCGTACCGCATCACATCCTGAAATAGTTGACTTCGTCCAAGCTTTGATGGATGGTTCAAGCTCAGTAAAAAAATTGCTCTCGGGCTCAATGAAGGGATACATTTGTTTTTGGATCCCTGCAGGAGCAAGCTCTCTAAAACGTAATTGGTTTCCAACATGTCCTCCATTGGCTGTGTGTACGTGTCGTAAATCTCATTGTCGTTTGCATCGGTTAGCGATAGTGACAAATGTTGCAAAGACGAATATGGGTGGACGGCGAGAGCACTTGCAATCTGGCTAGCAGCAAGTCCGTGCTTTGTCGTCACATTTTCTCGGTCCATGTCTGATGTCATACCAGCACTCGATATAGTATTACCTCCAATGCCGAATTCGAGTCGTTGTAGGGTCGTATTTTTGGCAAGTGCCTCTGCCAGAGACGATCCGTAATCGTTCCAGGAAGAGTCTATGTAGAACACTACATTCCTTAAAGAAGTATTCTTCATGAGCATCTTGGCCATCAAGTAGCCTTCATTATCTTGCAAGCCACATGATCGTATTCTAAAACCACGTATATTCCACTTCAATCGATGATCCTTTCTGCTCAAGGAATCTATCAAAATAGGCAACCATGGTCGAATCTGGGGCATGTTGTAAAGTGAAACATCCCTCAAACTTTGAGATCCAGCCAGTGAGTGAATCGAGGCTTCGGTAATGTTGACATGATCCAGGGATAAATAATCCACGGTAGAAAGACCTGCCAATGCACAAACCAAAGGATCCAAGTTGAGCGCTCTTGATGTTGCTGTCGTAGACGATTCGTCACAGTGAATGTTCACTCGTTTCAACGAGGCGTGCCGAGCTAGAGATGCTGCCATGATGCGACACTCTTCAGCACTTCCTTCCAGGTTTACCTGATGCAATAACAATATTTGCAGGTGATTGGCCCGTCGAAAAAGAATTTCCAATGCTGCAACTGGTAAAGACATGGCCTCATTGCGAAAATAGGACATAATCACAAGCGTTTTCAGATTGGGAAGGCAGCACACAATGCCTTGGAAAAGAAGCGTGACCTCATCCTCAGATAATCTGCTTGCGCTTTCGGTATCAACATACAACTCATCAAAAAATGTAGGCCCGCGTTGGTCAATGTGGAAATACCCGAGCTCTACACGAACAATCCTGTAGCAATTCCCAGTTTCCAGTTGCTCTGCAAGCAAGTCCAAGGCGGCTTTGCAGCCATCGACCAAGTCAATCTTGATATCTGTTTTTAAGTCCATCAACGATTTCTGAGTAGTTGTTGCAGCCATGTTGCAATTTTTCAGACTCTTTTTTCTTTGTGAAGTGTTTGGTTTCTAATAATATTATTTGAAGCTGGGTGCGCACCCTTTCAGAAGCAAAACGGAAAAATTGAGAAATTCTATAAAATTCAATCCTCCCGAGGTCCACTAGAGTCAAGGTTGGATGGAAGTTTACCACACTTTTGGCTTCTGCTCGCGTTCTCTTCATTGTTCTTTGTTTTTAGATAGCTTTACTGATTACTGATCCATCAAACGCCAATTGAAAATACTAGTACTTGCCTTCTTCAGTTCAATTTGCATACCCCGTACTAATCATAAAATTAAAGATGAGAATCCACCGCTAAGCAACATAGCCAGACCCGGCAGCTTGCCTCGGCCTTGGTGGTACTGGCAGAGCTCAGAAGCTAACTCCAGGGGGGGTTTGACTCCCGGGTAGGTGGCAAGCCCTGCAATGCTTTGGATTGTACCATATTAATGGGGGCGAAGGCTATCTTCAAGTTTTGGTCAAATCAGCCGTTACTATCATATGGCCCAATAACTGAAGTCATGAAGAGGAGTGTAGGCATCTTCATTTGAACGAGTGGACGGCGGGGAGAGTTTTTCTCGTAAGCTGTTGAACACGCAGGACGCTACAAAATCGAATGGACTCTCTTCCACTTTTTAAGGCCGATGCAATATTGATTCGGTAAGGTTTAGGACTTTCTCAACAATATGTTTTCCCCACACCATTGCTCCTTCACTGGACGGATGGAGGTAATCATGCAGGAGGGTTTCATTAATGTAAAACCCCGCCCCATACTCCTTTTCGTTTGTCATATCTTCGTAGATAAAAAATGATGTTGCATTGAAAAAGGTAATGTTGGCTTGAGTGTTGGCATAGCACGCTAAACGCTCGTTGACTTGACTCAAAATACTCCACATGCGATTATGGTGCAAGAGCTCTTCTCTGGCACGTGGCAAGACAGAATTGATGACAATAGGAGTATTAGGATTTTGACGGCGAATTTCTTCTATGATCCGAATGTTTCCAACCACGATCGAATCACCACTGCAGGAGTCAGAGCCCAAATCGTTTGTTCCTATCAATACCCACCAAACTTTGGGTTTCAGCGCTGGTGGCATTTCTCCATGTTGCAGTCTCCACAAAAGATTTTGACACTGTAGCACAAAAGGCAAACGCAACGTTAATGGAATGAGCTTTCGCAATTTTTTGGACAGTGCTTGCAGCGCTTCTTTGTCGCTAAACTTACCCGATCTCCCGCAACACCCAATGCCAAGCCCTCAACACTACTTCCATTCTTCTTTTGAAAGAATTTTTGAAAGACAAGTGACACATTGTAGTCCTTTTCACGAAAGACGCCCATATCTCTACCATTCCAATGTTCCGTGATGGAATCGCCCAGAAAGACCACATCCAAAAAATGTTCGTCCTGTTCAATGCTGTTGTTTTTGGAAGGGTTGAGTGCCAACAAGGATTGATTCAACAGTTCGAGGTTCATTTCGACCGTTCCATTCCACCCAATCCCTCGGTCCGTTTCGTATCCATACAAAGGAATAGCTGGCTTAGTTGGATTTAAGCACTTGCAAGCGACATCGATCAGTGGCTTTTTATTTTCGAAAGGATGAAAAAAGGTGATGAAAACAAGAGGCAGAATTTTTTTAGCAAGGAACTGGCTCGAAAATAGAGCGAGAAAAGGCCAAAACTACTTGATTGTACATACCTCGGTTAAACAAAAATCGGATCGATCGAGATACGTGAAATTATGAGAATCTTGACAGACCGTTGGTGGAAGATTGCATTTGTCGACAAATAACGGGTGGATTGGATGAACGCTATTGATGTCATTCGATGAGTGGGTACTACTCTTGGCATTGTTTGAAGTAGTAGTAGCAGTAGTAGTAGTAGTCATTCCACTGGTATTATTGGGCATGGAAGCCATTCCATTTTTCTTCGAATTGGTATCATTCTTGTCAGTGGTGGCAGTCGTAGCAGGTGTGTCGTCATTGTGCGGGGCAACCAAAACGATGAAAAACAAAAAGGCTATCCCTGCATAGATAGACCATCTATTCAATACCATACTTTTACCGCCGGCGCTTCCGCTTCCTGGTAGTTCGAATTCGTTTCCATATTCGCTCCCACTCAAAACCTCCATGGATTGCATTCGCCTATTGTTGGAGGAATAGGCGTTGCTGCTGACACTCACGTTCTCGTACTCTCTTCGTCGACTTTTGGAGGCAGAGCTCTGGTAGCTTTGGTAGCTACTATAGGCCATGGTTAACAATGTATCGTGTATTATTGGATTGCAGCGTAGCCAGATGGAATTTTGTGCAGTTTGCTGCAGTAGAAAACGTGCCTTGCACGGGATGCCTTGTTGCTGTGATGTAGAGTACTGAATGCTGAATGTGCCTCAAGGGAAAATGTCACAAGGAAGGAAACTGTTGGTGTGCCTCGCCTTTGCATTACTGTAACCTACTACTGTACTACTCTAGCTAGCTACTACTACTAGCTAGTAGACTAGCTAGTAGAGCAGCAGTCTTTAGAGTTTGAAGTTTCGTGACAAGATAGTAAAACTTCAACCCTAAAACTACTTGTGAACTCCGACATCGTCAATGTGAGTGTGCGTCTAAGTCCTTATTACTACTGAAGTCCTGGTAGAATAATATAGTAGTAGTAGCTACTACTGCTAGCTACTAGTAGTAGGCAGTACTAGTAAACTAAAATCTTCTGTACTCAGTAGCTAGCTAGGAGTACCGTAGATCTGGCTATTAGTAGTAGTCTCCTAGTACTAGTAGTAGTAGTAGTCTAGCTAGTAGTACTGGAGTAGTCTACTAGAGTAGCTACTGTAGATAAATAATACGACTAGCAGTTGCAGTTTCTTGTTTCATCTAAAAAAATGGTTGTGATGAAAACATTGTTTCGGCATGTCAGCATAGAATTAATGTGGCATTCGATTGCTTGATTATTGGAATAGTT
>Ga0100380_10003867_pt1 | contig 15797 bp, 15 predicted proteins | sample CryGeymeta201504_FD_80417 | JGI IMG/M metagenome (GOLD analysis project Ga0100380, IMG submission 80417) | Groundwater microbial communities from Crystal Geyser aquifers in Utah, USA - Crystal Geyser metaG 2015-04 | ecosystem: Environmental > Aquatic > Deep subsurface > Groundwater | place... | reverse complement strand
GCTGAAAGGCGATTCTATGAGAAAAAAATTGCATCATCTTGATCACTATGCTTAACTTCAAATGGCGCAGTGAAAATCATTGTGATCATGCAAAACACTGATCAATTGCATGCAAATACCCAAGTGCGGAAGGCAGACTGCAATCTTATAAAAAATGATTTTTAGTCCCCGGTTTTATCTCAAAATAAATGCGCACTCTCAAATTATTTAGTCATATTATTCAAAAAAATTAAGTATATTTTTCTTTAAAAGATTCTGACTCTAAACTTAAAATATCGCTGAATCCGCCCAATGCAGTTGCTAATGCAGGAATAAAATGAGCAAATTCAGCAGCGAAAATTGCAAAATCCGCATCGAATTGTAGCTCAGGTGAATCGATTTCTTCGGGTTGATTGAAACTATCCTCTGCTAACTCTAAAAATTTGATACGCTTGATAGCAAAGTTATGATCGAGTACATAGCTTATTCGGTCATTCCAAGTCATACCTAACTGCACAACTTGCATATTCTCATGAATATGTGCTCGGATTGACTCAGTACTGACTTCTCGATGCAAACACCTAATGACTGCTCGCTCTTTGTTTGGCTGCTGTAATTCACAGTAGTCATCAATTGTAAAACCAGCAGGACAATTATCGGATAATATCCATTGGGTCATTGTGTAGCTAATTGAAGTTTCTAATTGTGGCAAAACCATTGGTAATCGACCTAGACAATCGCGAAGTAATATGATGATTTCATCCGCACGCTTTTGACTCGCAGTATCAACGAGTAATAATCCATTTTCAGGGTCAATATAAGCATACGTGGTGGTGGTTCGACTCAACGCTTGAGGCAGTAACTGTAATGCAACTTCATCCATAATACTCCTTCGTTCACGACGACTAAGTGCTCTTGATTCTTCAGTTTCTTGAGCAAATATTTGTTCTTCAGCATGCTCACGGATAACACTCGTAGGTAATATTTTTTCACGCTTTGCAAAAGTAATCATTAAACACCCATTGGCTGCATGCACTAAGTCATGATGGCCTGTACCCAAAGGCGAAATCCAACCTGAGGTCTGGCGTTCTAATTTTGAACAGGCTCGAATAGGTTGTTTCAGTAAAGCCGCTTCTAACGATTCCTGGGTGATATCAACAGGTTTAATCAAACGATAGACTTGTAAATTTTTAAACCACATGTAAAATGTCCTCTGAAATAATATTAGCAAACGTTTGCTAATAGCTGAATTATCTAAATTGACTTAGAATCATGGTTAAGCTGACTCTTAAACAATTACCGAATTATTGGTGCGTTATTCTAGCATGTTTTGCTGGGTATGCGACGACGCTGGCATTCTCACCTCATGATTATTCGACATTGGCAATTATTGGCCCTGCATTATTGATCATTTTGTGGCGCAACATGAACCCTAAAGTGGCTTTTTTTATTGGTTATTGCTATGGGATCGGTTTCTTTGCTAGCAGCGTCTGGTGGGTAGTCATTAGTCTACACCAGCAAGGGCATTTAGCATTACCATTGGCATGGCTTGCTGTCATGTTTTTCATGAGCTATCTTGCACTATATCCAGCATTATGTGGCTGGATATGCAACCGATTTTTCCATAACCATACTAAACTTTACTATCTATTAGTCATACCTTGTTGCTGGACACTCACCGAAGCCCTACGTAGCTACGTATTGACTGGGTTTCCATGGATGTTACTTGGCTATAGCCAATCTAACAGTTGGTTGAGTGGTTATGCGCCTATCCTCGGCAGTTATGGGTTAGGCACATTACTCCTATTTTTAGCAGGTGTTATTGCTTATTTTATTCCTAGAAAAATCACTGGTTTTAGCTGTATCATCCTATTTTTTGCAGTAATTTTTGGGCTAGGCTACGGTCTTTGTAAAGTGAATTGGAGCACATCTGAAGATAGCCCCATTAAAGTCAGCTTAATTCAAGGAAATATTCACCAAAGCGATAAATGGAGTAAGGAACAATTTTTTAGCATTTTAAATCGCTATAACCATCTAATACATGCTGAATTAGGAGAAAATATTATTATTTTACCAGAGTCAGCTTTACCTGCTTCAGATTGGTATCTACATGATTTTTTAAACCATTTACAACAATTAGCTGAACAAACGCAATCTGTCATTTTATTAGGTGTTCCCAGCCAAACTTCAGAAATGTTCAACAACAACACGTACTTCAATGCTCTCTATGGGCTCGGATTAAAAACACCATTGCGCTACTCTAAAAGACACCTCGTCCCTTTTGGTGAATATCTTACCTTCTTATCAGGGGTCAGCTTTATTCTCGATTATTTACAAATTCCAATGTCAAGCTTCATTCCAGGCCCTCAGAAAGTTCGACCGTTTAAATTACCACGAACGATTATTCAACCACTGATTTGTTATGAAATTGCTTACTCAGATTTAGTTTACAGTAATTTGCCTGAAGCCAAAGCGATTTTAGTGGTCAACGACGACAGTTGGTTTGGAGAATCAGCAGCCGCTGACCAACATTTACAAATTGCCCAGCTACGAGCCGCTGAAACTCGACGGTTCATTCTTTTTGAAAGTAACACTGGTATCACTGCAATTATTAACCCTTTTGGTCAAATTATTCAGCGAATTCCACAAAACCAAATCGCAGTTTTACGAGGCTATTTTTATAATATGCAAGGGATGACTCCCATCGTACGTTACGGTGACTCGATGATTTTCGCTTGTTGTTTGATATTATTATTATTGATCAAGCTGCGTCACAGGCTCGCATTTTAAATTATTTACAATCGATAGGATTATTTTCTTGAATTCCAAAGATATAACCTAACGTGCAGGCATCATTACCCCGAAACTGTGCCATGATTTCTTCATTAATCACTAATTTATTCACTGAAGTGGTAAATTCGGTTTGCATCCATAAATCACGAATTTTTACTTGGTCATTGCCAAATTGTTGTAGTAATCGGTAACGCACTATCGGCTGAACTTCAGGTATTTTTGTTGCTTGATCGATCATTTAATTATTCCTCTATTTATCTGATTAATGTAAAATTTATGCAAATATGCTAAAATTAATGCTATTACAGCATAATTATTTACTTATTTCAATATATAAGCAAATAATTTACTAAACCAGGGTGTTTTTATATGTCTACAAGCCATTGGGCAGACCGAGGCAAGCGGTTACAGCAGATGCGTCACATTCTTGATTTGTCAAGGCTCAAGTTTTGTGAACGATTTGGTTTCGCGAACACCACCGTTGCGCAGTGGGAAACCCTAAGTGGCGCTTCTCCTGGAATTACTGAGCGGCATGCCAGAAGATTAATTTGTGCAGTAGAGAAAGCAGGTCTAATCGTTAGTGAAGAATGGTTGCTTTACGGGACCGGCGATCCACCATACTTATTAAAACCTACCATTAAGCCACCCACCAATTTATTCCACTTTGCTTGCAGTGAAGATCAATTGCAAACGATGATTCACTCAAATTTACAGCTATTAGGGCCTGGTTACCAAGGATTCAGTATTCCTGATGACACCATGCAACCGAGGTTCAATCGTGACGATTATGTGATTAGCTTAATCGCTGAGAAATCTCAATGGCGAGAACTTTTCGACAATAAAGCATGCTTAATTACCCTCAAAGACGGTAGTCAATTGGTGCGTATTTTTCGCGAGTACCAACCTGAGCGATATGTTTTATTAAACACTAACCCACAAGCAAAATATTCACAGCAAATTGTTTTTGACCCCAAAATATCTTCCATCTCACAAATTGTTATTCATTATCAATGGGGCCAAGTTTATTAATCGTCAACAAGTCTATTGATTGATAAAATGAACAACACTGACACATCTATAGAACTAGTGAATCCAGAATACTTAACTTTTTACAGTAAAAAAAATTGAGTTATCTTTAGATAGCATCTAACAAAATTAGAGTCACTAGTTTAGCATGATAACCAAGTCTATTGATTATGCAGAAATTAATTTGTTAATCTCATTAAAATCGATCGACATCAAGTCTTAGGAACTCTGTTTTATGGCACTTCGGACAAGGAGGAATACGGCTCGTTTTAGAAAACTGAAGGATTTGTTGACAATTTTTACATTGTAAACTACCGATACCTGTGATTTCTCCTGAGTGATAGCTAAGCGACCGAAGTGGCAATCTTTGCCTTAATCGCTGCCATTCGATGACTGTTTGGTCAGCAACTTGACGACACGTATCAAATAATGTTGTCTCCACGCTAAGCCAGTCCAAAGCTAACCATTCTTGAAAGCGTTTATTCGCTAATGACATGAATTGAGTTGCATCTTCTATATCGCGTTGCAGATAAGATCCAATACTTTCTGCCTCCTGCTCAGAAAGTTCCCCTAAATCTACCAATCGACGTTTAGCATGATTGATACACTGATATAATATAGGTTGATATTTTTCCTCGGCATTGAGCATAGAATTTTTGACGTGACTGAGCATCTTTTCATAAGCCGTGATCAGTTTTTGTGAGTTTGCCTTTTTTTGTTCAGAGTTTTTTTCTATCGATGACATGAGTACACACTTAGTTGAGACATTATCTAAAAGCTTAGTTGCGATTCAGTAATAGTGCAAATCAAAATTAGATTTTTAATAATGATCCCTTCCTATAGCAATCCATCGTAAATTAATGCCTTTTGATTGATTCAATTGGAGATTAGTGTCTTTAAGTGTTTATCTCAGCACCCCCATCATTTCTTCGTTATGCATCGATGAATTGAGTTTAACCGCCAACATTCGAGTGTAAATGGCTTTACTCATCCCAGAGATTTAAGGTATGCTTTCAGACCTAATAAATTTCGATATTTTGCAAAATGAGCAGTCAGTATAACCCCCATGAAATTGAACAGTCAGCACAACGATATTGGGCAGAAAACCAGAGTTTTAAAGCTACCGAGGATTTAAGTAAAGAAAAATTTTACTGCCTCTCCATGTTCCCATATCCTAGTGGCCAACTCCACATGGGTCACGTGCGCAACTATACGATCGGAGACGTTATTGCTCGCTATCAACGCCAATTAGGAAAAAATGTTCTCCAACCAATGGGTTGGGATGCCTTTGGACTACCTGCTGAGAACGCTGCTATTAAACACCAAATTGCACCTTCAGAGTGGACCGAAAAAAATCGAACTTATATGCGCAAGCAATTCCAACAATTAGGATTTGCCTATGACTGGCGTCGTGAAATTGCAACTTGTGATGCAAGCTATTATCACTGGGAGCAATGGCTTTTTTTAAAACTTTATGAAAAAGGGCTCGTTTACCGAAAAAAATCGGTTGTTAATTGGGATCCTGTTGATCAAACTGTACTCGCCAATGAACAAGTTATCGATGGTCACGGCTGGCGCTCGGGAGCGCCAATAGAACGGCGTGAAATATTGCAATGGTTCGTTAAAATTACTGCTTATGCGGATCAATTATTAGACGACATGGACAAACTTGATGGGTGGCCTGAGCGTGTCAAAACGATGCAGACACACTGGATCGGTCGATCAAAAGGAACCAACGTACGCTTTGCGGTTGAAGGTGAAGAGAGCAGCTTGACTGTATTTACTACTAGAGCCGATACCCTTTACGGTGTTTCTTATCTAGCTATTGCGCCAACTCATCCGCTAGCTGAGAAAGCTGCCAGCACCCATGCTGAGATTGCTAAATTTATTGAAAGCTGCAGTCATATTAAAGTTGCAGAGGCAGAACTAGCGACTATTGAAAAAGCCGGGGTAGCCACTGGTTTTTTTGCTAGACACCCTCTGAGTGGTCAGCTTGTCCCAATTTGGATTGCCAATTATGTGATTATGGAATTCGGTACCGGCGCCGTAATGGCTGTGCCAGCACATGATGAACGCGATCATCAATTTGCAAAAAAATATGATCTACCTATACTTCCGGTGCTCAGTACTGATGAAGCATGGGACTATCAACAACATGCGTTTCTAGAGCACGGCACGACTTTCAATTCAGCTGAAGCAGACGGTCTTTCCTCAGCAGAAGCTATCGAATATATCACCGATCAGTTAATTGCAAAAAATGCGGGTGAACGAACCACTAACTATCGATTACGAGATTGGGGCATATCAAGGCAGCGTTATTGGGGCGCGCCAATTCCTATGATTCATTGCCCTAGTTGTGGGGTAGTGCCCGTGCCTGAGCATGACTTACCGGTAGAATTACCGACTGGGATTAAATTAACAAACGCTTCATTTTCTCTAAAAAATATTCCTGAGTTTTTGCACACTCAATGCCCTAAATGTGGTGCTGACGCCCAACGTGAAACAGACACTTTTGATACTTTTTTTGAGTCTTCTTGGTATTACGCAAGGTTTGCAAGCTTTAACCAAGAAAAAAGCATGTTGGATGACCGTGCTAAATATTGGACGCCCGTGGATCAATACACGGGTGGGATTGAGCACGCAATTCTACACTTACTTTATGCGCGCTTCTTTCACAAGGTATTACGGGATGAAGGTTTACTCAATACAGACGAACCATTCTTGTCTCTACTCACTCAAGGCATGGTATTAAAAGACGGCTGTAAAATGTCAAAATCTAAAGGCAATATTGTCGATCCACAAGAATTAATTGATCAGTATGGCGCAGATACCGTACGATTATTTTCAATGTTTGCAGCACCACCTGACCAAGCACTTGAATGGTCAGATACAGGCGTGCATGGCGCCCATCGCTTTTTAAAGAAACTTTATATGAGCGCATCTGAAATGGAAGACCTACGTGAATTTAATTGGCGTCTTCAAGACAAACGTATTGCGATTCAATGGGAGGCTGCCCCTGAAAAAATTTTAACTATGCGTCGTCAATTACATCAACTATTAAATCAAGCCAGCTTCGATTATCAGCGGATGCAATTTAATACCGTAGTATCTGGCTGTATGAAGATTAATAATTTATTAGACGACATTAATAAAGCCTATTCAATCGATGAAAAAAATGATGAAGGATATAGTTTTCGGATATTATTACTACACGAAACATTAAACATATTGCTTCGCTTGCTACAACCCATAGCCCCCCACATCACCCATCATCTATGGATTCAAATGGGATATGGTCAAGATATTTTAACCTGTAAATTCCCTAAAGTTTCTCAAGAAGCATTAAAAACAAGCTTACTGACCATGATTATTCAAATTAACGGAAAAAAACGCAGTGAAATCTGTGTAGCTCCGAACACTTCTGAGCATTCAATTCAGCAACTGGCTTTAAATGATGAAAAGATTCAAGCGTTAATCGGCGAAAAAACAGTTCTAAAGGTAATTGTTATTCCAGAAAAACTCATCAATATTGTAGTTAAATCATGACCAGATTATATCAAATAGTGCTAATCATTTGCATAAGCGGTTGCTTGATTGCGTGTGGCTTTCATATACGTGAACGCTTACCAGTCCCTCCTGAATTAAATTCAATTGCGCTTACAAGTGAGAACATCAATGGTTATTTAACTCAAAAACTGTGGCAAGTCTTTAAATCAACTAATACTCAAGTAGAGACAGATTCTCAATACTCGATGATAAGATTAGATCTATATGATGAGTCGATGGATAGCCAAATATTAAGCGAAAGTGCAAGCTCAGCAACTCGCCAATACACTCTCATTTATAACATTAGTTATAAGCTAAGCTGTCGAGGCAAAAAAGTTTATGGACCTAAAACTTTAAATGCTTTTCGTAACTATATGGTGAATGAACGCCAAGTATTGAGCACGCCTACTGAACAACAAATCTTAAGTCGCGATTTACAAAATGATTTAGCTTATCGAATCATCTCGCAACTGAATTCACCAGAAGTTAGACGTATTATTAATGCATGCCAAGAGCTTTCAGATGAAAATCAATTATCAAAATCTAAGTTCTCAGCTAGGTAAAGCTTCTTGCTACCTTCTTAGTGGTGATGAGCCCTTGCTCATTGCTGAAGCTCGTCAACAAATCATTACTCACCACAAAACTAAAAATACTGAAATGATTCACTTTGATCCTTATGAGTGTGGCTGGTCTCAATTACCTTTGATTTGTCAAAATCAATCACTATTTGCAGGCCACCAGATTATCTTGATTAAACTTTCTAGCCCCAAAATAAAACCCGAAGCAGGTAAAATCTTAATCCACTGTATTGAGCAGCTTACGGTAAACACAATATTGATCATTGACTGCCCCAGGCTTGACGCCAAAACGCTATCTGCTCCATGGGTAAAAGCCATTGAGAAATCGGGTCTATGGGTAACCTTGTGGCCATTACTGCTCAAACAAATGTCTTCATGGTTAAAGCAGCGTGCGCAAGGTTTTGGTCTAAAACTGACACCTTCTGCCAATCAACTTATCGTAGATTATTGTGAAGGCAATTTGCTAGCCGCTAACCAAACTTTAGAAAAGTTGTCACTGATAGATGCCGCGGGACCCATCTCAGTTGAAACCATTCAACAAATCATTACCGATAATAGTAACTACGATACTTTTGCATGGGTGGATGCATGTCTTGCGGGAGAGCATCATAGACAGTCCAAAATTTTCTCTTATCTAAAAACCAGTAAAATTGAACCCACTTTAATTTTATGGGCTATCGCGCGCGAAATACGCCAGTTGATGATCCTTCAAAATCAAATGACTCATTCATCAAATATCCAAGATTTGTTAAAAAAACAAAAAATTTTTCCTAAAAAAAACGCTTTATATAGTGAAGTTTTGAGGTCAGTTGACATGCTATTTTGGTGTCAATTAATTACTGCTATCGCTAGAATAGATAAACTGCTCAAAGGTGCAATAAAAGGTTGTGGCTGGCTTGCGCTACAAGCCCTCGGAGATGCATTGACATCACGTGATCCGCGAGCAATTAATGAATAAACCTATAGGAATATTCGGGGGTACTTTCAACCCAGTCCATTTTGGCCATTTACACAGTGCCCTAGAAATCTTACGTATTATCGATCTAGACTCGGTTCACTTTGTTCCTTGTAAAGCCCCCGTCCATAAAGCTCAAACTTCAATCAGTGCCCAACATCGGTATGCAATGCTATTACTCGCTACAGAATCAATTTCACAATTTAATGTCGATGATTGTGAGATTATTCGCCCTGGGCCTTCTTATATGATCGATACGCTCAAAGAATTAAAGCAACGATTCAGTCACCAACCACTTTGTCTTCTTATAGGTACAGACTCATTTATAACGCTACCCACTTGGAAGAGTTGGTCACAATTGTTAAACTATAGTCACCTTATTGTTTTACATCGACCTGGACACAAGCTCTCTCTGTGTTCTGAGCTTGAGAAATTACTCAATACGCATATAGCAAATGATATCAATGATTTGCAGTCTCAAGATTGTGGTAAAATATATCTACAGACAATCACACCATTAAATATTTCATCAACGTATATTCGTAGTCTATTGCATGCTGGACATAAACCTTACTTTCTCACACCAGAAAATGTGATAAGATACATCGAAAAACATCAGTTATACTCACTTCACCTAAGGAAAAACATGCTCCCTACACCCAAATTACTAGACTTACTCAATAAAACTTTAGATGACATCAAAGCCGATAATATTGTCGTTCTTCCGGTCGAAAAATTAACAACCATCACTGATTATATGATCATATGCACAGGTAACTCCAATCGTCACGTCAAATCGATCACTCAAAGAGTAGTGGCTGGTTGTAAAGATTTAGATCACCAACCTTACGGAGTTGAAGGCGAAGAGCAAGGCGAATGGGTTTTAGTAGATTTAGGAGATGTCATTGTGCACATCATGCAAGCAAGTCCTAGAGAGTTTTACGCTCTAGAAAAACTTTGGTCTCATCCTGAATATTAAGCGATTGAGTTATGCGGCTACAGCTGGTCTGCGTAGGCAAACAAACTTCAAATTGGGTCACCGATGGATTTAATCAATATTGGCAGCGCTTGGTTTCTCCCCTGCAACCCATCTGCATTGAAATTAACACAGTCAAACGCAGCAAAACAAAGGCGATTGATGGTCTAAAAGAGCAAGAAGCTAAAGCAATATTAAAAACAATTTCTCAAGATAGTCACTGTGTGATGCTCGATGAATCAGGAACCCTGTGGGATACCTCTCAACTGGCAAAGCAAATGCAACAATGGCTAGAGCTAGCAAAAACGACCACGCTGGTGATTGGTGGGCCTGATGGCTTAGCTCCTTCTTGCTTGACTAGAGCCAATCAAGTGTGGTCGTTATCACCATTAACTTTGCCTCATCCGCTGGTACGCATTCTTGTCGCAGAGCAGCTTTATCGCGCACAAAGCATTTTAGCAAATCATCCTTACCATAGAGCTTAAGCATATCCACTTAAAGTCCATTTAGAATTTAAATCTATTCTAACAAACTACGCAACATCCAAGCATTCTTTTCATGGCTTTGAATGCGCTGGGTCGCTAAATCTATGGTTGCTTCATCGTGACCTTGACTTGCCGATTCTACAACCTGACGCGCAGTCGAAATAATCACTTCCTGACCATGCACGAGCTGCTCAATCATTTGTTTAGCAGCCGGAACACCGACCTCCTCCTTAAACTGACTGAGCTCACGAAATTGTTGGTAGCTCCCTGGTGCTGGATAACCCAGTGCCCTAATCCTTTCAGCTATATCATCTACCGCTTCAGCCAGGTTTTTGTACTGTAATTCAAATAGCAAATGCAAACTTGCAAATTGAGGACCTGTAACATTCCAATGAAAATTTTGGGTTTTAATGTACAACAAATAGCTATCCGCTAGTAAATGGCTCAATTGATTCGCCAATTTTTTGCGATTTTGTTCGTCGATTCCCGTATTGATTTGCATTGTGATATACTCCATAACCTAATAACATCATTATATAACCTTAGAAGATGTTTAGTCATCGTGCAAGCAAATTTCATTAAGGATTTAGGTATGTCTAAATTAAAAAAACGAATGATCATCATTATAACGATAAGCATTATTGTTACAATTAGCTTATATGGCTATTTTCAATATCGAAAAAGATTTCCTCAAACTGAAGATGCCTACATGCAAGCACATATTATACCGATAGCTGCTGAAGTTAGTGGCAAAGTTAATCAAGTATTGGTCGAAGATAATCAAACTGTAAAGCAAAATGAGATTTTATTTTCAGTAGCAAAACCTCGTTACCAGCATGCGGTTGAAGAGGCGAATGCTGCATTGGAGCTTGCTCATCAACATGCAAAAGTTGATCATGACGCAATAGCGATCATTAATGCACATTTGAAGCGAGCCCAAGCTGAGCTTGTGAATAGTGAAAAAAATTATCAGCGAATCATGTCGCTAGTGGAATCAGGGCAGATAGCAAAAGCCAAAGGTGACGAAGTAACGGCAGTTTTAGAAGCTGCAAAAGCCAACAAAGCAGCTACTTTAAAGCAATTATCTCAAGCTCAATCACGCTTAGGTCAACAAGGAGATGGTAACGCTAATGTTCTTCAAGCTAGAGCGAGGCTTGACCATGCTTTATTAAATCTAAAAGATACAGAAATTCGTGCGCCTGCAAATGGCTATCCGACTAAAATGAAGCTTAGGTCGGGAACTATGATACGCGCGGGCCAGCCATTATTCTATTTTGTAGAAGATGGCTGCTGGTGGGTAGAAGCTAACTTTAAAGAAACCCAAATGCAGTATATCCAACCAGGACAAACGGTCAAAATAAAACTCGATATGTATCCTAACGCAGTTCTTAACGGTTATGTAGATAGTATCAGTAATGGCAGCGGTGCGTCCTTCTCTATGTTGCCCCCTGAGAACGCTACCGGCAATTGGGTGAAAGTTACCCAACGATTTCCGGTAAAAATAATGTTAACAGAAGTCCCTAAAAATATTGATTTGCGTGTTGGCGCTAGCTCAACCGTCACTATTAATACTCAACAAATGACCTCACAGCGGAATTCATTATGTCAAGCCAAAACGATAACGCCATAGCACCTCAAACAACCCCGAAAACTGATCGAGTGGCCAAATTAATGGTCATTATCGCAGTGATGCTAGTTGCCATTTTGGAAGTCATGGACGTCAGTATTGTCAATGTAGCATTGCCTCACATGATGGGTGCTTTAAACGCTAATGCTGAGCAAATTTCCTGGGTTTTAACCTCTTATATCGTTGCTGCTGCAGTTATCATGCTCCTCACCGGGTTTTTGGTCAATTTGTTAGGACGTAGACAGGTTTTAATCATTAGCATTTTAGGCTTTTTAGTCAGCTCTTGCTTGTGCGGAATGGCGAATAGTTTAACTCAAATTGTCATTTTTCGCACTTTACAAGGCGTATTCGGAGCAACTTTAGTACCTATCTCGCAATATGTATTGTTAGATTCTTTCCCCAAGAAGCAACAAGGGACCGCTATGGCCATTTGGGGTATAGGCATTATGGTAGCCCCTGTGTTTGGCCCAAGCCTTGGAGGAATCATCACCGATGAGTTGGGCTGGCGCTGGACTTTTTATATCAATGTGCCTATTAGCTTAGTGGCCTTAGCAATGGCCTGGAAATTCATCGCGGAAACTCCTAAAAAATACTTTAAAATCGATTATTTGGGTCTCATTTTAATGATCGCTGCTGTCGCAGGACTACAAATATTTTTAGATCAAGGAAATAATTATAATTGGTTCGCCAACAATGGCATTTTACTATTATTTTTATTTACACTTTTTATTTGGAGTGTGTTCCTAGTCCGTGGGCTTTCGATTGACAATCATATTATAAATTTTAAGCTATTTGCCGATCGAAATTTTAGCTTATGCACGATTATCATGACTGCATTCATTAGTGCAGCGATGGGGGTTGTTATGATTCAACCCTTGATGTTAGAGCAACTATTAAATTACTCACCAACAAAAGCTGGTTTTGTTTTAGCCCCAAGAGGCATCACTTGTGCTATCAGTCTCATGCTAGTTTCAAGATTAATCACTATGATAGATATGCGCTTAATAGCAAGCACAGGAATTTTAATGTGCGCACTAGGTTCATGGACATTAGGGCAAACTTCAATCATTGTCAATGAATCTTGGATGATCATGAGCGCTAGCATTCAAGGATTTGGAATGGGATTGGTTTTTGTGCCCATTAGTACCCTAGCGCTACAGACTCTCAAACCTGCCGATGTACCTGAAGCCACTGGAATTTTTAATTTTGGCCGCAGCCTTGGCTCTTCAATTGGGATATCAGTGATTATTACGTTTATGACTCGATTAACGCAAGTCCATTGGAATACGCTAAGCAAGCATATCACCCCTATTAATTTACAGGTAGACCGTTGGTTAGGACACGTTAATATGTCTATTGATGATCCAGAAGCACCAACGTTACTCGGTCATGAAATGATGCGGCAGGCTAACATGTTAGCTTACATCGACTGCTATTATATTTCTCTATATATGTTTTTGCTTGTGATACCGTTGATATTATTGACAAAAAACATTTCGCCTGATGATTTAAACCAAGGCTAGCAAAAGCATTGCGAACACCTGTAAAACAAACCATCCAAAGAGGCCGGCCAGCCAATCATCTGCCATAATCCCTAACCCACCACTAATACGCTGATCGAACCATGAAATTGGAAAGGGTTTGAAAATATCAAACAAACGAAATAATATAAATCCTAAGATGATCCACAACCAACCCTTAGGCGCCAAAAACATAGTGATTAAGTATCCTACTATTTCATCCCAAACGATACCGGGATGATCAGGAGTCGCCAAATCTTCAGCAGTTTTACCACAAATAGCAATGCCAACAACAGACATAATGACAATCATGATAGCATAAGCAACCCAACCCCATTGCGAAATTATTAAATAGATAGGTATAGCTGCTAAAGTGCCCCATGTGCCAGGTGCTTTAGGCAGGGCCCCGCTTCCAAATCCGAATGCAAAAAAATGGACAGGATCTTTCCAATTTAACTGCGACATTAGTATACGACCGAATAAACATTATTTCACTCGATATTAACAGACTAATCCTCGTATTTGAATTGTTATCACAAATTTTGTTAATTTTAATTTAAGAAAAATCAGCTAATATAGTAACAGATGAATTAAAAAGTAGGTTTGATATGACATTTAAACTATATACTCTTCAAAGTGTTAAGCTGAACGAAAAAATCATCATTGCATATGATAAACAAACTGGTAAAGCTTACAGCACTGGCTTTCTTACAAACAACAAGCATTACACAAAAATTCCCCAAAGAATTAGAAATGGTTATGTCAAAGCAATTACTGATGATAATCAAATAAAATCGAGCAAAAAAGTCAATCGGAAAATGAAGGATAGAGGCATATATGAAATTTACCACTTTGATCCTCAGAGTGATGAAATTCAAAAATTAGACAATCATTGGGCCCAACCAATCATCCCTGAAATAATTAATTTCTTAGGAGTAGGGTTGGATCAGACTGGTAAAATTGATGTGGCATTACATTCTCATACGCCCACCATTACTAGTATGCTTGCTGAGCTTGAACCAATTAATCATTCTGTCACACCCAATTCAACTCATGTAACGCTTGATGAAGAGCGTCAACCCAGTAACCCGGGAATATTTGAGGATTTAAACTTAAATAATTATTTAAAAGAGCGTATTGAACTTGCTAAAAAACAATTTTTTGATAGCCTATTTAGAGCTGCTCTCTCTAAACAGACATTACATTTAACTGCACCAAATGAAGATGTGACTGTCATAAAAGTCCGCCACAGTCTATACAACAACGCTAAACTTACAGTTACAGAGTCTTTAGAATGTATTAAAGAAATATCTAATGAGACACGTTCAAATGAAGTCATTCTTAAAGAACTCGAACAAGAAATACCCAATCATTATCAAAATAATACTTTGCCTTATAGCCACGTGATTGATGATTTAATCACGGATACTTCATCATTCAATAATGAGCAATTCTATGGAAATCACGTTAACAATTCAAAAATGCTTCGAGTCGATGGGCCTGTGCCTCCCACAGACCTTCAGGATTTAACTTTTCAAACAGATGTCAGACAATTGCATAACTGGATACGGTCAAATAGTGAATCACACATTAGCGAAGACGAAGATTTTAAACTGCAATCTGAAAATAAGTCTCCGTATAAAGGATTTTAGTAGTAGAGTGTAAAAGTCAGCATGGCCTGTTGAAAAAAATAATATCTGCGTATAAAGATTAAGACAAAAATAATCCTAATCACCCGCTTAATGTTTTGAACAATTGCTGTCATACAGCACTGAATTTGAAAATCGTTTAAGCCACGATATCTAGCTCTAGCGAAGAGATGATTTCACCAGTCTCTTTGCACCATTTTTTTCTTGAAAAATGGGGTACGCTTCCTTCTTTTTATCGGGTTAATTTCATCTTCCTGACTTTTACTTTGACGTCATGACAACGTCCTCTTTGCTTAGGAATTTGTAGCAGCTTGCCATTGTAAGAGATTGTGTTATCTTTTCCAGCTGTGCGTTATTCCTGGATACATAACGTATCCTGTAAGTTCATGCCTGAATTCCTTGTTACTAACAAAGCTATAGACGAAACACCCTCACAGAACAACTCGAGTATGACTTAATCCGGTTAAATGGCATATGACCTACACGGCAAAAAAATTGTGCTGACGACAAAGCATCGCTGTGGTATAACTGTGCTTGGAATGCATCGTGCGTAGTGCTAAACTGTCGGGCAACTAAACCTCATGGAAACTTTCACTATGCCAAGCATTGGGCAACAAACATCTGCTTTATCTATCAATCCTCTGGCCATGGATGCTGTGGACT
>Ga0100380_10003858_pt1 | contig 15813 bp, 10 predicted proteins | sample CryGeymeta201504_FD_80417 | JGI IMG/M metagenome (GOLD analysis project Ga0100380, IMG submission 80417) | Groundwater microbial communities from Crystal Geyser aquifers in Utah, USA - Crystal Geyser metaG 2015-04 | ecosystem: Environmental > Aquatic > Deep subsurface > Groundwater | place... | reverse complement strand
GCGCACATCGGGCAGGCACTGGCCATCTCGAGGGACTTACAGCTCGGGACGGACGGCGCGACCCCGACGTTGTCGCTGCGGGTGGTCGAGCCTGGACCTCGGGCTGCAACCTACGAGAAACAGTACGGACTCTACCTTTCGCTGCTCGAGGAGACTCGGCGCCTCTTGTTCTGAGGGAGCGCACTCGGGTTGCTGGAACGAGGTCCAGGTGCTATCGGTCGGCCATCGCGTGTAGGAACGAGCTGGCTCGCCTCTATGCAGCTCGGTGCCGAGTGGCGCAAAATTCGTTCTTGTGCACCATCGGAGGTTTTGTGTCGATTCAGGACACCCTCGAGGCCTTTCAGCAGCGTCTGGTTGAGCGAGGCCTCAAATCAACCCGGCAGCGGGGCTTGATCGTCGAAACCTTCTTCGAGCTGGATCGACACGTGAACGTGGACGAGCTCCTTCTCGAGGTCCGCAAGAGGCGAGCGAGCACAGGCTACGCGACGGTCTACAGGACGCTCAAGCTCCTAGTAGACTTGGGATTCGCGAACGAGCGACGATTCGGCGGGCCAGAGACCCCGACCATCTACGATCCGAGCTTCGAGCGCGATGAGCATTTCCATCTGATCTGCCTGGAGTGCCAACACATCATAGAGTTCAGGGACGTGCCCTTGGAGAAGCGCCACGAAGCGATCGCGCGCGAGCAGGGGTTCACGCTGCAACAGCAGACTCTTGACCTCTACGGGCACTGCACGCGAGAAAACTGCCCACGGCGGCCTCAGGCGTAGTCGCGCCATACTGTCAACAGCGTGGCAAGGCGGGTCGACGGTGAACTCGGTCCGAAACTGGCTTGCAGGTTGCGTTTGTGGTACATCCGATTTCTTCCCCTGCGGTCAGCGTCGGAGTTCTCCCTATCGTGAGCGCCGCCGTCGACCGCAACGTGAAGAGTTTGTCCACGGTTGGTCCCGATTTCGCGTTCGAGCCGTAAGTCAGAGCAGGAGATCGCGTGTCAGCAGAGCAGCACGTCCTGATCGTCGCCTCCGATCCAAGGGAGGAGCGAGTCCTCACGGTGAGCCTCAAGAAGGCCGGGATGTCGGTGCGTGCGGTCTCTGACGCTCTAGAGGCCCTGGCCTTTCTCGAGCGAGACAACGACATTGGGGTCGTGATCGTCGAGCTGAATCTGCCGCGAATGGATGGCTTCGAGTTCTGCGAACGCATCCGTGAGAGCGCGCTCTTTGACGGCATCGCGCTGGTCGCGCTGAGCGGCTCGAACGACCTTGCCACCAAGCTGCGAGCCTACGAGTCCGGCTACGACGAGCTCCTGACCAAACCCGTTTTCATCAATGAGGTCGCAGGCCGGGTCGAGCTGCTGTTGCAGCGACGGGCCCGTGACTTACTCTCCGAGGCTCAGGCCGAGGAGCTCGAGGGCAGACTCGCCGACATCACCGTAATCGACCTGCTGCAGGCCATCGAGAGAGGGCAAAAGACCGGCGTCGTCAGAGTCTTCGAGGAAGGGCACCACTCCGGCTCGTTCTTCTTCGAGGAAGGCGAGATCATCGACGCCGAGGCTGGACGTCTGCGTGGCGCACCCGCGCTGCACCGCATGATGCGCTGGTCCGATGGGCGCTACCTGGTCAAGTACCTGCCCACCATGAGGCGGCGTCGACGAATTCGCCGCTCAACCTCCGATCTCTTGTCCGACGGTCTGGAACGGCTCGAGCGCTGGAACACCATCGCTGAGCGCATGCCCTCCTTCGACAGCGTCTACGAAGTGGACCATTCGACGTTGAGCGGAGAGCTCAGCGCTATCCCTGACGAAGTGCGCTCCATGCTGCGCCTCTTCGATGGGTTGAGGACCCTCGAGCAGGTCATGCTCGACGCCGCCATGGGAGATCTAGAGGCGCTGCGGGTCATCGAGCGCTTCATGAACCGCGGCCAGCTCCGCCTCGTCGAGTCCGCTCCAGAGCAGGAACCCGAGGAAGAGGACGAGGACGACGAGGACGGTGGAGCCGTCAACGACTGGCTCGAAGACCGAAGCGCACCAGCCCCGGTGATGGCGACTCAGCGATATCCGGTCGTCACGCCGAAGGAGCCGCGCCCCCGTACCGACAAGGTGCGAGAGCTGGCCGAAGCGCAGGCCCGCGACGAAGCTCTGGCGCTGCGCGCCATGAAAGAAGAAGAGCGAAGACTCCAGCTCGAAGCCGAGCGCAGAGACCAGGAACGTCAGCGCCTCGAAGCTGAGCGCCTGCGCCTGCGCGAGGAACAATCCGCCATCCTCGCTGCGCTCGCGCGCAACGAAGCCCAGGCCGCACGGGCTCAAGACGACGAGGCGCGCCGGGTCGTCGAGGAGAGACGGCGACGCGTTGGCGACGAAGACGAGGACGACTTCCTCGCTGAGCACATGCAGCTCCCGATTCACGACGGGATCGACGAGGACTGGACCGACCCCGAGACCATCAGCGCGCCAGAAGAGAAGCTGATCAGCCGCGCCTCCTCGATTCGCGACGAGGTCGCCGCCGCCTTCCAACAGGCCGAACGCATAACCGCTCAGCAACACCTCGAGGAGCTCGAGTCCGACTGGAGCATCGCGGTTCGCCAGCACCAGGAACAATACGACGTCATTCGGACGCACCACGTCCTCAAGCCCATGACCTTGGCCACTCCCGACGCGGACGAAGTGGGCGGCGACGGGGACCGCTCCCTCTTTGACCTCGCCCGCATGGCCGTCTCTGACGTCTTCGACTCGGTCGCCCACCCAGAGGACGACCTCGGCTTCGACGGCCACGTCCGAGGACCGTCGCAGATGGAAACGCGCCCGGACCTGCCACCTGTGGAGCACAATCGGCAGCCCCGAGTCTCCCCGATTCCAGGGCTCCCACTCCCCCTGAGCTCGCGCCCAAAGGCGCCAGAGCCCACCCCAGCGAGAGCCAAAGCCACCCCGATCCCGATTCTGGCCCCAAAGATCTTGGGCCCAAAGGAGGAGCCCGCTGCACCGAGGGTTGAACCCGCTGCCCCCACCACTCCAACACTCACTCCCACTCCAGCCCCCGCCGAACCCGTGCGAGCGGAGCACCCCTCTGGGAACTTCGAGGATCACTTTTTCTCCGCCGAGGACGACTTCGACGCAAAGAAGTCGCAGCGGGGTGGGAGCTCCAAGCTCACCCTCATCTTCGGCGCGCTCATCGTCTTGGCGCTCATCGGCTCCATCGCCTACCTGCTCAAGAACAGCACCCCAACCGAGCCCGAGGAGAAGACCAAGCCCGTCACCGCCGAGCAAACCGACGAATCGGACGCCAGCGAGAACGCTCAGGCCGAGCCTGCGGACCCCTTCGAAGCCGAGGACGAACTCACGACGCCCGAGGCCATCGACGCCGAGTACAAAGCCAACGACGCCGCCGAACACCTCATCAAGACAGCCGCCAACGTCGCCGCCTTGATGGCTGGGCATCCAGCGGACACCGAGCTCGCGGCGGTCGATGACACAGAGGAGCCGGTCGCTCCCGTGGATGTGCCGCCTGAGGTCGTCCCCAAGGATGACCCACCCAAGGAGGTCGTGGTCAAGAAAGACCCACCCAAGGAGGTCGTGGTCAAGAAAGACCCACCCAACGAGGTTGTCGCCAAGAAGGACCCGCCGAAAGACACGCCCCCCAAGGAAGACAAGGTCGTCAAGATCAGCAAAGACGAGCCCGTCTCCACTGGCGCGAGCAGCAGCAAGCTCGTCGCCGATGGCGACAAGCTCTTCAAGAAGGGCAAGTTCAAAGAAGCGATCCCGAAGTTTGAGGCCGCACTCGCCAAAGACAGCTCGGACATACAAGCCAACTACCTCCTCGGCCTCTGCTACTCCAAGACCGGCAACCCCACCAAGGCGTTGCAGTACCTGGAAAACGTGCGTGGAGCCCGACAGAGCAGCGCCAAGTACTGGAAAGAGCTCGGCACCATCTACATCAAGCTGAAAAAGAACAAGCAGGGCATCGAGGCCTACGAGAAGGCCGTCGCCATTCTTGGTCCAGACAGCGAAGACGGGAAGCAGCTGCAAAAATACATCGATTCGCAGCGTTGAGCGCTCGGTCCTTGCCTGCGTTGCGTACCCTGGGTACCCCGCCTCCCCTGAAGCGCAGTCGCAGCGAGGGATCGCGGAGTGTCGTGCACGCCGAAGGCTTCCGCTCAGGAAGCGCGCGGCAACCTGTTGGAACGAAGAACCTATGGTTGTGCTAGGAATCGAGAGTTCGTGTGACGAGACCTCGGCGGCTGTCGTCGTCGACGGCCGAGAGGTTCGGTCCAACGTCGTGGCCAGTCAGATACCCATCCACGCGCGTTACGGCGGGGTCGTCCCTGAACTGGCGAGCCGCGCGCATGTGTTGGACGTCATTCCCGTCATCGAGAAGGCCCTCGCCGAGGCCGCCATCGAGCTCCGGCAGGTCGATGGGATCGCCGTGACCAGCGGCCCGGGGCTCATTGGGTCCCTGCTCGTCGGCATCGAGGTCGCCAAAGCCCTAGCCTTCCGCATCAACAAGCCGCTGGTCGGTGTCAACCACGTCGAGGCGCACCTCATGGCGCCATTCGTCGCCGTCGACGAAGGCTGGGATCCGCCTTGCTTCCCCGCTCTCGGACTGGCCGTGTCGGGCGGCCACACCAGCCTCGTGCGCATCGATGGTTACGGCCAGTACCAGGTCGTTGGGCAGACCCGAGATGACGCGGCGGGCGAAGCGCTGGACAAGGTCGGCAAGGCGCTAGGCCTCGGATACCCAGGCGGCGTCTTCATCGATCGCCTCGGCGCCTCAGGCAACCCCAGCGCCCTCGACTTCCCCAGAGCCATGCGACGCAAGGGCAACTTCGAGTTCTCCTTCAGCGGGCTGAAGACCTCGGTCATGACCCACCTCGGCAAGCTCGACCACCTGCCACAAGGCGAGGAGCTCGCCGACCTCTGCGCCTCGGTCCAAGAGGCCGTCGTCGACGTGCTGGTCTACAAGGCCGTGGCCGCCGCCAAGGCCGAAAAGCTCCGCTGTGTCCTCCTGACCGGCGGCGTCAGCGCCAACCGCCGCCTGCGCACCAAGATGATGGCCGCCTGCCGCAAGGCCGGCATCGCCGCCTGCGTGCCGCCGCGTTCCTTGTGCACAGACAACGCCGGCATGGTCGCCGGCCTCGGCTTCCACGCGCTGTCCGGCCTCTCCCCCGAAGAACGAACCGGCTTCCACTCGTTCGATGTCGGCGCGCGTTCCAGCTGGCCCGTTGGCACCTGAGCGATTGGGCTTACAAGAAAACTTTCGTCGCCAGACAAGCTTCGTTTTCGTGGGCGAGACTCGCATCTTGGCGGCCACGTCGGCGCGGTCAACTCATCGTCCGAGGCAGCTGCGAAAAGGCGCGACGCCTTCGCGGTCTTGATTGGGTGGTCCATGTCCGCGCGGGTCGACCCGTGGCCCGCGCGGGTCGACCTGTGTCCTGGACGAGCACCCAAGAGGCTCTTGGGCTGAGAAAAGGCATCGAGAAAGGCATCGAGAAGGGTCTTGGGGTGGGTCGCGAGGCTCTGCTTCGCGTTGCCGAGGCGATGTTCGGCGCTGCGTTTGCCGACGAACTTCGACAGATAGAGGATGTGGGTGAACTCGAGCGCCGGCTCACGGAGGCCGCTAGGCAATGAGAGCCAAGTGTCTCTCCGCACGGATCGACCGTGCCGAATGGCACAACGTCGTCGCTCTACGCAGTTCCCCTGAGGCCTGCCTCATGGGCTTCGACTTGAGCGCCAAGGGCTCGGATCTCACCGCAGAGCTCGTCACGAGTCGAGTCGAGTTTGCCGTCGAGCTTCGTGACTCTGTCGTCGAGCTTCGTGACTCTGTCGTCGAGCTTCGTGACTTTGTCGTCGAGCTTCGTGACTCTGTCGTCGAGCTTCGTGACTTTGTCGTCGAGCTTCGTGACTCTTTCGTCGAGCTTCGTGACTTTGTCGTCGAGCTTCGTGACTTTGTCGTCGAGCTTCGAGAAATCGGTTTTGAGCTCAGAGATGTCTCCCTTGAGCTCACCTCGGACCTCTCCGATGGCCCGCAATAGCTCGACTCCGACCCCTTCGATGGCCCGCAATAGCACTCCGTGGCCCTCCGCCACGATCTGCACCTGCTTCTCGAAGCTCTCGATCAACACACCGAGTTTGCTCTCATCCTCTGCATTCATCTTGCCTCCAGACCTGCTCAGTGACAGGTGTTCAAAGCTAGCTCGCCTGAACAAGGCGAGTCAACGAGGGGGTTCCCAAGGCTGGGAGATGTTTGGTCCCGAAGCTCTTGTGCCGACAGTTATCGGCAAGTCGAGCCGAAACGTTTCGTGTTTTTTTCGTGAGGAGCGGGTTTCTGTGTTTTGGCGCCGCCTAGCGCGCGGTGGAGTCGGGTTCGCCTCCCAACCCTTGGGTCGCTTCAGCCGCCCTGAGCTGGGCACTGCGTGACGCGACCCCACATCGGCGTTATGTTCTGCGCGCTTCACGACCGCCCCTCGCGGTGGTGTTGATTCGAGGCGCGACCCAGCCGCGCCCTGAGTCTTGGCCTATCGCCGACACAGTGAGTGCCTCCATGTCAGAACCCGAACCCGAACCCAATCTCGAAGACTACGACCCCGACGCGCCGCTGCAAGTCCCTCAGATGTGGCCAAAATTCCTCTTCGGCGGCCTGATCCTGGCGCTGTTGCTCGGGGGCGTCTGGTATTTCTTGCTGCGCACGGCCACTAAGCCCAACCAGGTCATCATCGCCGTGCGGGTCATCGATGAGGACGGAAACTCTGAATATTGGTGGGACGAGAACCCCGCCGCCATGGCGCTGGTCGAGAAGTTCAAACTCCAGCTCGAGGAGCTCGGCTTCGACTCCGCCGACCTCAACACCGCCTCGCTCAGCGAGCTCAAGGGCGCGCACGACCTCGAGGCGTTGCGCAGCAAGGCCTCGAAGATGGAGGCCGGCTTCATCGTCGTCGGCACGGCGCGCATCCAGCACACGGTCCCCCTCGACGGCGAGCTCAACGACTACAGCATCGAGCTCCTCCTGGCGATCTACGACGTGGAGACCGGTGAAGAGACAGCGGCGCCCGGCATGCCGTTGGAGTTCTTCGAGTGGGGCCGCAGCGCCGACGAGGCCGTGGCCGACGCCAGCGAGCGCATGGCCGCCGCCGCCACCGCGCCGCTGGCCGAGGTCTTTAGCCACCATCCGAAGCTCGAGCGACTCAAGATGGAGAACCGCGAGCTGAGCTACGACGAGGCCGCCTTGGCCAACGGCTTCGAGCCCCTCTTCCGCGTCGCCGGCCACTACCGCAATCAGGTCAAACAACGGGACGACGACGAGAAGAACGCGCAGCTCACCTATGAGGCGGTCGAGAAGTCGCCCCTGACGCGCGAGCGTCTCGGCGATTTTCTGGCCGACGAAAACTACGTCGGCGCGGGGCCCGGCGACGAGCTCGTGCTCATGACCGAGCCCCACTACGTCGACATCCGCCCCGACGAGGGCCACTACAGCATCCGCCGCGAGAGCGAGCGCCTCGTCCTCAGCAACGGCGTCGGCGCCGAGCGCCGCATGCTCTTCGAGCACTTCAATTTCTTCAGCTTCCCCAGCATCTCGGCCGACGGCTCCGTCATCGCCGCCGTCATTGACAACCGCCAGCGCTCCAAGTGGTTGGTGACGGTGAACGTGCCCAGCGGCGAGTTCAAGCTCCTCCTCGCCCACACCGACCACTACTTCAGCTCGCCCGTCGTCTCGCCCAACGGCTCGCGAGTGGCCTTTTTCTATCGGACCGGCCGCAACGCGGCGAGCGCCTTGGAGACCATCGACGTGGGCGGCCGCGAGCGCCGGACCTTGATCAACCCCGGGCTCTCCCTCAGCCTGCCGTCCTGGTCGCCGAACAGCGAGACGCTCTACGTGGCCGTGGGCGTGGGCCGCCGCGACAGCATCGCGGCCATTGACCTCGTCAGCGGCGAGCAGCGATTCTTGTTGGGGCCGGAGACTCGGCCGCAGCCTGAGGCGGTCGAGCCGGAGGACACCCCGGACGCGCTCGCTCCGATGGTGGACGCCGATGGGCTGGCGCCGCAAGACGGCGAGCAAGAACCCGCCCTGGCTGCCCCCGACGAGCCCTGGGACCCGCGTCGGGACTCCATTTTCGACCAGCCCCTGGCCTCGCCCGACGGCACTTTTTTGATCGTCAAGGAGCTGGATGGCGCGCGCGTTTACATCGGGCGCTACGGGTTGGCCAGCGGCGCCTACGTGCGGCTGGCCGAGCTCGACCTGGACGCGATTCAGCTCTCTCCAACGGGGGACTTCGTGGCCGGCATGACGCGCGCCTTCGAACATCAGGACGACCCGGGTTCGAACGACGTCGAGGTGGTGATTCTCTCGACGGCGCCTGGGGGCGAGCCGATTCCCGTGACGCTCAACGCCGTGGACGACGTGCTGGGCGGCTGGTCTCGGGACGGCCGCAGCGTCTTCGTGCGGCAAGACTCGCAGGACCCAGCGAGCCGCCGCTTCAGCAGTCGAGTGTACCGGTATCATCTGGCAACGACGCCTTGAGTGGCGTATCCAAGGGGGCCCGCGGTTGCCCAATCCCCAATCATGGATGAGAGACAAGCATGCGAAGCCCTTTCCTGATGGCACTGATAGTCATTTTTCCGCTGGCGGCTTGCCAGAACGCGACGCCTGAGTCCCGCAAAGACCCCGCCACTGCAGTGGCGACCGAGCGTGCGCAGGAGGCGCCAAAGGCGGGCGCCGCGCCGGACGTGGCCGCGGCGAAGGTGAGCCCCGACGCCGCACAAGCCGCGAAGGTCGACGAAGCCGCGCCGGCCGACGGGGCCGAGGCTGCCCCCGACGAGACCGTGAAGGCTGCCGAAGTGGCGCCGGAGGCCGCCCCGGAGGTCGCCGAGGTCCTGACCTCGCCAGACGGGACGGTCATCCTGCCCTGTGGAACGGCGCCGGAGGGCATGGTCTGCATCCCGGGTGGGCCGTTCATTCGCGGCTCGGACAACGACCCGCACAGCGAGTGCAAGCAGCCCTCGTACAACAAGCGCCACGCGACCAACAACAGTCCGGCGTCGACGATCTGGATGCAGACCTACTACATCGACAAGACCGAGGTGACGTTCGGGGCCTATTCGGCCTGTATGGAGGCCGGCGAGTGCAACAAGGCCAAGCCGCTCTACCGCGATTTCGACCGGCCGTTGCAGCCCATGACCGGGATGAGCTGGACCGATTCGGACAAGTTTTGCACGGCGCAGGGCAAGCACTTGGTGACCGAAGCGCAGTGGGAGAAGGCGGCCCGCGGGCCCGATGGGCTGCTCTATCCTTGGGGCAACGAGCCCGAGGCCAACTGCGACATCGCGGTGATCATGAACGAGCAGGGCCAACGCTCGTGCGGCATCGAGAAGATCGGCTACAAGCCCGAGAAGGGGCGAGTGCTCGAGGTCTGCTCGCGGGCGGAGGGCGTCTACGGGCTCTGTGACATGGTCGGCAACGCCGAGGAGTGGGTCGCAGACTGGTACTCGCACAGCTTTGCGGACTGCGGCGCGGACTGCGAGGGGATGGACCCGTTGGGGCCTTGCGGGGGCAAGGAAGAGGGCTGCAAGCACCGCTACAAGGTCGTACGCGGAGGGTCGTGGTACTGGCCCAAGGAGCACGCGACGTCGATCCATCGGCGCAGCCATGTGCCCAGCAACGATCCCTACCACCACTACGGATTCCGCTGCGCGGCGTCGCTCGACGAGGCGCAGGCCATCGCAGGGGAGCCGGCGGCCGTAGAGGCCCCCAGCGCGCCCGTCCAGGTGATTGCGCCATGAACAGTGAAATCGTCGCCAGTGAAGAGGGACAGGGGTCCTCGCCCGATGGTCCCCGAGCCAGCGCGCAACGGCCGGCGGACAAAGCTCGAGGCGCGCGCCCCTTCTTGAAGTGGGCCGGAGGGAAGTCGAAGCTGCTCGCCCGGCTCGAGAAGCAGCTCCCGGAGGGGTACGGGCGCTATTTCGAGCCGTTTGTCGGCGGCGGCGCGCTCTTCTTCCACCATCGGCCCAGTGGCGCCGTGCTGGCCGACGTCAACGAGCGGCTGGTGCGCACCTACCGGGTGGTTCGGGACGACGTCGAGGCGCTCATCCTCTGCCTGCAAGCGCACCAGGAGAGGCACGACAAGGCGTATTTTTACGCGTTGCGGGACCAAGCGATCGACGCGGCGCCCGACGTCGAGGTCGCGGCCTGGATGATCTACCTGAACAAGACCGCCTTCAACGGTCTGTATCGGGTGAACCGCAAGAACCAGCACAACGTGCCCATCGGTTCCTACACCAAGCCGACCATCTGCGATCCCGTGAACCTGCGGGCCTGCTCAGAGGTGCTGCAGGGGGTGGTCATTGTCACCGAGGATTTCCGGGCGGTCTGTGACCGGGCGGTCAAGGGGGATTTCGTCTACTTCGATCCGCCCTACGTCCCGGTCTCGAAGTCGTCGAACTTCACGAGCTACGCCCAGGGCGGGTTTGGTCCTCAGGAGCAAGCAGGGCTGCGCGATCTGGCGCTGAAGCTCAAGAAGCGGGGCGTCAAGGTGCTGCTCTCGAATTCTTGGTGCGACGAGGTTTTGGCGCTCTACTCGAAGGGTTTCGAGGTTCAGAAGGTGAGCGCACCGCGGGCAATCAACAGCGCCGCCGAGAAGCGCGGCAAAGTGTTCGAGGCGTTGATTACTTAGGAGCTTCCCTACAAGATCATTTGGGTGCTCTTTTGCGGAGGCAGGGCTCTGCCCTGACCCGCCGGTGGACTTTGTCCCCCGGGCCCCCTTTTGCTTTTTTCTTTCGGTGCAGTCGGCCAGCGACCGGAGGCTTCCCGCCTCAACGGGAGTTCCATTATTGCACTTTAGGGGCACCGAAGTTTGTCCAGCGGTGGAAACCTATCGCAAATCTTCCACAATGAGCCCGCCTGGATCGACGTACATTGGGACCGACGACCCCGTCAAACTCTGCTGCAACGAAAGTGCGCACTCGGAAGCCACGAAACCGGCGCAAAACTTGGGCCTCGAGATTTTGTAGGGAGGCTCTTAGTCCAAGAGACCCCCTTTGCCGAGAACCAGCAACGCCAGGCGGAGTCCCCCCCCGTTTCCCCGTTTCGGGGGGGGGGCTTTCGGGGGGGCTCGCTCTTCGCGCGCTCGTCCGGCATTTCGGGCACTTTTTCGTCGGCGGGCTCGCCTTGGGCGGGCTGTGTGACGGCGCTCTGTTCGGAGGCCTTACTGATGTCTTTGGGCGAGCAGGCGAATGCGGTGGCCGGGTACGTGCGCAACGCCGCAGCCGACAGCCAAGAAAGGCAGCGCAGGGACGGGGCGTGGCGTGGACGCATGGGCTACCACCGGTTTTCCTGCTGGTTACCGGGCTACGGAGGGGGCGACCACCAGGAAGTTGGAGGCGAGGTCCTCGCTGAGTTGGGTTTCGAGGCCGTCCTCTTTGAGGCGTTTGCGGCGCAGCTCGGCCGGAATGGTGCCTTCTGGCAGCTTGCCGAGTTGGCAGACGGGTTCGCCAGGAGTGATGGAGGGCAGGGTGGCCATGCCGATGACGACGGCATCGAAGGGGGCGACGAGGAGGTTGCGTTCGCGTCCGAGGAGGGTGGTGTTGGTGGCCAGGGGCTGGTCCTTCTCGACGATGTCACCGGGCTGGATGTGGAAACGCAGGAAGCCGCCGAGGTCGGCGCGGACCCACTTCGACTTCTCGATAAGGAGCTGGTAGTCGGGGCGATTGGGCGGGCCGTCACACATCTGCAGCTCGCGCAGGACGTTTTTTACGCCTCGGGTGGCCGACTCGACGATGCTGGGCTCGACCTTCCAGACCTCGCCGCCCTCCATGACGATGCTCGGGCAGCCCGCTAGGCAGGCCTCTCGGCGGAACGCTCCCTTGGGGCCCTCGCCGTGGATCACGACCTCGCAGCCAAACGCTTCGGCGATGCGCCGCACCTTGGGTTTGCTCATGTCGGCGCGCACGTTGGGGTAGTTCGTGCGCCGCACGGCCGCGGTGTGGAGATCGATGATGAAGTCGGAGCGCGAGATGATCTCGTCGAAGATGGTGCGGGCCATGCGGCTGGCCAGGCTGCCGTTGGGCGAGCCGGGAAAAGAGCGGTTGAGATCGCGCCGATCGGGCAAGTAGCGGGAGTGTCGCTCGAAGGCGAGGAGGTTCAGGACAGGGATGAGGACCAGGGTGCCGCGGAGCAGGTTCAAACCTTTGTCGGAGATCAGCCGGCGGATGGCCCCGGTGCCATTGATCTCGTCGCCGTGCAGGGCGGCGGTGACGGTCACCACCGGCCCGTCTTCGAGCGCACGCCGGACGTGGATTGGGATCTGAACGGTGGCGCTGCTGAAGCTCTCGCTGATGAAGAGATTGACGTCGCCCGACTGGCCGGGCTCGATGAGCTGTCCACCCCAGTCGCCGACGGGCTTTCGGATTCGAGGCTCAGCGCCTCGAGGGTGAGGTTCGGTCATGGGCGGGTCAGTCCTCTCGAGCCGCGCTCGGATCGGTGTCGTGTGCGGAAGTATCGGGAGCCTGGTCAGTGGCCGACTTGCGCAGGTTTCGCACGCGCTGTTTGCGGCGCTGGCGAGACTTCGTCGGAATCAGGTTGCGCATGCGCTCGAGATTGCCGAAGCAGAGCAAACGACTGCCGGCCTCGAGCACGCGGTCGAGCTTTGGGTTGGGGATGACGGTCGTGCCGCGATGCAGCGTGAGGATGTTGATGTCGTTCTCACGCAGGCCGGACTTGCCGATGGGCTTGCCGACGTACTCGGAGCCCTCGGGGATGGTGATCTCGGCGACGCCATAGCCCTGGCTGACGGTCAGTCGTTGGCGGATGTCGATTTCGGGGAAGTTGACCTGCGCGGCGATGTAATCGACGACGGCGCCAGCGATGTCGAGTTGGGTGCAACCCTCGATGCCTTCGAGTCCGGGGGAGGAATTGACCTCCATGATCTGGGGTCCGTCCTTGCTCTCGAGCATGTCTACCCCGGCGACGCGGAGCCCCATGATCTGTGCGGCCCGCACGGCGGTGTCGGCGTAGGCTTTGTCGAGCTTGACCCGCTCAGTGCGGGCTCCTCGATGGACATTGCTGCGGAACTCCTGCCCCTGCGCGACGCGTCGCATAGCTCCGACCACCTGATCGCCGACGACGAACGCCCGAATGTCTCTGCCCTTGCTTTCGGACACGAACTTCTGGATGAGGACGTTCTGTCTCTGGCTTTGTAGCAACTCGACGATGGCTGCCGCCGACTCGACGGTCTCGGCCAGGAGCACGCCGATGCCCTGAGTCCCTTCGAGGAGCTTGATGACGACGGGGGCGCCACCGACGCGCTCGATGGCGGGCATGACGTCCTTCTTGTCGCGGACGAACGTGGTCCGGGGGATGCCGAGCTTGTGTCGGCTGAGGATCTGGAGGCTGCGCAGCTTGTCGCGAGAGTTGGAGATGCCGGCGGAGGAGTTGGCGCAGAAGACGTCCATCTGCTCGAATTGCCGCACGACGGCGGTGCCATAGTAAGTGACCGAGGCGCCGATGCGAGGCAGCGTCGCGTCGTATTGAGAGAGGTGCTGTTGACGGTAGTAGAGGTCGGGGCGGCCAGGCCGCAGATCGATGGAGAACTTGAGCGTGCTGAGAACCTTGACCTTGTGGCCCCGCTGCGCCGCCGCTTCGAAAAAGCGCCGGGTGCTGTAGCACTTGGGGCTGCACGAGAGAATCGCTAAATTCATGGAGGGCTGTTCCTTACGAGAATCAAGAAATCCAAATGAGTTGCGCTCGCTGCGCCCTATAGCGGTTTCTTGGGTTTCCGCAATGGTTTGCCTCCGCGATAGGACTTGCCAGCATCGACGAGAAAACGACCCCGAAAGGCCTGTCGGCCCAGCAGCATTCGAAACCCCATCTGATCGCGCTTGGCCAGGGTCAGCTCGACTTGCCAGGTCAGTCCGAGCAGCTTCACATGGGTCATGATGACCGGCCGCCGTTCTACGATGCCACTGGAGCTGCGAACCGACCGGAAATCGAGGACCCGTGCCTCTACGGCGACGACGGAGCGGCTGCGACGTTGAGCCGGTTGGACGTCGAAGCGAATCCACACCTCGCCGTCTCGCTCGAACTCATGCAGGTGAAAGGCATGCAACGAAGAGGACCGAGCGCCAGTGTCGACCTTGGCCTTGATGTTGGGGATGCCGAGGTCTGGTAGGCTCACCCACTCTCGCCAGCCGATGATGGGCAACGAGGGGCGCTTCTTTTTCTCAGTCAACATGCGGGCTCCTCAGCGGGTCGGCTGGGCGCCCTGTCACGTGGCGCCGGGGGCCGGAGTGCGGATCGACGCGTCGAGTGCAGGAAGTGTGAGGGCGACCGTTCCTTAGTGTCAAGCCCAAGCCCAAAGGACCTACCAGCAAGACCACCTTCCCGAAGGTCGTTTCGAGCCCGATTGACAAGCCGATTCACCAACGTGAGTCGGGGCTGCGCGCCGGCTCGCGGCATCACGAACGCAGGTCTAACGCGAGGACCGAAACCATGCCCAGGCTGAGCGCGCTTGGGGCGCTCCTGGTGCTCTTCTTGTCCTCACCAGCTGCGGCTGAGGAGAACGGCGGAGAGGCGTCTACACCCCGGCATTGGGAATTGGTTCTGACCTCGACGCAGCTTTGTGGTAGGGGTAGCCAATATCGCTGGTGAAAGAGTTGTGCAGACCAGACGGGTTGTGCGCAAGAACCTGAGGCGAAGAGAGAATCCACATGAACTGGAAACCCCGGCTCGGTCGCCAAGGCCGCCCCTTGCGGATCGCCTACGGACGCCTCTTTCACGAGGCGAACGCCTACTCTCCCTTGCCCGCTACGCTGGAAGACTTCCGCCGCATGCACCGCATCGAGGGCGCCGCGTTGGCGAAGGCCGCCTCGCTGCGTGGCTCCGAGCTCGCCGGCTACATGCCTCACGCTGAGCTCAGCGGCTTCATTCTGGCTGCAAACGCCGCGGGACGCGTCGAAACCGTCCCCCTCGCCTCCTCCCTCGCCGTCCCCGGCGGCCCCCTCGAGGCCGCAGCCTTCGAGTGGCTCGTCGCCGACCTGGTCCAACGCATAGAAGAGGCCGGCGAGCTCGACGGCATCTACCTCGCCTTGCACGGCTCCATGGACGTCCTGGGCCTCGGCGAGGCTCCCGAAGCCGTCCTGCTGCGCCGCGTTCGTGCAGCCTTGGGGGAAGGACCCAAGATCGCCGTCAGCTGCGACCTGCACTGCAACCTCTCCGCCGGTTTGGTCGATCCCGTCGACATTCTCGTCGCCTACCGCACCAACCCGCACTGGGACCTGGCCCCGACCGGCTTCCGCGCCGGCAACCGCCTGATCCGGACGCTGCGTGGCGAGCTCAACCCTGTCCAGGTCTGGCGCAAGCTCCCCATGGTCCTGGGCGGCGGCGTCACTATCGACTTTCTCCCACCCATGCGCTCGGTCTTTGGCTGGATGCGCAAGCTCGAACGCGACCCGCGGGTCATCAGCGCCTCGCTGTTCATGGTCCACCCCTTCACCTCCGCCGCCGATCTCGGCTGGGCTGCCCACGTCTGCACCAACGGGGACGAGGTTCTTGCTGCTCGCCTCGCCGATGAGCTCGCCGACCGCGCCTGGGCGCAACGTAAGGTCGCTTTGCCCCCCTTCCGCTCTATCGACGCGGCGTTGGATGAGGTCCGCGACAGCAAGTGGCGAAAGCTCGGGCCCGTGACCCTCATCGACGTCGACGACATCGTTGGCGCCGGAGCGCCCGGTGGCAACACCCGCTTCGTGCAGGCGCTGGTCGCCGACGACCGCGGCCTCAAAGCCCTGGTCCCCCTGCACGACCCAGGCGCCATCGAGGCCCTCGAGGGCAAGGCGGTCGG
>Ga0100380_10003852_pt1 | contig 15843 bp, 10 predicted proteins | sample CryGeymeta201504_FD_80417 | JGI IMG/M metagenome (GOLD analysis project Ga0100380, IMG submission 80417) | Groundwater microbial communities from Crystal Geyser aquifers in Utah, USA - Crystal Geyser metaG 2015-04 | ecosystem: Environmental > Aquatic > Deep subsurface > Groundwater | place... | reverse complement strand
ACCTGCTTTGATTTGTTTTTCTCGTTTTATTGCATTTTCCATATCTGAAAATAATTCATAATAAACTAAGTCTGTGCATTTGTATTTGCTTGTGAAACACTTATTGCTTATTTCGCATATTGCTTCCTGGATTGACTCGCGCCTACAGTGCAACGACAGGGGTTTTAATACCGCGCATCACTCTCTAAACCATACGGAATAATTGCCCTAATCCATGTTTTTCAAAATGCGCATAATACAAATCAAATTCTTGCGCCATTAATGGGTCGGTGTAACTGGTTCTATTTAAATTCATTAATCTAAAACGTGTGCCTGCTAATGACACTTGTCCCAAACCATTTGTCACGCGTATTTGTTCTGTATCGCCTATCACAATTGATGGTGCAAAATATTCCATTGGGCTTACTTGATTCTTACCGTCATTTTTGAAAAATAATTTTTCTACCGTATCGGCTATCCATGGTAATGCTTGCTTGGGTATTTCGACTTGATTAAAATAATTTTCACCTTTGCTGACGATAAATAAATAATCTCCCCAACTTATCCAATAATCCATAACATTTTTTTTGTCTAAACTTGGCATTGCCTTTATTAATATTGCTTTGGCTGGCAAGACATCAACATCTATCTGTCCAATATTAATGATTTTAGGATATAGTGGTTTTTTTATCCCTGTTGCTTGTTCTGCTTCATACCATTTTTTTAAGTCTAAGAAAAAACCATACATGCCGACGTCTTGGAGTAAGATGTCGTGAAGATATAGTGACATGGACTCTGGCCGTGTATCACCCTCTTCTAAAGGATGTCCTGTGCGACTAAAATTATCTATTTGATATCCACCAATTCCTGGGCCACCCATTGCCATGGCTCGCCCTACACCTAATTCTTCTCCATCAAGATATTCAACCAATCCTTTCCAAGGGCCCAAGCCTCCTTTTGACTTTGGTTTCCAAAATTTATTTTCGATTGAATCAACAAACCATTGGCCGACAGAAAGTGGAAATTCTAATTGTGAATAAAATGTTAATTTAAAACATTTCATATACATTTTTTTTGATATGATTAAATGATCTTTATCACGACTAAAAATATATTTATTAGGTGCATCGCCACCATGACAATCAATGATTTTATGCCAAACTTCAATTTGACTAAACAAATTCTCATAATCGTATACTGGCCATGCGGGTAATTTAGGTGTTCTTGGTATTTGTACTGCTGCTTGTATCATTTACTTTACTCCTATCGTGGGACAACTCACAATTGGGTTACAAGGTAAAATGCTTAACTTACCTTGATCTTTCAAAGATCCTAAAGTAATACCGGTATCATCATAAATCATATATTCTAAGGCGCCACGTGAAGTACCTTCTCCCGAGTACTGCGTAGTACCATCACCTACATAATATTCATTGGCGCCATAATAATAATTCATGCCATACCGTGCCATTGATTGTTCATAATTATTATTTGTCATTTTTAGATATTTTGCGACAAAACTTGCATCCACATATTGACCTGCCAATTCAGTATTAAGCTGTTTCATAACATCCATGAATACATCACTATACTCACTATTCATCACCTCATCCAGCGTATCAATTGCGACATCGTTATCACTCAAAAAATTCGTAAATTTGACATCTCCCTTCGCTATATTCGTTAAATTAGCAAAAGTTGGTGTAATAACTTTGGTTGGTATATTTGCATCCGTGGTAGTCGCGGTTAAATCCTTTATTAACATTAAACTATATTTTGCGTTAGGATCATAGGGTAATCCTAACTTGGCACTAATTAATCTAGGATCCGTATCTGCAGATTCAATTTGTTCAAATGTTGTTACCCACGTAGTCTTGCTTTCTCTCACTAAAGTACGTTCTAAATCAACATCTTCTGGCGCTGCTTTTACTAATCGCACTAAATATCCATCCGTTGGTGCGACTTCTTTAGCCGCTAAGGCTACTAATTCTGCATCGGTGTATTTCAGATTTTCTTGGCAACCATTAGTGATGATATTCCTACGCGATGCATCCAATCTGTTTTCAGCATCATTAAAATCGTAAGGTGTTTGATATGCATTTAATTTTTCACTCGCTGCTTGGTACTCCGGCGTCTCTACCCTATGCACCCTATCCACTTCTGCGCCGTTGATTGTTTTCACTTTTTTGAGTGCTTCCAACGTCTCTGCGATGGTTTCAGCATCATTGTGGGTTGCGACTAATGCGCTGGTGGCGCTTGCTTCTGTGGCTTCGGATAATAATGACGTCTCACCACCGACGGCTGCGGTCATCATTGCAAAATAAATACCACCTACGGCTTCCAGTGCGGATTGTGCGATCACGATGCCTGGGGTTTGATTGTAATAATCTTCTGCAAATTCTGTTAATATTTTCCGTGTTTCGGCATCTTCCATAATCAATTTTAATAATTGATATGATTGCTCGATGCTTTGCATTTCTGCTGCGCTTAAATCACTGGCTTGTTTTAATGTTGCTTGATATTGTTCGGGATTTTTTGAAAAATCACTTTCTAATGCTTGATCTTGTATGATTTGCCATTGCGCGTTTTCCATGAATAAATGCACAACCATTTCACCGCTGGCCACAGCGGCTTTAGTGACGCCTTTCATTACGGTCATGATTGCTTGTGATTGAAATTTTAAAAAATTATTAATATATTGCACTGGGGAATTTGCGTGATTTAAATCATCCCACGATTGCATGAATTTCGTTGGTTTTTGATTTTCAGCTTTTGCCGCAGCTAAAATCGTATTTAATTGTGTTTGTAAATCTTCGCGCGCTTGTGCTAATTTTTCTTCTAATTGTTCTTTATCACCAAAATGAATATCAACCGTGCCATTTGGTAAATCATTAATTTTATCGGTCTTGCCATCACCATCTAAAACACCTTGATAGGCCAATCCATTTTGATGCTCGATACGCCAACTCATGCCAGCTTGCTCAGGATAATGTCCTTGCACCCAGTGCTGGCCTATGTTCATCGTCCCTGTGTTCGCATCGATATTATCCGATACCACATTAGTCGCAAAGCTCGCGTCATCCACATAAACATTACTGGAACCCGTTGTGATTTTTCCGCCGTGTTTGGTTTCATGCGCAACACGTGCGAGTGGAATGCCTTTGACTTGAATGTTGTTAATGCCTTCGTTGATCGTGTCGTCTTCGGGTAAACAAGTCGCCGTATCATTTAATCTTGCTGCTAATAAATTATTAACTAATAATAATGACGAGCCTGTTTTTATTGCACCGCCTTGATGCGGAATCACCCCCGTCACTGCATTACAACTGTGATTATCGCCTAACCGTGCTACAGGATACGTGCCACCGACACCGCTGGCTTTTAACGTGACTTTGTTGCCATTAAGTTGTATACCTGATGCGTCAATGATAATTTGATTACTGCCAACTTGTAAAATAGCTTTATTTGCGCGTAAATTGCTTTTCCCTGTGCCGATTTGCGTTTTATATTGTCCGCTTACTGCGAGATTTTCTTTGCCATTGATTTGTAATGTTGCGTCATTATTAATGGTTTCATTATATTTTCCCTGCACTAATAAGCGTAATGATTCTTCATTTGGTTTGTCATTTAAATTTAATTGATGCCCTGATTGTGAATGATTTACTTGCGTATTAAGACTGGTTAAACCATTATACGTTTCTGCATCATACGCGGGTTTGTTACTGGCATTATAAACGCTACCTACCACCACCGGTCTATCTGGATGTCCTTGAAAAAAATCCACTAACACTTCATCGTTAATGCGTGGAATAAACTGCGACCCCCAACGCATGCCGGATTGCCACTGGCTGACTCGCGCCCAGGGTAAACGTTGTATATCAATATTATCATCGTGTTGCCAAGGTAATTTTGTTTTGACTGCTGCATATTCGTTGGTATAAATATTTTGTCCTGTTGGTGTGATCACAGTTGCAGATTGTGTGGATGATATTTTTTTTATGGGAATGCGTTTGGGCGTGATGGCGACACTTGCTGGCTGAATGATAGCTTGATTACTATAATGTTTTTTATCGACGGCATCTTTATAGTAACTGTGATCATAAGCTGTATGGATTACTTCTAGCGCGACATATTGTTCATTTTCGATTGTATAACTGTATCCTGGTGTTAATACTGCAATATTACTTTTGATATTGATGGTGCGTGTTGCTGCTTGCCATTGCTCACTTGCATGTCTTGCTTGCCCTAGAGCTTGCTCATCTGTCGTCACATCTTCATCATAAATAAACCAAACTGATTGTGCTAAGTGGTTTTGTTGTGCATTAATATTTGTTGTCGCTTTTGCAGGGATTGTTGGATGTGTGAATTGATAGCGGTTAATAATGATTTGTTTTGGCGTCAGTGCGGTTTGTGCATCCCAGTCATAAATATGCGGTTTTCCTTGATGGTTGTTGGTCATTTTATAAGGTGTGTTATTTGCAATAATGGGCGCATCGCGTAAGAAAGGTTGCTCTCCATTATCATTTTGTTGAAATAAATAATATAATTTTTCTTCTGCTAAAATGCGATGAATAAAATCTAAATCACTTTCTTGATATTGTGCGATTGAGGGTTTTGCAGAATATTGGTTGCGTAATTGTTTTGTGTTTAATTCAATTTGTGTTAATTGTAGTGCCAGCATTCTTGCTATATCTGGCACGGTTAAATCATAATAATACTTGTTATGTTTTTCGGTGTCTAAATGAATGAGTTTCGGCATTAATTCGGCGTGATAATGCTGCCGTCCATTTACGTCAACGCGTCCTTGTTGAAATTTGGTAATCACGCCTTGGAATATGCGTGGTATTTCGCTATAGATAATGGCTTTAGCTGGCTGACCTAGCATCGCGCTGTCTTCAATGCCGAGATATTGCGAGACCAAATCCAATTGCACGCGATATGGCCGCCCTAGCACTTCCTTTGCGACAATTTTAGTCAACTGCATTTTATTTTCGCCTAATGGCGAGCTAAATGCCAAAAATCGACCATTTTGTGTAAAATCCATTCATTATCCTTGTTGAAATATCAATTTTGAATAATTTTATAGTATTTTACCTTATTGTCAATGGGTGTTTTATTTATCACTAATAATTAATTACGGCCTAGCGCTCCAATACTCGCTATGTTATATTACTGACCTTCCATCATTGAGATATGGAGTTCGCATGAAACCTTTTGAAATCTGCTTATTAGTCCTGGCATTGTTATATATGTCGATTAAAATAAGCACGATAGTCCTCATATACAAAATTATCCATATTGGTCCATTTTCAGCATCTGCTTCAACATTAATTATTCCATTATGGTTTTTTCTGGGCGATATTATTGCTGAAGTTTATGGTTACAAAATTGCAAAACAAATTATTTGGATCGCGCTAATCTGCCAATTTGTGTTTGCGTGTATATGTTGGGTGATGATAAATATTCAGGCACCTCCTAATTGGCCTATACAGGAAGCTTATAATCAAATCTTGGGGAAATTACCTCGAGTATCCATTGCAAGTTTTACTGCAATATTTGTTGGCGCTTATTTGAATGCATTTATACTCACTAAATGGAAGGTATTATTACATGGTAAATATTTCTGGCTACGCAGCCTTGGCTCCACGACAATTGGAGAAGCTATTTTTACCTTTATTGCTTATACAATGGAATTCTATGGTATTATGCCATTCTCAAAACTACTAGAGCTGATGACAATTTCATACGTAATTAAATTAATTGCTAATCCCATTTTGGTTCTTCCTGTATGTATTACTGCTGCTTTTATTGAAAGTTTCAATAAAAAAAATCCAGAAAAAGAACCCAGAATTAATATTCAACGACCAACGCTATCAGTGAAAGAGGTATTCGATGCAAATCACAAAATTAATCACTAAAGAAGACAATAAATCTTATTTTGTCGATATTGAAATTGAAAACAAACATGAACATCCCTTAGGTCAATATACAGAGCGGTTACCTGCGAGTAGCATCACATTTCGTGAATTCAAACCCGGTGCTAATTTTGATTGGCATACTGCGCCACAAATACAATACATTATTTACTTGTCTGGTGAGGTTGAAGTGCAAACAAGTGGTGGTGAAACACGTGTTTTTAAAGCCGGTGACATCTTATTAGCTGCTGATCTCACTGGGCAAGGGCATATTACAAAAACGTTGACCGCGGGTACCTCAATTATTGTGACCGAGGATTTAAAATTTTATCCTAAGCAAGATGCGGCTGTGGAGGATAATTTGGGGTCAGGCGACTTGATAAATCGTATGAAATTGTAGGGTTGAGGCTTGCCTCAACCGTTAATAAATATCGCTTAGGCGAGGCAAGTCCTGTCCTGAGCCTGTCGAAGGGGGCGAGCCCCTACGATTAATTTAACGCTTGCCATCTAAATCTCATTTAACCATTTTGCTGACGTCAGCAAAGTGGTCTGAAATCGCATGTCCATTCACGTCACATGCAATTTTGGCTTTAGATATAATCTGTCTGCTGAGCATGAAGCTCAAAACTTGCCGTTCTAGCGCTCCAATACTCGCTATGATACTATTAATCTTCCATCTTCACGATATGGAGTTTGCATGCGCCCTTTATTAGAAACTCACTTCCCTAAGGCTTTTAATTTTATAAAGCAATTTCAGTTGTCGCTACCAATTATACAAGCGCCTATGGCAGGTGCCGATAATAATCAATTAGCAATAACCATCGCGCAGCACGGTAGTCTAGGTTCTCGTGGCATGGGTTATAACGCTGCACAAAGTATCGCAAGTGATATAGATGAACTAAAAAGTAATAGTAATTTTTTTAATATCAACCTGTTTATACCCGATACTCGTACGACTATTGAAATTAATGATCCCTTTTTTCAAAATAAAGTAAATGCGCTAAAAACATTTTTAAAAAATAATGTAGATGGTTTGGAATTTGATTTAGACAAAGTTGCAATATTTAATCCTGAACAGCGTTTTCTAGAACAAATGGAAGTGATACTTGACAAAACAGTTCCAGTTTTAAGCACAACATTTGGTGCGTTACCACCCCATTTTATTAAAGTCTGTCAACAAAAAAATATTTATTTAATAGGTACTACAACAACTGTTGCAGAAGGAAAGCAATTTCAATCATTAGGTTATGATGCTATCGTCGCGCAAGGTCTTGAAGCTGGTGGCCATCGTGGAGGAAGCAATGCTCGTGATTTAACGAGAGAAATGGATACCATCAGTCTAACGAAAGCGCTAGCTGAAGTAGTCGATATTCCTATCATCGCATCTGGTGGGATTAGGGATGGTAGAAAGTTCATAGAATGCCTTAATGCTGGTGCAAGTGCAGTACAAATTGGTACTGCTTTTTTAGGGTGTAGTGATTGCTATTCAATCCCCCAAGCGTACAAAAAACTTTTACTTAATAATGATAAGGACACTGAAATCACATCAGCAATTTCTGGCAGAAATGCAAGAGGGATAAAAAATAGTTTATTTAACATAATGACACAGTACCAACATTTTTATCCAAAAGAAGAATTACCATATCCGTTTCCACACCTTATTACTGCACCATTAAGGATAGAAGCGGCTAAAGTAAATAATGGGGATTTCATTGCAGCATGGTCAGGCATCAGTGATGTTGCATTACAACCATTGAGTATTAATGATTTTTTAACAAATATGATGAATCAAGCGCAAGAGGTAATCGAAAATAAATTAAAAACATGCTCAGTTAATAAAAAACGATAAGGGTTTTGATACCACGCATGACTTTGCGTCTTTGCGAGGAAAATTATATTTGAGATAATTTTTATTCCCATGAAAATCACTTCATCTCTTTAAGTCAACTCTGGTATCTCAACAATTTTAAAGTTAACATAATTAAAGTAGTAAAAAAGTAATATGACAGTACTAATTCCAAGCCCTATTACCATACCAATTCTTATTCCAATAGGCCCTATATTAAAAATATACCCAAGTAAATACGCCATTGGCACCCCTACCAAATAATAAAAAATTAAAGAAACATACATAGAACCTTTTGTATGACGCAAACCTCTCAACAATCCCATTATTAAATATTTCGCGGAATCCAAAATGAGTCCTAATGCAGTAATAAAAATAAAAACGTCAGCTATATGTTTAAGTTGTAAATTTTCAGTATGCAAAAATATATCGATATACCAATGACTAATCGCCAGCATTAAAACAATAATTGGAGTCATAACAATGCATGTAAGTTTGAAAACATTGCAAAATATTTTATTAGTTTGCACCTTAATTATTTCTAAATCTGTAAAATTTATTTTAGCGACTAGGATTGAAGCAGCTTGGCTTAATCCATAAGGAATCATGATAAAAAATACTCTTAATTGGTTAGCTAATTGTTGAGCTGCCAATGCTTGAGAGAATAAGTGTCCGATCATTAATACTGCAATAGTTCCTGCCATTAATTCACCGCCATATTGCAGCGATACAGGCCACCCTATTTTTGTTAAAAATTTTAGATCTTCAAAAAACTGCGTGCGTGTTGCAATACATTGTCGTAAATTTGGTTTCCTAATATTTATAAAATAGATAACTGAAAGGCACGCTTTTAGCCAGAAAGCAAAAGCAAACCCCAGCCCCACACCTTTAAGCCCTATATGGAAAAAATTAGTAAATAAATATATTGCAATAACACCTACAATAAGTTGAAGAAATGAAATTAATGTAACGAAAAAAGATTTATTGTAAATAATTAATGTCTGACTAAAAATTAAAGAAATAAATACTCCCGGTATTCCAAAAGACAAATAATATAGAAAATCTCCGGATAACTGGCACACAACAGGATTTTGACCTAGCAATGGTAATATGCTTGGCAAGATACAAAAAATCAATATCACGAAGAAAGCAAGTATCAAAGAAAATACAACACTTGAATATATATAATTAAATAATCTTTTTTCTTGATTAATAAATCGTGCAGCTTTCACAGAAAAAACCAATAAATAGCCCATTGCTAACATGTTTACTGTCAAATAAATTGGCGCTGCTACTCCATACGCCGAAAGATAGTCAATACCTAGATGAGCTACGATAAAAACAGATATAACTTCTAGCAAAACACCGAATAAGCGAGATATCACCATCGGATATGATAGATTTATTAACGCTTTGATCATAAATTTAAAACTCCAAAAGTTTTTTATGTAATTGTTTTAATCGCGGACAAACAATACCATTTTCATTTAGATGAGGGACGCATTTGTTGAGAGATTGGAAAACTATGGCTAATTACACAAACTTATTTACAGACTCTTCACATATCCATTTCTGGATTGACTCGCGCCATCTCTGGCGCTCGTGGCTTCGCCCCGCCTTCGGCGTCCAAAATTACTTTCCTGTAATTTTGTGCGTCGTCAAAGCGCGTTTTTCCCGGGCGAGGCAAGCCTCGCCCCTACAATTAATTTAACGCTAGTCAAAACTATAAATATTTCTTAGCCTCAACCATCAATCGATCATAAGCATCGAAAACGGGGTTGAAGATTTCATCCAGTTTATTTTCGCGGTCAGGTTGTTTGAGTTGTTGGTATACTGTTTTTAACACTTCATTAAATTCAGGAACCGGGGCATAGCAAGCGCTGCCTTTCATGGTGTGTAATTCATTAAGAATTTTTTCCATATCTTTTTGCGCGATCGCACGCTTGAGTTGATTGATTTCAGCAGGCAATGTATCAATAAACATCATTAAAAATTCTTGTATGGTCATTCTGTCATATTCAGCGGCGATACCTGTTTCGAGATCGATGACTTTGTGCGTGTCTGCGGGTGGGATATTTTCGTGTGCAGATAACATTTCGCTAAATTGTTCAAGATTTAATGGTTTCACTAAAACATCCGTAAAACCTGCATTTAATAAAGTTTCCCGCCTATCAGAATGCCCTGTTAACGCATAAATCGGCAAATGCGCGCCTGCTGAACGTGCTTGTCTGGCAACTTCGTCACCACTCATACCAGGCAATCCAATATCCGAAATAATAATATCGTAAACACCCGTTAAAATAGCGGCTAAACCCTTCTCGCCAGTGTCTACCCAGTCAACTGCCATACCTATTTTTTCTAATAGACCAATTGCGCCTTTCGCGGCCATAGGCACATCTTCGATTAATAGTATTTTTTTACCTTGAACTTTTGATTGATAAGAAGTCTCAGTTTTGCCATTTGCTTTATTATGAAGTCGCTTGGCATCCGCGACAGCATCTGCACTCATATAACTATTGTCATGTTCTTCAGCGGTAATTTCGTCAACGACTTTCACTGGAATTTCACAGGCAAAAATGGCGCCATTGGGTTCGTTATCCAATATTTCAATCTTACCCGCTAAGGCTTCAATCGATTGCTTAACAGTGGCTAATCCCATACCGGTACCTTCGTGTATCCCTTGATATGCTGGCGTTAAGCGTTCAAACCATTCAAAAACCGCTTGTTTCTTATCGTCAGGGATGCCTGTACCTGTGTCTTTGACTGCTAAATAAAGTGTTGCGTCTTTGGTTTCATTATTAATATCACTAATGGATACCTCAACTGTGACACTCCCTTCATCTGTAAATTTAAGTGCATTGCCTAATAGATTCACTAAAATTTTATGAATGAAATGCGGTTTTGACATTAAAAAAACCGGTGTATCTTTGGAAATATCTAATGTTAATGCTAATTTTTTTGAAAATGCACTTGGGGTGTATAAGGCAATTAAATCATTGACCATCGCAGAAATAGAAAATTGTTCGTCTTTATGTAAAACACGAAAATCTGGATTTTCAGCACGCACGAAGTCTAATATTTTATTCATCATGTTTAATAAAATATTACCCGACTCATTAATCATCCGCGCGTTTTCTTCCGTGCGCTGCTCAGGCATACTCATCATTATTTCAGATATACCATTCACCCCCGCCAATGAATTACGCACGTCATGACTGATGTTAGCAACGAAAGCTGATTTAGCTTTGTTAGCGGATTCGGCGAGTTGTTTGGCTTGCTGGAGTTCTTGCTCCATTTGCTTTCTGTCGGTGATGTCTACATAGTTTCCTAGAATACCAATAATATTATTATCTTCATCATATAATGGAATTTTATTTGCTAGTACAATACGCGTTTTACCATCTGCTTGTAACTGCGGTTCTTCAAAGTTTACTTTAGCATTACCTGCTAATACTTCCGCATCCCCTCGACGAAACAAATCTGATTCTGTTTTCCCCCAGGCTAGATCATAATCTGATTTACCAATAATTTCGTCTGGATGGTTTAAGCCAGCAGCTTTCGCAAAATTTTCATTACACATAAGATAATAAGAGTTTTTATCTTTAAGATACATAAACCCCGGCGAATAATAAACAATATTCTTCAAATAATTTTTTGCTAATTGTTCTTCATTAGAGTTTTCTTCTATCCAAAATACATAGCCAACTTGATCTGCTAAAGCAATTTTGCTTGCACATGCTTTATATCGTTTAGAGTGAATAGAAAAAAAATTTTTTTCTATTACTTTTTTTAGTAAAGTATTTGTTTGCTCGTTACCCAGGGTTTCATTTAAAAAGTCATTGATGAAAGAGCCTTTCTCTGGTGACATAATAAAGCGCTCACTTTTTTTGGTGTCAGCAACATTAATTATGCTAAAATCTTCTGTTGTATGAATTATGATGTTGTACATAAAATAAATTCCTTTTCCGTTATCCATTTTTGTGCTATACAGACACTTAAATGAGAAAAATGTTGAAACCAAATTGTACTTAATTCCTCTTGCAGTTTACCATTAGGGCTTAATATTGAAAATTGCTTAGGAGGAGTATTAATAATAACATAGTGTGTTGTCGCTGCTAATAAAGCAAACACGGGATCCAAATATCTTATTTTGGTAGGGTATTCCAATATAAAATTCAATGGCTTTTTATTATTTAAAATATGATGTGAAGAAAAATTTTTCCCCCATTCATCATACGTTCCCATATTCGCCAAATACTCTACTTTTTTAAAATCTTCAAAAGTAAAGAATTCAGACAAAGCATCACTGACTCCCGTAGCAGTTACTGCGCAATTTATATTAGATAATAATATTTCTTTGATATAATCTTGATTTTCAAATAAATCGTAACACATATATCCATTTTTTTTTGCTAACTTTAATCTAGTCTGATTAATTTCTACTATATGAATTTGCTGCTGATCTATGCCGCTATGCTTTAAGCAATAGCTTATCCCTTCTCCTACCTTGCCATAACCAAAAATCATATAACGTTTTTTCTGATAATTATCACCTTTTTGGCTATAAATCTCATCTATGGCTCGCACAAATCCATCACCTGTCCCAATACTTGTTTCTATATACTTGATGAAACTATTATCTATAGATACAACTGGACAAATTGTATCTTGATATATGGATTTATCAACATGTGTAAGCTCAACAAAAGCAATTTTCGGTTTCATTATGTTGCATAAATATGCACCACAATCAATAATAACATCAAATGAATGAATATACTTTTCTGATAATAAATCTTCAACATCCAAGTATAGATTAGATTTTTCTAGTGCTTCTTTTATTAATGGTTGCGAAACCAGACCTGGCGTACACGTTACTATGATATCTGCACCAGCCGTTATAAATAATTTCACAAGCGTTAATGTCACAACAGTCAGATGACAATTAAAAAGAATTTTATTCCCACATAATGGAGAAGTATTTTTCCATTTTTCGAACAAATACTCGGTACATGGCATTTCTTCATGCGGGAGCATAGCAATAATTGCATCTATATCAGATTCTGTCATTCTACATGCCTAGTATGGATAAGTTCTTGAGCATTTTTTGTTTTATAACAAGGAGTTACAACAAAAAACATGTTATTTTAATGAACAAAGTATAGGACATTCTCTCACGGCAGTCAAAAATTGGACTCAAATATTAACGATAGTTGGCCATTTTTTTCTTGTATTAATGAGCTTCCTTATCTAACTATATGAGTTTTAACTCAAAATTTTAATCTAAACTCTATACAATCCCCATCCACCAAATGACAACTCATCTCTCCCCCAAAGCTTTGCATGGTAAGCTTGCAAAATGCAAGACCCACACCGGTGCCTTCGGCTTTAGTGGTTTGATAACCATTGAATATGTTGTCTACGGTTTCTTGGGTGACACCACCAGCGGTGTCTTTGAAATAGAGCACATTGTGGGTTTCTGTTTCTTCGGCTCTCATGTAAATCTCACCTCGGCCTTTTTCTCGGATTTGATATAAACTGTTTTTGATTAAATTAAACATGATGCGATAAAACAATAATGGATTGCCCATGAAATTAAATAAGTAACTTGTGTTCCAATGAATTAATTCTTTTTCATTTTCTAAATATGGATATTCGTCTATCACTTTTTGCATACAACGCCATAATTCGCATTTTACTAAATCATCTTGGGTTTTGATACCGGCGACGGTTTTATTTAGGGCTTTTAATGAATCTTTGATGTATTCGTTTAATTCTGTTAGTTGGGTTTGTAGTGATTGAGGAAATTTTTCTAAATACGCTAGTTGTTTTTCATTTAAGTTTTGTTTGTTAGTTTCGATAGTTTGATAAATTTTTAACAGCTCTGGTAACATGTTCGAGACATTATTTGCCATTAAATTCATGTTGGTTAAAGGCGTCGTTAAATCATGTGCCACGCTACCGGCAAATATCATCGCTGCTTTGCGTAACTCTTCTTCGTTTTGTTTGGCGAGTTCGGCTTGAGCTTTTGCTTCTTGAAGATTTAATTCTACTTCTTTGTTATTGGTAACATCAATGGCAACGCCTGTTACACCACAACAATTGCCTGTATCATCATAGATAGGAAATCCTCTATCCATAATCCAGCGTATTTTTCCATCTGGCCTCACTATGCGATATTGCTCATCATATCGTGCTTTCTGCCCTTGCACTTTGATACGTTCGGCCATACTATGAATAGGGTGATGCTCTCGTACATCTTCAGGATGTAAATACTCGATCCATACTTCAGGATTTGAATATAAAATATCTCGACTTCTTCCCCATATTTTTTCATATGCAGGACTAATATAACTGATCTCTTTAAAATCTGCGCTACTTAGCCAATAAACACTTTCGCTATTTTCGGCTAATTTAGATAAAAAGTCAGCTAACTGTTCTCTTGTTAGTTGAGGCTTGCTCGCCATTGTCATGTTTTGATAAATTCCAATTTAAATTCAATATGATCACCATCCACCAATCGACAATTCATCTCGCCCCCAAAGCTTTGCATCGTCAGTTTACAAAAAGCCAATCCCACACCGGTACCTTCGGCTTTGGTGGTTTGGTAGCTATTGAAAATATTATCTACGGTTTTTTGAGTAACGCCGCCTGCGGTGTCTTTGAAATATAACACATTATGGGTGTCAGTTTGTTCAGCTCTAATGAAAATTTCCCCGTGCCCTTTTTCTTGTATTTGATATAAACTGTTTTTTATTAAATTAAACATAATGCGATAAAACAATAATGGATTGCCCATGAAATTAAATAAATATGTTGTATCCCAATGAATTAAATCTTTTTCATTTTCTAAATAGGGGTATTCGTCTATCACTTTTTGCATACAACGCCATAATTCGCATTTTACTAAATCATCTTGAGTTTTGATACCCGATACAGTTTTATTGAGTGCTTTTAATGAATCTTTGATGTATTCGTTTAATTCTGTTAGTTGGGTTTGTAGTGATTGAGGAAATTTTTCTAAATAAGAAAACTGCATATCATTCAATGCGTTTTTTATCGTTTTTGCTGTTTCTTCTATTTTTAACAACTCGGTAAATATATTCGATAGATTATTTGCCATTAAATTCACGTTGGTTAACGGCGTCGTTAGATCATGTGCCACGCTACCGGCAAATATCATCGCTGCTTTACGTAGTTCTTCTTCGTTTTGTTTGGCTGCTTCAGCTTGAGCTTTTGACAATACCAATTCACTCTCAAGTTTCTTACGCTCGGTAATATCATTGTAGACACCTAATATCCCAATGACTTCTTTGTCTTTGTTTAGCAAAGGTACTTTATTTGTTAATAAGATAAATTGACGATTATCGAGGAAAGTTTGTGTTTCTTCGATATTAAACTTTGGTTCTCTAGTTTTTATTATTTGCTGGTCATCTTTACGAAAAGTATCACTGTCTTCTTTTTTAATCGGCAAGTCATAATCCGTTTTACCCACGACTTCTGCAGCACAGGACAATCCGACCGCATTTGCAAAAGCATTATTACAGCCCAGATAAACACCTTCTTTATTTTTCCAAAAAACGAAAGACGGTAATTGCTCTAATAGTTCTTCTACAAAATTATTTTCATTAAAATCAGTTTGTGTGTTTATAAAAGTCATATTAAATTCCTAAAATAATCATCTTATGTCTTCGTTACAAAAGATGGGAAATTCTAACCAAAACTCAATACAATCCCCATCCGCCAAATGACAACTCATCTCTCCCCCAAAGCTTTGCATAGTGAGCTTGCAAAAAGCTAATCCCACGCCAGTGCCTTCGGCTTTAGTGGTTTGATAACTATTGAATATATTATCTATGATATCTTGGGTAACACCGCCGGCGGTATCTTTGAAATATAGCACATTGTGTGTTTCTGTTTGTTCGGCTCTTATGAATATTTCACCGTGTCCTTTTTCTCGTATTTGATACAAACTGTTTTTAATTAAATTAAACATAATGCGATAAAATAATAAGGGATTGCCCATGAAGGTAAATAAGTGACTTGTATCCCAATGAATTAATGCTTTTTCATTTTCTAAATATGGATATTCGTCTAGCACTT
>Ga0100380_10003846_pt1 | contig 15859 bp, 18 predicted proteins | sample CryGeymeta201504_FD_80417 | JGI IMG/M metagenome (GOLD analysis project Ga0100380, IMG submission 80417) | Groundwater microbial communities from Crystal Geyser aquifers in Utah, USA - Crystal Geyser metaG 2015-04 | ecosystem: Environmental > Aquatic > Deep subsurface > Groundwater | place... | reverse complement strand
CGCCATTTAAAGAGGTACGTGAGCTGGGTTTAGAACGTCGTGAGACAGTTCGGTCCCTATCTGCCGTGGGTGTAGGATACTTGAGAGGAGTTGCCCCTAGTACGAGAGGACCGGGGTGAACGATCCACTGGTGTACCAGTTGTTCCGCCAGGAGCAGTGCTGGGTAGCTATGATCGGACAGGATAACCGCTGAAGGCATCTAAGCGGGAAGCCCCCCTCAAAACAAGGTATCCCTGAGAGCCGAGGTAGACCACCTCGTCGATAGGCCGGAGATGTAAGCACAGCAATGTGCTCAGTTGACCGGTACTAATTGCTCGATAGGCTTGATTTGATCCAGTGGAAGCTGGACTGCGACGAACAAAGTTCGTCAATCAGGTCAAAAGTACACCAGGTGTGTTGACTTGGATAATACTGATGTTGCCCGGTGCCAAAACCACCGGGATTGTTCTTCCCTCGGTTTGGTGGTCATAGCGCGAGCAAAACACCCGATCCCATCCCGAACTCGGCCGTTAAGTGCCGTCGCGCCAATGGTACTGCGTCTTAAGACGTGGGAGAGTAGGTCACCGCCAAACCTAGCGAAGAACAAAAATCTCTCAATACAAATCAATAATAGCCCGGGTCAGAAATGACCCGGGCTATTGACGTTCGATCAAATCACAGCAAAGGAATCCTTTTATGCCCCAACTGCTGTTTACGCCGCCTGATTTGCCGACGCTGACTGTGGTGGGAGAGACCAACCTCTTTCCTGTCGTGCGCATCTTTTGTGTCGGTCGCAATTATGCCGCCCATGCTGCTGAAATGGGCGGTGAGGTGGATCGCGAGGCGCCGTGGTATTTCACAAAGTCAGCGTTTGCGGTTTGTCCCAGCGGTGCTACCGTTCCTTATCCACCGGGCACATCGAATTATCATCACGAAATGGAACTTGTGGTCGCCCTTGGTGCGCCGGTGTTCAAGGCCGACCGCGCCAGCGCGATGAGCGCGATATTGGGCTATGGCTGTGGGCTGGACATGACGCGCCGCGACCGCCAGCAGGACGGAAAGGACAACCGCCGTCCCTGGGATCTGGGTAAAGATGTGGAAAATTCGGCCGTTCTTGGCCCTCTGACCCGTGCCGCCGCTGCCGGGCCTTTGGCCAAAAAGAAAATCCATCTGTCTGTGAACGGCACCCTGCGGCAAGATGCGCTGTTGGGTGATATGGTTTGGTCGGTTGATGAGATCGTCAGCCATCTGTCACACTTCTATCACCTGGCGGCGGGGGATATTATCATGACAGGTACTCCGGCTGGGGTTGGTGCCGTGCAACCGGGTGATAACATCACCGGCGGCATCGACGGGTTGGGCGACATCAGCCACACCATCAGCCCGGCCGAGTGATCGGCATACCGACAAAAACAGGGTGACAAAACCGCCTGACTGTGTGTCACATCGCCCGAGGCCCGGCGCGGCCGCACAATAGGGAGGTCGACCAATGACCACGAAAAGACGCATTATCCTGGCGGCCTTCGGTGCCGCATCCCTGGCAAGCTTTGCCGCAACTGCTGCTGTGTCCGAAGACATCACTTTGAAATTGCACCAGTTTTTGCCGGCGCAGGCAAATGTGCCGAAACTGATCCTCGATGTGTGGGCGAACAATGTGGAACAGGCGTCGGGCGGGCGCATCAAGGTTGATCGGTTTCCCGCGATGCAGCTTGGCGGCACCCCGCCCGAGCTGATAGATCAGGTGATCGACGGGGTGGCTGATGTGGTGTGGACCGCCGTGGGGTACACACCAGGGCGATTTCCCACAACCGAGGTGTTCGAGCTGCCGTTCCTGGTGAACGATGCCAAGGCGGCCTCGTCAGCGTTTTGGCAGATGTCCGAACGCCATATGCAGGATGAATTTGCCGGGGTGCATGTGTTGGGCACTTGGGTGCATGGGCCCGGCGTGATCCATTCCTACGATCCGATCGTCACCCCCGAAGACATGAATGGCATGAAAATTCGCGGTGCATCGCGGCAGGTGAATGCCTTGTTGGACACTCTCGGCGCGACCCCCGTGGGAATGCCGGTGCCCGCCATTCCCGAAGCGCTGAGCAAAGGTGTGATCGACGCCACCACAATTCCCTGGGAAGTGACAGGCGCGTTGAAAACCTCAGAGCTCGTGAGCTATCACACTGAATTCACCGGCCCCATGCTGTATACCATTACCTTTGTCCTGGCGATGAACCAGGCGGTGTATAACGACCTGTCCGATGACCTTAAGGCGGTGATCGACGCCAATTCCGGGCTGGATTTTTCAATTTTTGCCGGTGGCGTGATGCAGGATATGGATGCCCCCGCCCGTGACATCGCTCTTGACGCCGGGAACGAGGTCTTGACCCTGAACGCCACGCAATCCGCCGCATGGGCCACGGCGGCGCAACCCGTCTATGATGCGTGGATTGCCGATGTGGCTGGCAAGGGGCTGGACGGGGCGGCGTTGATCGCCGAGGCGCGCGCGCTGATGGGGGCCTACACCGCCGCGCAGTAGGCGACCAACGAGGGACCGATGCATCGTTTTGTCCTGACCCTTTCGCAACGCATGGCCTGGGCAGGCGGGGCGATGTTGTGTCTGCTGATCAGCGTGACCGCTTTGTCGGTGCTGGGGCGCGGTATGAACGGCGCACTTCAGTCCGAAACGGTGCAGCAGGCAATGCCGCAACTGGCAGCGTGGCTGTTATCATTGGGCATCGGCCCTGTGCTGGGCGATTACGAACTGGTCGAGGCGGGCATCGCGTTTTCGATCTTTGCGTTCCTGCCGTTGTGCCAGATCACTGGCAGCCATGCCGATGTTGATCTTTTTACCGCCCGCTGGTCGCCGCGCGCCAACCGCTGGCGGCAGATGATCACCGACATCGCGTTCGCCGTGGTCCTTGTTCTGATCGCCGCGCAACTGGCTGCTGGAACGGCGAGCAAGATGAAAACCGGCCAGACGACATTCCTGATCCAGTTTCCCCTATGGTGGGCCTATGCGCTGAGCCTGTCTGGTGCCGCAGTGGCGGCACTGGTCAGTCTCTATGTTGCTGCCTTGCGCGTGGGCGAGGTGATGCAGGGCCGCAGCCCGGACGGGCCGTTGTCTTGAGCGATCTGGCGATTGGTATCCTGTCTTTTCCGGCGCTGTTGGGCCTGATCTTTCTGCGGGTGCCGATCGGGCTTGCCATGTTTGTGACCGGACTTGTCGGGCTGTTTCTTGTGACCGGCGACACGATCGTGCCTTTTGCCCGGCTGAAATCGGAAAGCTTCACCACCTTTTCCAGCTATTCGCTGTCGATCATCCCGATGTTCCTGTTGATGGGCCAATTCGCCACCCTGGGCGGCATGTCGCAGGCGCTGTTCCAGGCGGCGGCGGGGTTTCTGGGGCACCGGCGCGGCGGGATGGCCATGGCTGCGGTGGGCGCCTGTGCAGGGTTCGGGGCAATTTGCGGATCATCCCTCGCAGCCGCCGCCACAATGGGCCGCGTGGCCCTGCCCGAGTTGCGCCGATACGGATATGCCGGTGGGTTTTCCACCGCAACGCTGGCAGCAGGGGGCACGCTGGGCATCCTGATTCCGCCGTCGGTAGTTCTGGTGATCTATGCGATCCTTACGGAACAGAATATCGCCAAACTGTTTCTCGCTGCGGTCATTCCCGGTGTGCTGGCTGCGTTTGGCTATATGGCGGTGATTGCTGTCTATGTACGGCTGTTTCCCGACGCGGCAGGCATACGGGCGCGGGTGCCCTGGGGCGAACGCGCGGTGCTGCTGCTGCGGGTCTGGCCGGTTCTGGCGGTGTTCCTTCTCGTGGTCGGTGGTATCTATCGCGGTTGGTTCACCCCGACGGAAGGCGCAGCTGTCGGTGCCCTCGGCACGGGAATTATCGCGTGGGCGAAGGGCGGGTTAGGCTGGGCCACCTTGGGCGAAAGTTTTCGCGCAACGGGCACATCGACCGCAATGATCTTCTTCATCGTGCTGGGGGCGGCTTTTTACAACGGGTTCCTGGCGCTGACCCAGGTGCCCCAGGAACTTGCCCTGTGGGTTACGACCCAGGGGTTCAGCCCGTTGGCTGTTCTGGTCGTGGTCTTGGTGATCTATCTGATCCTCGGGTGCATGATGGACAGCCTGTCGATGATCCTGCTGACAATTCCCATCTTCTGGCCGGTGATTCAGGAGCTGGATTTCGCCATGGTCACCATGGCCGAACTGCACGCAACCCGCGTGGCACAGGCGCTGGCCAACGGCGCCGTCGTGCCGCCAGACATGCTGGCCCAGATACAGGCGGCGTTGGCCGAGGGAACGGAGCTGACCCGCGACCAGTTGCGCGCGCTCGACATCCGCGGCGTCAGTGCCGGGGCGCTGGCCCGGATCAACACTGAACAGGTGGCGATCTGGTTTGGGATCCTCGTGCTGATCGTGGTCGAGGTGGGTCTGATCACCCCGCCCGTTGGGATGAATCTGTTCATCATCAACGCGATGGACCGGGACACCCCGATAAGCGAGACGTATCGCGCCGTGCTGTTCTTCGTTTTGTCCGACCTGTTGCGCGTGGCACTTCTGCTGGCGTTTCCGATCATCACGCTGTTTTTTGTTTCGTGATGAGGCGAGTGTAAAGCGTCAATCTTCTTGTCCTGAGAGGGGGTTCGGTTTTTTTGAACAGGTGCCTGACGTTTTCTGTACGCGGCGGCTGGATGGCGCATCGCTTTCAGCTTGACGTCGTGAAGTTCCAGGGCAGCAGATCGTCGATGCGGTTTTGACGATGCCCGGCCGCGATGGCCTCGATGGCGGCCTTGAGATAGGCGAGCTTTTCGCCAAGCCGGGATTTAGCCGACACGCGCAGGCGCTGCTCTTGCAGCCGCTCGCCGAAGGCGGCAACCAAGGAGGCTAAGCGCGCCTGCCTGGCCGAGAGGCGTTGTCCAGCGTCAATGCCGCGGATTTCGGCCTCCACGGCATAGATCTGGGCGATGCGCCGAAGCCCCTCGGCGGCGATCGTCACGCCGGAGGCGTGCTTCCAGCACGACGCCGTCGCGGTCGAACACCTCTTGTAGCTTGCGCCGGGCGTGGGCTCAGCACTGCGCCACTCGGATCGGCTTGCCTCACTCACGGGTGGGACGTGTCAGGCGATCATACCCCTGATAGCCATCCAGTTGCAGGATGCCATCAAAGCCGTGCAGGAAGGTCTCTGCGTTCTTGCCCTTGATCTGGCCGTTTGTTTCCGAACGCCGGCGCAAGGCCAAGGCGCGGGCCAAGGAACAGGCGATGAAGGCAATCCTGCTGCTGTTCGATTCGCTGACGCTGAAATCCCTGGCCCGTTACGGCGGGCCGCATCCGACGCCGAATTTCGAAAGGCTGGCCGCGCACAGCGTGGTGTTCGACCGGCACAAGGTCGGGTCTTTGCCCTGCATGCCGGCGCGGCGCGATCTGCAGACCGTCGGCTGAACTTCCCGCCGGACTGGCGTTTCTGGCCGATCACGCCCGCAACGACGACTGGTTCCTGCAGATCGAGGTGTTCGATCCCCATGAACCCTTTCACGCCCCGCCCGAATTCCGTGACCGATTTCCGATGGCCGGCGACAGGGTGCGCGACCGGCCCCGCTATCGCCGCGACATTCCGGACGACGACACGGCCGATCTGGTCGCCAGTCAGGCGGCTATGGTGGCGCTGTGCGATGCGCAACTGGGACGGCTGCTGGATGCCATGGACGACGGGTGGATGTGGGACGATACCGCCCTGATCGTCACCCGTGACCACGGTTTCATGCTGGGCGAACACGGCTCGTGGGGCAAGAACCGGATGCCGTTCTTTGCCGAGATCGCGCATATCCCGCTGTTCGTTCACGTGCCCGGCCAGACCCCCGGGCGGTCGACAGCGCTGAGCCAGAACATCGACGTGATGGCGACATTGCTGGACCTGTTTGGCGTCGACCAACCCGACAGCGTTCAGGGCCGGTCGTTGCTGCACCCGGGGTTCGATTTTACCCAAGGGATGCCGGTGCTGAAGATCCCAGCGGTCAAGGGCGCCAAGCGGCTGCCGATGCAGGGCGGCGGGTTTGACGATACCGAAACAGTGCTGTACGATCTGACCGCCGATCCGGGTCAGAGGGCGCCGTTTCGCGATGCGGTGATCGAGGCGCGGTTCTGCGCCGCCATGTCCCAAGCCCTGCGCGCGCACGACGCCCCGCCCGAACTTTATGCCCGGTTCGATCTGGAGCTTGCCCCATGACCGCCCCTGTCTTTCCCGCCATCCACCTCCTGCACATGATCGGGCCGCGCGGCCTGGCCGATACGTTGCCCGCCCTGGCGGCGCGCATCGTCGAACACGCGCCCCTGACCGCGGGTCTGGCCCTGGTCGAGAATGCCCAAAAACGGCTGAGCCATGTCGAGGTTGTTGCCCCCGCTGATTTCGCCGCCGCCGACCAGCGATTGCTGGCCGTGACGGAAAAGACCGGCGGCAACGGCATCGGCGTCGGCATGGCCGATTACATGCCGATGGCCATGGCCAATGCGCTGGACCTGCGGGTGATGTACATGAACGCGGTGACGGCGACGATCCTGGAAAAGGCGCGCATCCCCATCGTTCTGCCTGACGAAATCACCGTGTTCCGTGCCATGGTCGTCACCTGCTGGGCCAGCGGCGCGCCCCGGCTGTGCCAGATCGTATCTTCGGCGCAGTTGGACCAGATCGCAGTCACCGAAAATCTGCTGCCCGAACTAGAGGCGAAAGGCGTGCTGATCGACCGGGGCGACCCCGCGCCGCTGCGCTTTGACGACACCGGCACCCTGTTGACACGGATTGAATCATGACCCCCAAGAACCTGCTGTTCCTGTTTTCGGATCAACACGCCTCCCATGTCATGGGCTGTGCCGGAGATGCCCATGCGATCACCCCGGCGTTGGACAGGTTGGCCGCGCGGGGGGTGCGGATGACCGATGCCTATTGCCCTTCACCGATCTGCACACCGTCACGGATGTCGATGCTGACCGGGTGCAAGCGGTGCTGATCGCAAGCCCCGATGGCCGGGGTCATGTGGGTGCCGACAAGCGGTTTCACATCGCAATGCTTGGCGCCTTCGCCACCCAGCCCAACACCGGTGCGGCGGGTGGTCGACAGCGGGCGCCTGGCTGCGGGGTTTTCGATGCAATCCTGGGGCCAGGGCGGCACCGCCATGACCGCCGCCGCCCTGGCCGAGGGCGCGGCGATCACCGGCCCCGGCCTGCACCTGATGGACACCCCGAAGCTGTCGCCGGAATCGATCTCGTCAAGGGTGGCGGGGGGCGCGCAGATGGTCTGTTTCACCACCGGCCACGGCAACCCCTATGGCAGCGCTCTGGCGCCGACGATCAAGCTGACCGGCAACCCCGAGACAGCGGCGCGGTTGCCCGGCCAGATCGACTTTGACGCGTCGGCAGCGTTCGTGGGGCTGCGCAGCCGGGCCGATCTGTTGCCCGAACTCTTGGCATTGGTCGCCCTTGTCTGTAACGGTGCCTTCACGGCTGTTGAGCGTAATGGCGAGGGCGATGAGGTGATCTCGCGCCTCGGGCCGTCGGTATGACGGGGCATCTGCACCTGACGCCTTTGGGCGGGCGCGGGCGACATGTTCGTCGCGGCGATACTTGACGCCTTTCCCGATCTGGCGGTTCCACGCCCTGGAGCCCGGACCGGTGCAGATGAACCGCTATGCCTATCTGTCCGACGCCAAGCTGGACGCCTTGGGCGCACGTTGGCGCCTTGACAAAACCTTATCGGCGCCATCCGATCGGCTGGCAATAAAGCATCAAACGCCGCTGCGTTCCGGTCAAGGAAGTTCCGCAGCCGGGATCAGATCATTGTCCCTTCTCGGGCGTTGGGAAAACCACCGCAAGGCTGCGCTGCAAGCTTGGGCACATCCCAACATCCACTGAGGATCACAATGGCCCAATAAGGCCCATGGGCATGCAGAGGTCTGATGCCGGAGGCGGAAGAATAGTACTCCAGGCGCTGAGTTTGCTCCTGCACGCTGCAGGGTTCTGTAGACGGTTGGCCTTGAGACCGGGGGCGCCCGTGGTAGGTGTAGATGCGATCCTGCGATACCCCCAAGGCGCATGGGGCCTGCCGTTGTGCGGTCAGCTCCTGTTTGTCGGTCGAGCACCGGGCATAGCCAACCTTTGTCACATATGTCCGGTGAAGGAACCCCTGAGAGTCACTTCAAGATCATATCCTTTCCTGGCACAGCCTTCGCAGCATTGACCGAATGGCCGCTCATCGCAGGAACGCCAATGCGTTCTGGTTCAGCCACTCCCAATCCTTGACGAGGCGTCGGCAACGATTGAGCCATCCGATGATCCGCTCCGCAACCCATCGCTTGGGCAGGACGACGAATTTGCCGACTTCCGTTCGCTTGGCGATCTCGACATTTGTCTTGCGGCAAACTTTCCTTGACCGCTCGCGGAATTCTGGCCCCTGATACCCGCTGTCGGCGTAGAGTTTCAGCAATGAACGATACCGTCCGAACACCCCCCCCTCAGCAGAAGGCCCCCGTCACGGTCCTGGATGGTGGTCGGATGCACGATGGCCTGGATCAGGAAACCTTGGGTGTCGACGGGAAGATGGCGTTTCTTTCCCTTGATCTTCTTGCCAGCGTCAAAGCCCGGCGGATCGGTCAAGCCCCCCTTTTCCGCACTTTCAATGCGTTGGCTGTCGGTGATCGCCGTCGTCGGAGTGTCGTTTCGGCAGGCCATTTCCCGGCATCGGTGATACAGTGCATGATGAATTTGTTCGCGCCTGCCATCATGGGGCCAGCGGCGGAAATGGTCGTTCACCGTGCTGCGTGGCGGCAAGTCCTTCGGAATCGCTGCCCGCTGGCATCAGACCCCAAAATGTGCGCCCGCTGGCGGGGTGCGACGGGCCCGACCGGCGATTGCGCGCGGGCGTCAGGGCACCGGGGACAGTGGAAAGGAATCGCGCCAAAGCGCGCTGAACAGCATCCGTTTCTGCCGATCCAGCACCAGCAGCAGCGCCGGCGACAAGGCGATAGGCCGCTGGATCGACGGCAAGGCGATGGGCTGGTCGAACAGCCCGCCCTCGCCATTGTCCAGCGGCACGATCAGCAGCGCCCTTTCCAGCGCCCGACGGCCCGGATCGGACAGCAGGAAATCCAGGAACGCCTCGGCCAGGGCGCTGTCGCGCCCGGTGGGCAGCATCGCCGCCCGGGTCAGCACCAGCGTATAATCCTGCGGTGCCACCACGCCGAGGCGCGGTTCGACGACCGCCCGCGCCAGTGCATAGGAGCCCAGAACGTTATAGGCGACCAGGAATTTGCCCTGCACCACCGCGTCAATGATCTCGGCCGAACAGCAAGTGGCCACGGCACCGCTGCGCCCGAAGCTTTCCATCAGTCCACCAAAGGTGGTGGCCTGCAGCGAATCCTCGAAGGCCAGAAGATAACCAAGGCCCGATTCCTCGATGTCATAGGTGGCGACGCGGCCCCGCAGGGGACTGTCCTCGGGGCGCAGCATGTCCAACAGATCGAACCTTGACCGTGGCACCTGACCCGGCGCCAGCAGATCGCGGTTGTACACCATGACCGCAGGTTCCTGGGTGACGCCCCACAGTTCGTCCCGCCAGCGCCGCGACGGTTCCAGCGCTGTCGTCAGCGCCGAGCGGTAGGGCCGCGCGCAACCTTCGTTCACCAGCCCCACCATCTGGTGCATGGCCGAACTGATCACCAGGTCGGCGCCGGGGCTGCCCGCACAGTCGCGCTGGCTGACCGCGTACAGGTCGTTGGACCCCCATTGTTCATAGGCGATCCGCGCATCCGGGCGACCTGTCAGAAACGCCTCGATCACCGGCGCCATCACTGCCAGATCGGTGGTCGAACGCAGGATCATCGGCGCAGCGGCTCCGGCGCCGAAGCTGCGCGACAACTCTGCCTCCTGCGCCGTGACTCCATGGGCCGAGACCGACAGCGCCAGAAACAGCGCACTGCCCCTCATGGCGCAGCCGCCAGAGGCAGACTCAGTGCTGCCTCGAACCCGCGCGTCCCGCGTCCGAAGCGCAAAGCACCGCCGTGGCTCTGTGCCACCGCCTTTGCGATGGCCAGACCCAGACCGCTGCCTCCCGGTGCGCCGCCCGCAGTGCCGAAACGTTCGCCGATGCGCGCCAGAACCGCGGGCGGCGGCCCCTGCCCCGCATCCTCGACGAACAGTTCGCCCCCCGGACGCACGCCCAGCCAGACCGGTGCGATGCCGTGGCGCAGCGCATTGTTCAGCATGTTCTTGCCCGCCTCCGACAGCGACAGCGCATCACCGCGCACCATCACCGGGCGGTCGGGCAGGTGCAGTTCGACTGTGCCGGCGCCATCGGCCTCGCCGTCCTCGAACACATCCAGCACGATGTCGCGCAAGTCGATTAGTGCGCGGGGGACGGTGTCGGTGCGGTGGATAATCATGGCCTGGCTCAGCATCTGGTCCAGAAGCCGGCTCAACGACAGAGTGCGTGCATGAATTCGCGCCACGATGTGGGCGCGTTTTTCGGGGTCGGTCTCGTCGGCGGCCAGTTGCGCCTGGGCGCGGATGGCGGCCACTGGGGTTCGCAGCTGGTGCGCCGCGTCGCCGATCAGGTCGCGGTTCGAGGCCACCTGCCGGTCCAGCCGGGCCATGAAATCGTTCAGCGGGCTCAGCATCAAGGCCACCTCGCGCGGCACCGACAGATCCAGTGGCGTCAGATCGGTGGGGTCGCGCCGGGCCAGCGCCGCCCCGATCCGCGGCAGTGGCATGAGCGCCGAGCGGACCGCCAGCCAGGCGAACAGCGCCATCACCGCCCCCGCCCCGCCCAGCACCGCCAAGGCGTTTTGGGCGATGTCGCGCGTCAGATCGCGCCGCGCCCGCAGGGTTTGCCCGACGATGACCCGCACCGAGCCGGAAAAGCTGCGCTCGGCAAACCGCCGGGTCAGGGCGACGAACCGGGCCGGTTCCGCACCCATGGTGCCGTCATACAGCACTGTCTCGCCGCTTTCGCGGGGCAGGGACGCGGCGTCGCTGCCGGTCAGTGTAGAATTGTTCGGCCCGATCACGCGATAGCGAATCCGGTCGTCAGGGGCCAGGGCCAGAAGATCGAAGGTGGCCATGGGAATGTCCACTAGAACGGCACCGTCGCGGACCGTGATCGAGGCGGCGATGTTGCCCGCCGCCCCCAGCAGCAGCCGGTCGAAACTGTCGCGCGCCGCCTGCCGTCCATAGGCCAGCGCCGTGACCAGCACGACCACACCCCCGACCAGCAGCACCGCCGCCATGGCCAGCGCCACCCGCGTCTTCAGCGATACCGTGGGCCAGCGCGGATACTCAACCATCCGGCGCCTCGTCCATCCGATAGCCAAGGCCGCGGTGGGTTTCGATCGCCACGCCACTGCCCATCAGCTTCTTGCGCAGGCGGGCGATGTACAGCTCCACGGCGTTCACGCCCACCTCGGACTCCTCGAACGAGAACAGCCCGTCGAACAGCCGTTCCTTGCCGACGATCTGGCCGCGATGGGCCATCAGCATGTGCAGCAGCGTCATCTCGCGCCGGGTCATCGCCAGATTGGCGCCCTCGACCCGGGCGGTGCGCCCGGCCGGGTCGAATTCCAGCCTGCCAAGGTGCAGCGCCGCCTCGGCCCGCCCGGTTTCACGCCGCACCAAGGCGCGCACCCGCGCCTCGAGTTCGCGCAGATCGAAGGGCTTCACCAGATAGCCGTCGGCGCCCCGGTCCAGCGCATCGACGCGGGCGGTGATGGCGAACTGTGCGGTCAGCATCAGCACCGGCGTGCGGTCGCCGCGCCGCCGCAAGGCCTGAAGGAAATCGCACCCGTCACCGTCAGGCAGGTTGATGTCCAGGATCATACAGTCATAGGCCTGCACGGCGACATGGGCCCGGGCGCCCGCCAGATCGGGTGCAATATCGCAGGCAAAGCCGCCGCGGCCCAGGCTGGCTGCGATCGCCTCGGCGACATCGGCAGTATCTTCGATCAGCAGCACGCGCATTCGGTTTCCCCTCACCCGCCACGCTAGCGCCCAACAACCGGGCAGGAAAGAGATGACAGGTTGGTGACAGGTTTGTTGTCTAGAGTGTGGTTCAAGGGTCGGCCCCAGAATCCGGCCCGCTTGAAGTGGAGGAGACCACCATGACCATCATCGCCATCCGGCGCGGCCTTGCGGCTGCCGCTCTCATCGCCTGTGCGCCCCTTGCTGCCCTGGCCCAGGATTTCACCCCCGACAAACCCGAATGCATTGCCCCTGCCAACCCCGGTGGCGGCTGGGATTTTACCTGTCGCCAGGTCGGCAAGTCGCTGCAGGATCTGGGGTTGATCCCGTCCACCATGCAGGTCGTCAACCTGTCGGGCGGCGGCGGCGGTGTCGCCTTCGCCGAAGTCGTGAACAAGCGCAATGACAACAACGACCTGATCGTGGCCGCCTCGTCTGCCACTTCGACGCGGCTGGCGCAGAACGCCTTTCCCGGCAATACCATGAACCAGGTCCGCTGGCTGGCTTCGGTCGGCGCCGATTACGGCGTGATCGCCGTGGCCAAGGACAGTCCGGTGAACACGCTTCCCGAATTGCTGGGCATGATGAAGAATGACCCCACCTCGATCGCCATCGGCGGCGGCTCGGCCGTGGGCGGCTGGGACCACCTGAAGGTGCTGATTGCCGCTCAGGAAGCCGGGATCACCGACGTGCGCGGCGTCAAATACATCGCCTTCGCGGGCGGTGGCGAGGCGGTGACGCAGCTTCTGGCCGGATCGTTGCAGGCCTTCACCGGCGATTTGTCCGAAGCCCGCGGTTTCGTCGAATCCGGTGACATCAAGGTGCTGGCGGTGCTGGCGCCCGAGCGTCTGGGCGGCGAATTCGCCGGCATGCCCACGGCACGCGAACAGGGCATCGACGCGATTGGCGCCAACTGGCGCGGTTTCTACGCCCCCGGCGGCATGTCCGACGCGGCCTATGATTATTGGGTCGGTGCCATCGGCGCGCTTTACGCCTCGGACGAGTGGAAGCAGACCATGGAAACCAACGGTCTGGCCCCGTTGGACCTGCAGGGTGCCGAATTCGAGGCTTTCGTGAAGGATTCGGTCGATAGCATCAGCGCGCTGTCCAAGGAAATCGGCATTATCCAGTAATGCCGGATCAGGGCCCGCGCTGTCACCGGCGCGGGCCCTTTCCATTTCCCGGGAGGACACCATGAGCGACCGCATCTTCGGCGGAATCGGCCTTCTGTTGGCGCTGATCTATGCCTGGCAGGCCACCATCATTCAGGAAAGCTTCCTGTCTGATGCGGTGGGGCCCAAGACCTTTCCACTGATCATCGCCTGCATTCTGGCGTTGGCCTCGGTCTATTTCCTGCTCAAGCCCGACCCTGAGCCGACCTGGCCTTCCTATGGTCGGTTGGCCGAGATCTTCTTCGCTGCGCTGGTGATGTTGGCTTATGCCGAGCTGTTGCCGGTGCTGGGGTTCCTGATCGCCACCGCACTGGCCTCCGGTTACCTGACCTGGCGTCTGGGCACGCCGCCGCTGCAAAGCGTGGTCGTGGGCGTCGGCACCTCGGTCGGCATTTATATCGTGTTCAAACTGATCCTCGGGCTTTCGCTGGCCTCGGGGATCCTGGGTTTCTGAGGTCGCATCATGGAAACACTGTCCAACCTTGCCGACGGTTTCGCTGTCGCGCTGACGTTCCAGAACATTGCGCTGGCCCTTGCGGGGTGCTTTCTGGGCACCATCATGGGGGCGTTGCCGGGCCTCGGGCCCAGCAACGGCGTGGCGATCCTGATCCCGCTGGCCTTCACCCTTGGCCTTGGCGCCACACCGGCACTGATCCTGCTGACCTCGGTCTATTACGGGGCGATGTATGGCGGGCGGATATCGTCGATCCTGCTGAACATTCCCGGTGACGAACCGGCGATGATGACCTGTCTCGATGGCTATCCCATGGCCCAGCAAGGCCGCGCCGGCGAAGCACTGGCGCTGTCGGGTGTTGCGTCCTTTGTCGGCGCCTTTTTCGCCACCTGGGGGCTGGTCCTGCTGGCGCCGCAGTTGGTGAAGGTGGCGCTGTTGTTCGGCCCGGCGGAATATTTCGCGCTGTTCACCCTGGCCTTTGCCACATTGGGCGGGATCAGTGCCACAAACCAGGCGAAATCGGCCTTTGCCGCCGCCCTTGGCCTGGGCCTTGCCATGATCGGGGTCGACACCCAGACAGGCGTGCCGCGCTTTACCTTCGGTGAGGTGCATCTTTATGACGGGATCGATTTCCTTGTCGCCATCGTCGGGTTGTTCGCCCTGTCCGAGGTGTTCATCTTTCTGGAACACCGCAGATCCGCCGCCGAGGAAGCGGCCAAGCCGAAGATCGAGATCGGCCGCATCACCCCGTCGTGGAAAATGCTGCGCTATTGCACGCCGACGATGCTGCGCACCACGGTTCTGGGCTTTATCGCCGGGGTGCTGCCGGGGGCGGGCGCGTCGCTGGGATCGTTCATCTCGTATTCCATGGAGAAAAAGCTGGTCGATCCCGAGGGCAAGACCTTTGGCAAGGGCGACCCGCGCGGCGTCGCGGCCCCCGAGGCCGGCAATAACGCCGCCGCCGGGGGTGCGCTGGTGCCGATGCTGGCGCTTGGCGTGCCGGGGTCGGGAACCACAGCGGTGCTGCTTGCGGTGCTTCTGAGCCTGAACATCACCCCCGGGCCGCTGCTGTTCACCCAGAACCCCGATGTGGTCTGGGGGCTGATCGCGGCGCTGTTCATCGGCAATTTCATGCTTTTGGCGATGAACATCCCGATGGTGGGCCTGTTCACCCGGGTGCTGATGGTGCCGCCGCGCATCCTGATGCCGGTGGTCGCGATGATCTCGTTCGTCGGAATATACGGCATCTCTGGGTCCAGCTTCGATCTGATGGTGATGGTCGGCTTCGGGATCATGGGCTGGGTGCTGCGCAAGATGGACGTGCCGCTGGTGCCGGTGATCCTGGGCACTTTGTTGGGCAACGAGATGGAGGTGAACATGCGCCGCGCCGTCACCATCGCCGATGGCGACTATTCCGTCCTGATCGGCTCGCCCCTCACCATCGTGCTGTGGTGCGTTGCGATCATCGGCTTCATCCTGCCGATCTTCGTGGGCGGCGTGGTCAAGCGCAAGATGCGCACCGCCCGCGACAAGGAAGCGTCGCAGACCGACTGACGCCCCCGAAACAATCATCTCGCGCGGCAGGCAAGCATCAGGCGTCTTCCCGACAAGCGCCCGCAGGTTTCATCATATCGCCGATCATCGCTGAAATCTGTGGTCACGCTGGCGTGGGCACCGATTTGCTGAAACCGCCAGGGCGGTTTGCGGCATGGCGGTATTTTGCACATATGAAATGCCCAAGCTTTTTCAGTCTTGATGACATCGAAGATCTGCACGATCATTCTGGGCTGGCCAACGCGACATCGGAAGACGATCTGTGGTGTCGAAAGCCACGTCACTGCATGGCCACGCCTACTTCGGCGCCTGGCGGAGCAACGACCCGCTTGCGCGCGTCGCGGGTTTGCAGGGCACTATCGATATGCCAGTTCATAAGAACGGTCATCAATTCTTGCTTCACGTCGGCTGCGGCCGGATCGTCCCAAAGGTTGACGATCTCCCCGGGATCTGCGGTCAAGTCGAACAGCTGTCCGTAATTCGCGCCCTGGAAATGCACCATTTTATGCGTCGGCGAACCAACCATGGTGAGAAACTGTCAATGTGCATTGAAAAGTGACCCGGTGTGATCATCTGAAACTGACCCGGCCCGGCGGTGGCAAAGCCCACAGACGAGCAGCTCCCATATAGCAGGCTTGTCTGTGGGCTTTGCTTTTGCAGTTTCAGATTGTCTGGCGGGATTTGCTTTGGG
>Ga0100380_10003843_pt1 | contig 15863 bp, 13 predicted proteins | sample CryGeymeta201504_FD_80417 | JGI IMG/M metagenome (GOLD analysis project Ga0100380, IMG submission 80417) | Groundwater microbial communities from Crystal Geyser aquifers in Utah, USA - Crystal Geyser metaG 2015-04 | ecosystem: Environmental > Aquatic > Deep subsurface > Groundwater | place... | reverse complement strand
ATTTTTGCTGTACGTCAAGAAATCATGAATATGCATTTAAGCAATGAATTAGAAGAATATTTAATTCAATTAATTCTGGCTACACGACAACCAGAAAAATATGGTGAAGATTTAGCAAAATGGTTACGGTATGGTGCAAGTCCACGCGGAACCATTAGTTTAGACAGAGCCAGTCGTGCGCATGCGTGGTTACACGGTAGAGATTTTGTCACGCCAAAAGATATTCATGCGGTAATTCACGATGTGCTTAATCATCGTATTATCTTAAGCTTTGAAGCTGAAGCAGAGGGCATTACCGCAGAAGATGTCATTGATAATATATTACAACGAGTTGCTGTGCCATAGGAGTATAGGCATGCAAGGAATCACTGTCGACATTAACGAATTAATTAATCTGCGTCAAACTGCCAGTGCAATGCATTTTAAGCATCGCAAAAAAGTCAAAGCAGATCCATCCGGTGGCATTATTTCTACGTTAAAAGGTCGTGGTATCGACTTTGAAGAAACACGCGCTTATCAGCCAGGCGATGACATTCGTATGATGGATTGGCGAGTCACAGCAAGAACCGGTAAAGCACATACTAAAATATTTAAAGAAGAACGCGAACGCCCTGTCTTTATTGTGGGTGACTTTAGTCAATCCATGTTTTTTGGGACACGCGTTGCGTTTAAATCCAATATCGTCGCAAAAATTGCGGCAACCCTCGCTTGGTCTGCAACTATCAAAGGCGATCGCATCGGTGGGATTTTTTTTAATGAAAATGAACACATTGAACACAAACCCAAAGGCCGCAAAGCAGGGATTTTACCATTATTAAATACGCTAACGTACTTAAGTCAACCTAGTCAAACAAATGGTATACAAAAACTCACCAATAGTTTAATGCGTTTACGTCGTGTTGCTAAGCCAGGTAGTTTAATTATTATCATTAGTGATTTTCAGCAATTAGATAAATCGGCAATCACGCATTTGATGATGTTATCAAAAACGGCTGATGTCATTGCAATCCAGCTTTATGATCAATTGGAAAGACAACCACCTGAGCCTAATCAATATTATGTCACCAATGGCGCTGACATTTGCCCACTCAACACATTAGACAAAAAGATTTATCAACAATATTTACATACAGCTCAACAAAAGCAATCATTAATTGAGAATATTTTCAAACAATGCCAAATTCCTTTATTAGAAATAGCGACTGATGATGATTGGTTAAATAAATTATTATTAAATTTGCCAGGGAAGATAATATGAATAATACACAAAATTTATTATCACAGCTAAAAGACATCCATCAACCACAGCCTGTCTCGTGGTGGCCGCCTGCCCCAGGTTGGTTTTTATTGACGTTATTGATTCTTATCGTTAGCTTTTTATTGGGAATGATTATCTATAAATTATGGCGCCGTTATTACCGTAAGTATTTTGCGTTAAAATCATTAAACCGATTAAATCTACAATATCAGCAAAACCATGAAACCAGCATTATTGCAAAAACATCTACTTTATTAAAACGCGTAATGATAGCAAAATACGGCAAACAACAAATTGCTTGTTTGACCGATATCGAATGGTTGATTTTTCTTGATTATATTAGCAATACTAATGATTATACCCAAGGTGTTGGCAAGTCGCTATTAACCGCACCTTATCAAGCAAAAATGGAACCTAAACCAGAATTATTTACCTTAATCGAAAAAACTTTTAAACGGTGTTTATAATGTTACATTTTGGATTTATTTGGGCTTTTTTATTATTGCCATTACCGGCAATATTTTATTTTATCAAAAATAAAGAGGAAACGAATACACAACCTGCATTAAAAGTACCTTTTTTCCAAAGAATAAATGCCATTAATAGCAATGCTAAAAATAACAACGCCATTTTTCATTGGCGAAAAATCATTTTATGGCTTATTTGGTGCTTATTAATCATAGCCGCAGCCGCACCTGAATTGTTAGGCAAACCAATTGTGATACCACAATTAGGGCGTAATATCATGTTAGCGGTTGATATCTCAGGCAGCATGCAAACACCTGATATGCAAATTAATAATAAAACCGTTAATCGATTAACTGCAATTAAAAATATCGCACAACAATTTATTCAAGAACGTAAAGGTGACAGAGTTGGTTTAATATTATTCGGCAGTCATGCTTATTTACAAACACCATTAACTTTTGACAGACAAACTGTGATTAACATGTTGAGTGATGCAAGCATTGGATTGGCTGGGCAAATGACAGCTATCGGTGATGCAATTGGTTTAAGCGTAAAAAGATTAATGCATTATCCTGCCAAAAGTCGCGTACTGGTATTGTTAACTGATGGTTCTAATAACAGTGGGAATGTCTCGCCATTAAGTGCAGCTGAAATGGCGGCCAAACATGATATTAAAATTTATACCATTGGTTTTGGCTCTGATAAAATGACCGTATCCACTATTTTTGGAACACAAGTTGTAAACCCTTCAACCGAATTAGATGAAGCTTCTTTAAAACAAATAGCAAAAATCACTGGCGGTCAATATTTTAGAGCAAAAAACACCAAAACATTACAAAAAATTTATCAGTTGATTAATCAACTTGAACCCATTAATGCTGATAAAAAAATCTTTAGACCTGTTCATGCATTGTATGCATGGCCATTAGCATTAGCGCTATTATTAAGTGTTATTTTAATGTTAACGCGCATGTATGCTCATCGATGGATGAGGCAAACCATACCTGCGACAATGGAAAGTTAATCATATGAATCAATTTATCCATCAATTTCATTTTTTACGGCCTTGGTGGTGGTTAGCAATGATCCCACTGCTGCTCATTATTATTTTATTTAAGACTTTTGCTAGAAGTGATAGTGCATGGGAAAAAGTGTGTGATCGTCATTTGCTGCCACACTTATTACTTGAACAATTTACACAGATCTCTAAAAATTGGTTATGGCTTTTATTTGTTGCTTGGTTAATTGCCGTGTTTGCATTAGCAGGCCCTACATGGCGTTATCTCGAACAACCGATTTATCAAAAACAAATTAATCGCATTATTGTGATGGATTTAACTGCAAACAGTTTAGCAACAGATTTACCACCCTCTCGTTTAGCGCGTGAAAAATTTAAATTACTTGATTTACTGAATCATATCAAAGAAGGACAAGTTGGTTTAATTGTTTATGCCGGTGAACCTTATACTGTTTCACCGCTTACAAACGATGCTAAAACTATTGCATCCATGGCTAATGATTTATCGCCACAGATTATGCCAATACAAGGTAATAATTTATCAGCAGGTTTATTGCTTGCAAAAAAATTATTTCAACAAGCGCAAGTCATTAGCGGTCAAATTATTGTAATCAGTTCAGGTGACATTGATGTTGCTGCTGTTACTGCCGCTAAAACTGTTAAAGCTGATGGTTTTGATGTCTCAATTTTAGGAGTAGGCACTCAAAAGCAAGCGCCACTTGCAACTACCAGCGGACAATATTTACATAATGCACAAGGCAATATTGCATTTAGTCAATTTGATGTAATCCAATTAAAAGCGGTTGCACAAGCAGGTGATGGTATTTATGTGCCTATCACTAATAACAATGATGATGTGCAACAATTACTACAATATCGCGTAGTCAACACGATACAAAATAATCCGCAAAAACAACAAACAAAATTGTGGCAAGATGAAGGTCATTGGTTTGTATTGCTATTATTGCCGCTGGTTTTACTGAGCTTTAGAAAAAATTTTTTAACAAGGATTTTATAATGTTGAAATTGATCAAAATAAGTCTTTTAACAACATTATTGCTTTCTGCAAATAATTGCTTTGCATATTCATGGGAAGATTTATGGCTACGCCCCGATCAACAAGGTGAAAAAGCCATGAATGCTGGTAAACCTAAACAAGCCGCTTCATTATTCAAAGCACCTGAGTGGAAAGGTGTTGCGCATTATCGCTGTGGTGATTATCAAAATGCTTTAGATAATTTTAATAAAATGCAAAATGCCACTGGCTATTACAATCAGGGTAATGCGCTTGCACAAATGGGGCAATACCAAAAAGCAATTGAGGCATATAATCGCGCTTTAGCAAAAGATCCTAAAATGGCTGATGCACAATACAATAAAAATTTAGTTGAAAAAATGTTGCAGCAGCAACAAAACGGCCAACAACAGCAGAACGGCCAACAACAGCAGAACGGCCAGCAACAACAAAACGGCCAACAACAGCAAAACGGGCAACAACAGCAAAACGGCCAACAACAGCAACACGAGCAACAACAGCAAAACGGCCAACAACAGCAACACGAGCAACAACAGCAAAACGGGCAACAACAGCAAGACGAACAACAGAAACAAAACAGCCAGCAACAGCAAAATGCTCAAGCATCAAATAATTCGCCACAAGACTCAAAAACGACAAACAACAAAACAGCCAATGAACAAAAACAAGCAACTGAGCAATGGTTAAGAGCCATCCCAGATAATCCAGGTGGATTATTACAGCAAAAGTTTTTACGTGATCACCAACAATATCAAACTTTACAGCAACAAGGAAAACAACCATGGTAAGAAAACATTTTTTTGTGAAAATTTTCCTCGCATTATCGTTATTTTTATTTTCTCAAATTAGTTTTGCTGAACTGAAAGCAACCGTTGATAGAACGACGGTATATCTTGGCGATAGTGTGCAACTCAACATACATACGGGTGACTCTGATACAGCGATAACCCCCGATTTTAATGTTTTACAAAAAGATTTTGATATTTTAAGCGCGGGACAATCCAGCCAAATACTCGTCACTAACGGAAAAAGTTATACGGATGCTATTTGGGTGTTAGTCCTCGCTCCTAAAAATCCAGGACAAATCACAATTCCCGCTATCACTGTCGGCAACCAAACAACTAAACCAATTCACCTTGACGTGAAACCTGCCAATACAAATTCTTCTATTCATGCTGATAATCGACATGTTTTTATGACGGCTAATTTAACACCGCAATCACCTTATGTACAAAGCCAGGCAATGTATTCACTTAAAATTTATTATGATAAACAAATTGAAAATCCTAAGCTCACTGAACCCGCATCGGTTAATGCAACGTTCGTGCACTTAGGCAATGATCATAGCTATAATGAAACGGTTAATGGTAAAACTTATCAAGTTTTAGAAGTGCATTTTGCCATGTTCCCACAGCAAAGCGGTGATATTCAAATTGACGGTTCTGTATTTAGCGGTAGCTTGCTAAATAAACAAAGTCCCGGACAATATTTTTCTGATATGTGGCGCCCTTTTAGAGTGGCTGCTAATAATTTGAAAATCCAAGTAAAGCCTATCCCAGCAAATGCAAATACCCAATGGTGGTTACCGGCAAAAAGTATCAATATTGCCGATAACTGGTCAAGCAGTGCCGATGCTATTCAAGCAGGCACCCCCATTACCCGAACAATTACTATTAGCGGTATTGATGTACTTGCAAATCAATTGCCTGAAGTATTTCCTAAGTCTATAGATAATTTCCAAATTTATCCTGACCAGCCTGAAAGTAAAACCACCACCAATGGCAAACACCTTTATGCGACACGTGTAGAAAAAGCTGCTTTTATCGCCAACAAACCCGGCAATTACACTTTACCTGCTGTTAAAGTACATTGGTGGAATACAGATACCAATAAATCTGAAGTCGCAACATTACCTGCAAAAACCATTAAAGTACTGCCCGGTGCTGCTGCAACAACGACAACGATGCTACCCCCTGTTGTGCCGCCTGCTAATAACAATAACAAACCAGCGCTAACAACGAGTCCACAACATTCCTTCTGGCAAGATAAATGGTTTTGGATTGCCGGTGGCTGTTTATTTGTTTGGTTAATCACAGTCAGTGTTATTTTGTTTCGTAAACGTAATACGAAAAAAACATTAATCAAAAAAACTCAGCATGACAAAGATAATCATATTGATTCGATACGTGCTGCGCGCAGTGCGGTTAAAGCGGCAATGCAAGACAATAATTATGCTGCTTTTCAAAAAGCATTGATTTTCTTGGCGCAAGCGACATGGATAGATAAAAAGTTTTTGTCGTTGGGTGATGTGCTTGATGTAATTGACAATGATGATGCTAAAGCTGTGTTAAATGAATTGAATGAATATTTATATCATGGCAGCATTGGGGTAATTGATTGCAAACAAATTTGGCGTAAAGTGGAGAAATGTTTTATTTTGGATAAAAAATCTAAGAATGGCAAAGACCCATTGCCTTCTTTATATTAACCCTCTCCTGTTTTTGGTGTTGTTGCGTAATTATTAGTTCAGCGTCATGCCAGCGTAGGCTGGCATCCAGTTAAATAAATAAAAACCGTATTTTATTATCCTGGACACCAGCCTACGCTGGTGTGACAATTTTTTCTGATCCCCGCGAATAAATCGCGGGACGACGTCTGGATTCCAAACAAAATTCTCAAGTTAGCCCTGTAATCTTTCACAGATCAACATGTGCGAATTTTTTGTTAGAAGCCATCCCTGGCTTTTACTGCTTCGCAGCGCGCTAAAGCGCGACAAAATTTGTTCCTGACAAATTTTTTGGAATGACATCTTTCAAAATCCTCTGACCTACTCAACAACCAATTAAATCAAATCCAACGCTTTAACCGCATCACGCTCTTCACGCAATTCATTTAATGTTGCTTGGAATTTTTGTTGGCCAAATTCATTAAGCTTAATGCCTTCAACAACTTTTAATTCACCTTTCTCTGTACGTGATGGATAAGAGAAAATCAAACCTTCATCAACGCCATATTCACCTTGTGAACATTTTGCAACAGAGAAGCAATCGCTGGCTTTAGTATCATGCACTAAGTTATAAACACTATCAATTGCTGCATTAGCTGCAGATGCGGCTGAAGAAGCGCCACGCGCTTTAATCACTGCTGCACCACGCTGTTGTACGATTTGAATAAAATCTGTTTGTAACCAATTAATGTCGGTTATCACATCTGTCGCTGGTTTGCCGCCAATTTTTGCGTGATAAAAATCCGGATATTGTGTTGAAGAATGATTACCCCAAATTGCTAAGTCAGAGACTTCTGTCACTTGCACACTTGCTTTTTTCGCTAATTGTGTACGCGCGCGATTTTCATCTAACATGGTCATCGCATAAAACCTATCATTTGGAATATCTTTTGCATTATTCATGGCAATTAAACAGTTTGTGTTACATGGATTACCCACGACAAAAACGCGCACATCATCGGCTGCATTATCATTAATTGCTTGACCTTGTTTAGTAAAAATGCCGCCATTGATTTGTAATAAGTCAGAACGCTCCATACCGGCTTTACGCGGCACTGCACCGACTAACACCGCCCAGTTAATATCTTTCATTGCAGTATTTAAATCCGCTGTGCAAACAACATTTTTTAACAAAGGAAATGCACAATCATCTAATTCCATCGCCACACCTTCTAAGGCAGGTAATGCAGGTTCTAATTCTAAGAGTTGTAAGGTAACCTCAGTATCTGCGCCAAACATTTGCCCTGATGCAATACGAAATACCAGCGCATAACCAATTTGACCCGCTGCACCTGTAATAGCGACTTTTACGTGTTTTTTAGACATATTTTGCTCTCCTCGTATGATGGATGTATTGTACAGCAACTAAAACCCTTTAACCACATGCAAAATACTATATCCCGCGAATAAAAATAATATGATTCCGCCAGTACGATTCAATAAATGTATCATTTTTGTGCTTAGTTTATGGCGCGTCACATGCAGCACACTGTTAAAACTCAGCACCCAACTCAGCGTACCGAGCATCACACCAAAAGCCGCTAAAACCACATCCAATTGAGTACCTTTAGCCACAATTAATAATTGCGCACTCACCGATAACCAAAACAAAATGGTAAACGGATTAATTAACGTTAATAAGTAACCTTTCGATAAACTTTTAAAAAATGAAGCGCGCTTAGCGTTAGCACTATCACGATGCACCGGCATCACAAAAGCTTTATAACCAAACCAGCAAAGAATGATGGCGCCTAATATGCCAATGGTATTCAGCACCGCTGGATAATCCAATAACGTCAATGCACCCACACATAACAAAAACACATAAGTCAAATCCGCACTACAAGCACCTAACCCAATACTGATCCCATTCAACGTGCCAAATTGAATATTGCGCCGCATCATTTCTAAATTGATGGGCCCAATGGGAATCGCCGCTCCCCAACCTAAGATAAGACCGTAAATGAATAAATGCATATGCCCTCCAAATTTTCATTAAAAATCAATTAATTAATTCGTTTATGTTTTTGGTAATATTTTGTTAATTATTTTAACGTAAAATAGATACTAAATGTAACACTATTACTATATAAACCAAAATTATGCCAAAAAATTATTATGAATTAACAACAGAATATACGTTACGCGTCAATCGCGCTGCAATATTTCTCCACAAAAATGTTGAGTTTTTCGCTGCGCCTTTTGAAAAACTATATGATTTTGAAAAATGGATTGCTGACAAAGAAAAAATGCAAGCGCTGGGCAAACAACTATACATTGCATTGCATAATGAAGATTTTAGTGACAAAGTCAATGCCGGTAAATTTGCAGATGCTATTGCCGGATATGGCAAACAGATTAGCATACCAAATCCTAAATGTCTCAGAACAAATTATATAGTGCCAATCCAATCCTTGCTGCTGCCAAAAAGAAAAAAAATTAACAAAGTTTCTAAAGTTTTTACTGATTTACTACCAGCAATAGAGGGGTATTATTCAACACAAAATGAAATAGATGATTGGTATCAATACAACTACAAATTGTATTATGCTAAATTAGAAAATAAAATTAAAATATTAAACGCTAGAGAAGACAATTTATCTCAAGAAAAAGCACGGGCTGCAAATCGCGTATTAATCGCAGTTGACCAAGCATACAAAACTAAAAAATCTGATATTACCATTACACAAGCAACAAATGTATTGAAAAGTACAACTGAATTATTAGATAATCCCCAACATCTACACACATATCAAGAGCACATCAAACCATTCACCAAAAGTAAATTAACCACAACAAAAAAAGTTGGTATTGCTATGTTAATTTTAGTGGGTGTGGTTTGCATTAGCATCACGCCGGTTATCACGATGGCAACCGGCGGCGCTGGTTTACCCATCGCAATCGGTTTAAGCGTCACAGCGAAAAGTGCGATTGCCACCGCTTGTACGCTAGCTGGAATCAATTTACTAAGTTCAGCTTCAAGCTTATTTGCCAGGGCAAAAGGCAAAGAACACAGCGAAAAAGCACCTTTTGAAAAATTGAGTGATTTATACTGCAAAAAACTCAATTAATACCACGCCTCACAATGCTACGTGTTTATTTGAGATTCGATTCGGTTAAACTCATCAACTAGTGCATGCATCTCATCGTATAGAGACTCAAATGAATCTTTCATCTCTGATACATGCTGAACGGTTTTCACTTCGGTATGCACCAAATTTAATATTTTATTTAATCGTGGTACGCCACAATAACATAGCCCACCCTTCATCTTATGAAAAATTTTCCGAATTGCATCGATATCATTATTGGCATAATAAGCTTTGATTAAAGCCATTTCTTTAGGTAATTCCGTCTGTAAAAGTTCAATCATCTCTATAGCAATTTTTTCATCACCAATCAATTTACGACCTAACGCTAAATCTATGATTTCTAACTCGGATGGCATATTATTCGGTGGGATAATGTAATGATTGAGCACAGAAATAAAATGTTTTTTTGTTAACGGTTTAGTCATTACCGCTAAAAATCCCGCGTTTTTAGCTTCGTTTTTATTATTTTTATCTTGATGTGCCGTTAATGCGACAAACGGTGTTTGATAATTTAATGTATTAGGATTTGACTTTATAGACTTCACTATCGTTTTACCATCACCATCAGGCAGTCCCAAATCAGAAATCACTAAATCAAATTTAATTTGTTGCAACAACTCCATTGCTTGCGCCATATTCTCAGCGATACTTAATGAACCAGAAACTGTTTTAATAATACTTTGCCCAATATGCCGTGCTAATACATCATCTTCGATCAAAAGAATGTTTAATTCTTTGGCCATTGGCATTTGACTAACTGATTCATCTGAAAAAGTATGTTCGTTTTCCCCAAATACTATGTCTTCTGTTAGTGGTTTTTTAAATGGTAATATCACATAAAAGATGGTTCCTTTTCCAACTTCACTATACACATCAATTTCACCTTGCATATCATCTACATAGCGTTTCACGATATTTAATCCCAATCCAGAACCCTTGTAATATCCTGCATTAGAAGGTGTAAAGCGAGTAAACTGGGTGTAAATTAAATCTCTCTTTTCTTCAGGGATACCAATCCCAGTATCATGAACCTCTAGTTGAATTAACATATCATCATTTTCAACTTTAATTACTTTAGCATGAACTGAAACACCACCCGTTTGCGTAAATTTAATTGCATTGCCAACCAGATTAATTAACATACGACTCAATCGTTTTGGATCACCTTTGACGACTTGAGGTAAATGTTCATCTAAAAAAATATCTAAACTCAATCCTTTTGAAAGTGCTGCTGGTTGATTTAGTTCAATAACTTCCTGAATCAATTGCGCTAAATTAAATTTTTTAAACAAGTAAGGTTCTTTTTGTTGCGTTATTCGATCAAAATCAATAATTTCACTCACAATATCAAAGACTCTTTTTGAAGCATGATATGTTAATGTCAATTTTTCTCGTCGTGTCACATCTGTCTCTGTTGCGGCTAACTCTTCTAATATAGCCATCATGCCTGATGTGGGTGTACGCAAATCATGTTGCATATTCTGGATAAAATCTAAATTAAGTTGATGCGCTTTTTGTAAATCTTCTTGCATTTTTTTTAACTCTGTAATATTTTGAGAAAGACCAACTAAACCAATTGTATTTTCTTCTTCATCATGTAAGGGTATTTTGGTACTTAAATAGACTGCAGGATTTGAATCAATATCAAACCCAACTTCTTCTTTCGTGATGGGTTGATTTTTTCTAAAAACATATTGATCGCTCTCTTCGATCAATTTAGCCATACTCAAGCCTAAAAGATCACGATCATGCTTGCCAATAATATCTTTTGGAGAATCAAAACCAACAATACGTGCAAAGTTAATATTACAACCTTGATAAATCCCTTTTGTATCTTTCCAATAGACATTGCCAGGTAGTAAATTAAGTAGTTTCCTTAAAAATACATCATTTTGATGATTTTTATTATCCATCATATCTCCAGATAATACTCGTTATAAAGGTAGAAAGTTTGCCCGGCTCATAACTTCTTGGTTGCCAACATGGTCACATTCATCCTGCGGCGAGTTCACTTGTTGTAACTTCTCGATAAGATTATCTAATATAATTTTTTTCTGAAAAGGTGTTAAATTTTGTGTGTTTTTAAATACCACTTCGATTTGCGTAAAAACAAGCTCCATCAGCATGTCATTGGCAAACTGATAATCAGCGGATGTTGGCGATGTCGAAGGTGACGTACTCTCTCGGGTACTCACAAAAAAAGTTGCGTTTCCTATTAGGCCAGAAGATAATTGCCTCGTAAAGTTTTGCCTTCTATTACCCGAACTTTCAGTTGGATCCGTTGAGATAGTGATTTGCTGCTTCACTGTTTTTAAATTAACTGTTAATGGTTTAAGTAAATCAGGATGATCACCACGCACAAAGTGATGCAAAAGATAATTCATAGGGCCTGGTAAGCTAAACGGATAAATAATAAAATTGTAAGCATTTTTTACCCATAGTAACAGTGCCGCACACTCTTCAATAATATATTGTCGTGACAAAGCTTGATTTGCTTCTGTATTCGCTGGCTTCTTATTTTTTTTAGCTGATTTGCCTACTGCAACAAAACGATTAACGGATGCACTAACTGCACTCTTAAATTCAGAGTTACTATTATAAAGTTCATTAACTTGCGCTAATTTCCCTTGAAATTCGGTATCATTGGTGAACGTATCCCAATAAATAATATCGGCTAATTTATCACCTAATGAATCGATGGCGTTTTGATTTCGTTCACGCCACTGACGCCCTTCCTCTCTTAGTGTCGCTTTTATTTCTTCATCAGAACCTGTCGCACCGCCCATTTTACGTGTATGACGGTGTAAGGTATCAGCAACCACAAACGTAACTCGTTGAAAAAGCTTTAATAATGTAACTGTTGCGGAAAAATCATCATTTTCATGCTCGGGCTGTCCTAAACTAATAGGGACAACACAATGTGATTCATTAATTTGTTTATCACCAATACAACCGGATAGAACTGCTTTTTTTACCATTTTTTGTCTCACACTAAGCTAAATTATGTATATACATACATAATTTTTAAAATACAAATCTGAATGGCTCTTATCATAACGTCCTGTTAATCTTGAACAATATATTAGCATTACCTTCGTTTTTTTTCAATAGTGTGCATTAAAGTACCAATTAATACCGCGCTTCCCCCGGTGTGCGTGGAAATGGTATGACATCACGCACATTCCCAAGACCTGTGATATAACTGATCAATCGTTCAAAACCTAAACCAAAACCTGCATGCGGTACCGAACCATAACGACGTAAGTCTAAATACCATTGATAAGTGTCTTTATCTAAACCTTGCTCTTGCATACGACGCTCTAGTATGTCCATGCGATCTTCACGCTGACTACCGCCAATGATTTCACCAATGCCGGGCGCTAATACATCCATAGCTGCAACTGTTTTTTCATCGTCATTCAAACGCATATAAAAAGCTTTTATCTCTTTAGGATAATTAATGACGGTCACTGGCCGACCTACAATTTCTTCCGATAAATATCTTTCATGCTCTGATTGTAAATCTAAGCCCCACTCCACTGGGTATTCAAATTTCTTTTTAGCGTTTTGTAATACTTTAATCACTTCACTGTAATCCATCATTTCAAAATCAGCGTTCACCAAATGCTGCAAACGATTAATGCATTCTTTGTCTATGCGTTCTGCAAAAAATGTCATATCATCCATGCGCTCATCTAATACGACTTTGAAAACATACTTCAACATCGCTTCTGCTAATTTTGCATCATCCATTAAATCGGCAAATGCAATTTCAGGTTCTATCATCCAAAATTCCGCTAAATGACGGCTGGTATTGGAGTTCTCAGATCGAAACGTTGGGCCAAAGGTATAAACTTTTGATAATGCCAAACAATACGCTTCAACATCTAACTGACCTGATACGGTCAAATACGCTTCTTGGCCAAAAAAATCTTTACTGAAATCAATAGCGCCATTAGCTGTACGCGGCAAATTATTGAATTCTAGTGTACTTACTCTAAATAATTCACCGGCACCTTCACAGTCATTGGTGGTGATAATCGGGGTGCTAATCCATACAAAACCTTGTTCATTGAAAAAGCGATGAATAGCTTGCGCCACACAATTACGAATGCGCGTCATCGCACCAATCACATTGGTGCGCGGTCTTAAGTGCGCCACTTCGCGCAAATATTCCATGGTGTGGTGTTTCGGTGAAATAGGATATGTATCGGGATTTTCAACCCAACCAATCACCTCAATTTTTGTTGCATTGATCTCGAATGCTTGCCCTTTGCCAGGCGATGCGACTAACTCCCCTTGTACACTTATCGAACAACCTGCACTCAAGCGCAAAATCTCATCTTGATAATTTTCCAACGTATTATTCGCGACAATTTGGATAGGATGAAAACATGAACCATCGTAAAGCTGGATAAATGAAAACCCTGCCTTGGAGTCTCTACGCGTTCTCACCCAACCTTGGGTTTTGATTTGCGCACCTTCTGCTACCTTACCTGCTAATAAATCTTTTACTGTGTGTGGTGTCATCGAACATACTCCGTGAATCAACTATAATTACTGGATACCAGCGCAACGCTTACATGACAATTTTTGAACATTATGCGCTAAGCAAGATTTTACCAAAATGGTTAAGGAAAAACCATGAATCTGACGCAAACAAAACGGATTTTTCTCGCTGTCGACATTGAGCCTTACTGGCAAAATAAAATAGCAAAGATTAATCCCCAATTGGATGAATTAGATTTACCCCAACGTAAATTGATTGCGCAAGAAAAATTACATATCACTATCCATTTTTGGGCTGATGTAAATTTAATGCAAATTAAAAAAATCATTGAATGCACTCAAAAGATTTGCGATGAATTTCGTGCATTTAAAATTGCACTGCAAGACATTATCGCTTTTCCCAGTGAACGAAAACCGCGCGTGCTAGCCATCAAAATAGAACAAGATGCGATGTTGCAAGCTTTGCGCCATCAACTCAGCGACACCTATACGCTGCATGGTATTCCTGTGGAAAATCGTGCATTTAAACCGCATATTAGTATCGCGCGTTTTTTAAAGAAAATACCGCAAGAAAATCCACTCTTAGAAAATCCATTTGACCCTGAACCACTGTTTGTTGAAGAACTGGTTTTATTTGAAAGTACATTAGGTGCGGATGGGAGTGTTTATGCACCGCTGGCACGATTTCAGTTGATATAAACCTCTGACCCCGTTCGCCCTGAGGAGATATTTTCCGTTGTCCTTCGCGATGCGACTTCGTCGCTCCTCAGGACGAACGGAAAATATTGTCTCGAAGGATCGCAAGCGGGAGAGGGGTACCTTATAATCATTGGATTCACCTTAAATACCTGCTATTCTTAATATAACCAATTGATTCGAGAGGAATATAATGAAGCGATTAATGGCATTTGGTGGTATCATTCTTGGTGTATTTATTTTACTTGGGTTATTTCTTAATCATACTAAATTATTCTTAAACATTGGTATCATCTTTTTCCTTGTGCTTGCAACTTATGATTTTTTACAAAAAAAACATGCCATTTTACGTAATTTCCCAGCATTAGGTCGCTTAAGATATTTATTCGAATTAATCCGTCCCGAGATTCAGCAATACTTTATTGCTAATGATGAAGAAGAATTACCTTTTAGCCGAGAAAGAAGAAGTTTAGTTTATCAACGCGCTAAAAAAACTTTAGATTCGGTACCGTTTGGAACACGACATATTATTACTGAAGAAGGTTATGAAACAGCAAAACACTCGCTAAATCCAACGCATATCTCTGAAAAAGAATCACGCTATAATGTCGGTGGTCCACAATGTAGTAAACCTTACAATGCATCGCGTTTAAATATTTCTGCCATGAGTTTCGGTGCCATTAGCAAAAACGCCGTCATGGCGTTAAACAAAGGTGCTAAAGTTGGCAATTTTGCACATAACACTGGTGAGGGTGGTTTGAGTCCTTATCACTTAGAAGAAGGTGGTGATATTATCTGGCAATTAGGCACTGCAAATTTTGGCGCGCGCGATAAAAAAACAGGACGTTTTGATTCAGCAAAATTTAAAGATAAATCTCATCATGAACAAGTAAAAATGATTGAAATCAAATTATCACAAGGCGCTAAACCTTCACACGGCGGTATTTTGCCTGCTGCTAAAATCACCCCCGAAATTGCAGAAATTCGTGGTGTGCATTTAGGACAAGATTGTATATCACCACCCACCAATCCTGAATTTTCAACGCCCGAAGGATTATTACAGTTTGTTGCAAAACTACGTGAGTTATCCGGTGGCAAACCTGTTGGCTTCAAATTATGTATCGGCATTCGCAGTCAATTTTTAAGTATTTGCAAAGCGATGCTTAAAACGGGTATCTATCCTGACTTTATCACTGTTGATGGTGCTGAAGGTGGTACTGGTGCTGCACCCTTGGAGTTTTCGAATCGACTGGGCGAATACATTGATGATGGTTTAAGCT
>Ga0100380_10003841_pt1 | contig 15866 bp, 12 predicted proteins | sample CryGeymeta201504_FD_80417 | JGI IMG/M metagenome (GOLD analysis project Ga0100380, IMG submission 80417) | Groundwater microbial communities from Crystal Geyser aquifers in Utah, USA - Crystal Geyser metaG 2015-04 | ecosystem: Environmental > Aquatic > Deep subsurface > Groundwater | place... | reverse complement strand
GCCAAAGAAGGAGAGGCTAGAATTGCTTTGGCCAGCGCTTTGTGGGACTCTGGTAGTAAGCAAGAAGCAGAGTCGTCGCTGGGAACTGCTTGTGTGAGACTTGATGTTTTAGAAGCGGATGCTGAAAAGCGAGCTGCATCCAAAAAGGCAGTCACTGTACCTGATCACCTTCAGTTCAGCATTGATGATCAAGCTGGCGCAGGACTCAGCTGTTCTAGATTCAAGAACGAAAAGTTCCTAACGGAAACGCTAGAATGGCCAGAGGCTCTGCAGAAAAAAGTCAACAAGCTCAACTCTCTAGGCAAATGATGATCATTATTTTTTCAGGTTTTTGCCATCGCCTTCCCATGCAAGGACAACAAGCAATGCAGGCTATTTTTACTTTGATTTTAACCATAAAACAGTAGCTGTCAAGCACAAGTGTCGTATGAGATGGAAAGGGAGTTTGAGTAACTCGAAAACAAATAATGCATGCCAACCACGACGAGATTTAAAGGCTCACATCTGCAAAATAGCTACTACTAGTATCACAGCTTGTGCGTTTTTCAACCGTTAGCAAGTTGCCGCTGAGTCCTTCGGCATGGGACATGCAGACGCTTTCCTAATCATCTAATTTTACGAGGAAGCCTCTCCGGCCTGTCGCGAAAATATCATTAGAAGGGAGAATATATTTCATACGGCAACGCAACTTAATATAGCTCAATGAAATATATTTTACACCAGCGATCTTCCTGACTTTGACTTTTTAGACCGGATCGAACCGCGCCGATCGCTCCCGCCTCCACCACTGGATTCGTCCATGAGAATTGGCGAACGTTCATAGATTGTATTCTGATAACTGCTTCGAAACATTATCATAATCATTCCCATAGCCGAAACAATCAGCAGACACGAAAATAGCCACGTGAACCCAGTGATACTGTATTTACAAGTCGCATCGTAAAAGATTGTGGTATAAACTGGAACGACTCTCTCACAGCTTAGCAGGTTGACAGCCCTACTCGAGGATTGTAAAAGAGAATCTAACACTCCCACCATCTGGGCCAGCGATCGGACCAAGGGTCGAAAGTCACGGTTACACGCTAGAGACAGATTATCCATGGTTTGATCGTCGAAAGAGTTGGTAAAATTTTGAAGCATAGCTCGTCCTTGATCCTTCGAGTACAAACGGAAAGTGAAAAAAGTGAGCACGACGCAACCAATTCAATATCGATGCAGAATATGAAGCCAGCTATTACTTACAAGAGATCCACTAAAACCTCGTAGGAACACAAATGGATCGGTCTGGGCGTTTTCAGTGCACTGATTGGCATAGTACCGGACAATCTGGTAAAGGAACCCTTCTGGATCTTCCCCTGATCGGAACATGAAATCCATAATCACTTTATCAGGAGTAGAATTTTCTCCTCCGCAAAAATCAGCATTCATAGACGCCGCGAACGAAATGAGAACCAAAAAAATAAATGTTGCAAATGTCACAAACATAAACAGTGGCAAAATGACCCAATTTAGAACGCAGAGGAAGCAATCTGTCATGGTATTGAGTTGCGCAGCAAGGGCACCAGCCATCATCAAAGCACTCAAGATAAGGTAGGGAAATGCAATAAGGCCACCTGTTATATATGCAGCGTTAAAGGGACACAATACACTTTTGTGAGCAGTATGTTGTGATGATTTGACGTCGTCTGATCTTTCGTTGCCATACGAACGCAATCTTTTTTTTTAAAAACTCACCGAGCCACTCGTTTTCCTCAATATTTATGATGTAATCATCAACATTAGTGAGTTGCTTCTTCGCGTCTTCTAAGCCTTCTTCCAAGCCTGCAGTGTCATCGTCAATAAACGCTCCCATTTGTTGCATTGCTTCAATTACGCCATCCGTGGCATTGAAGAGATTTTGACCCTGTGGAGTCTGTGCAAAAAGTGGATTGTCCGGACAGAATTCGTTCCGATCCAAATCCACCACCACCTGAGCTCGTATCTTTTCACCGGTAATGCCTGCTTCTTTTACATTGTCCACGGTTGACACGGCAGCGTTAAGGATCAGATCTAAATTGGACGTAGACATTTGGACAGTATCGGTAGTTTGCTGTAGGTTCGCAACACCCTTGGTGACCATGAGCATGGCGAAGACGATGTTCAATAATCCGGCAATGAAGAATGTAACGCGCACGCGAAAGGGTTGTTTCTTCCAGTTAGGGTCTTCGATGTATACTTCTCCGTCTTCTTCAAGTTCCCGCTTCCGCTTTTGCTCGGACGGGTCGTCTAGCCATGGATTCAAAAAGGGTTGCCCTGAAAGAAAGCCATTGAGTCTCATCTTGAACACGATCAGAACACAGGCCCATATAAGGAAAAAGACGAGTAGGAAGAGACCCGTAAACATCAATCCTGCAATGTAATCCTGTCCGTCCTGATGTCTGTCCTGAGTTCCAACATAGGCGAGATAACTAAAGTCGCTCGTGTGACTAAAGCGTGGAACACCCGCCATGGCAGCGGTGGATGGATTCTTCTCGTATTCTACCAATTTTTCTGCATTAAAATATGGCGTTGCATTGACCGCCCTTGTAAAATCAAAGTCAGCTTCCAATGGGCCAGCATTATTCCCGAAAATGTCGTTGCCACCGTTCAAAAACCCTTCCGCTGCTTCGGTTACTGTCCCATTGAAGCTTCCATCCAGCAGCGCGGGAGGGATAGTAACACCTGGAGGGAGTGATAATCCAGGAGGTAGGGTAATACCCTCAGGCAAAGTGCCATCGGGAGGAATGGTTGTTCCAGGTGGTAATTCTGTTGCCATAGTTGTTCTAGCAGATGTGGGGCTCAGTGCTCAATCAAAGGCTGAGGCTGAGGTGCGTGGGAAGAGCAAGATGATACAGAACTTTTGTGAATATACTACTAGACTAGTAGCAGGAAGTACACCAGGCTGGTCTTCACCAATCTTGCAGCTCTGGGAAAGGAAATCGGTTTTACGATAGTAGGTGCTCGAGTAGGATGTGAGAGGTGCTAAAATGAGTGCAACGGGTGAAGTAAGTAATCTTGTCTAACCAGCACAAAAATGACTTCTACTCATTGTGTGCCAGGATGATATTTCGCTCCTCACTTGCCGCATAAAATGACCCAGATTTGTGTGTTCCTTAACACTAAAATGAGGTTTCAGAAGAATTAAGCCTTAGCACGCAGACTAATAGTACTCCTACTAGGTAGTACTAGTACGCACTACTAGTAGTACTAATCTACAGTACCTCCTACTAGTAGCTACTGTAGAGCAACTAGTAGACTACTACTCGAGTAGCTACTAGGCTACTCTACTAGTTGCTACTAGCTAGAGTAGCGTCGTAGCTACTAGAGAGTAGAAATACCATGCCGCATGGTGTTTTTCTTCTCATTTTGACAAAAAAAAAACAGGAACAACCCTCTTTGGTATGGACATACAATAGCCCTTTTTAGCCCAGCACCGGATCAATTATTAGTCACAACATAGTAGTACATATGAATACATTGCTTGCAACCCTTTCTTAGTACCCACTGGATTATGTAATAGTCTCTAGCAGCTAGTACTCCTTTGCAATCTGCTTTCCTTTTGGGGTCAACAACCCCCCTCCCTTTCTCCTTAGTGAGCCGATATTATTATGATCCGGTGACAAGGCAAAATCTGGACTACGATCCACAAAACCTGCATAGGGAGCCGGTTGTTGCAGAGGCTGCTGCCGTCGTCGCCGCCTTGGCGTCTGAAGCTCAATGATACCCGTTTGATGAGGACGTGCATTACTCTGGTTTTCACCCGAGCTACTATATATAGACATGCCGAGTAACGAGGACTGGGCGTCATCCTGCTGGTGTGGGTGGGTATGAAAGAAACGGCCTATGATGGATGTGCTCATAATGCTGCGTTCCTCTTCAGAATCATCTGATAAATAATCGGACTCGTACGAATATTCAGAGGGCATGTCGTCTTCGCCGTCTTTGCCGTGGGATTGACCCTCCTCGCGGACTTTGCTGTTTTCATTCGTGCAGACTTCTTTGTCATCGCTCTCATGGTTAGCGTCAGAATGAACTGATCTCTGCGAGGGCGACGCGAAGTGGGCTACGTCAGATTCACAATCATCATCGCCCATCGACTTGGAGGTTTCCTCGGTATCAAATGTCGGAATACGAAGGATGCCACCCTCAGAGGAATCAACCTTTGCTTTCTTGGGTGGCAGGTCAACGTTCCAGCCGTCGGCATCAGCGTAGTACTCGGCCATGTACTCCTTGTATTCATCAAACTCCTTTTCTCGCTCTTTACGGCGCTTTCGTCGAGGCGCCTTCACCACGGCATTGAAGAGACCAGCCCTAGTTGTCAGCATGATAAAACCAAGAATGGTGATGGTACACATTCCGCCAAAGAGCCATGTGATAGCATCGACAGTCTCGGAGCAAGTTGCTCCATGCAAAATACGACGCAAAATAGGGCTTATTTTGTGGCAACCTGTAAGCTCAATCACTTGCCGAATTAGAAATTGAAACTTTTTCAGAATATCTACAAGTTCGGGAAGCCTTGAGACTAGGTCGTGTACATCTTCCACACAAGACTGATTCATTCGCTCACTCGTGAAAGCATCAAAGCTTCCCTCGAGTAACACGACAGCATCCATTGTGTGCTGAAGTATGGCATCGAGGCTGTGAATGTAATCCAGAGGGCTCTCGTCGAGGCAGCCTTCCATGTAATGCATGAACGCTTGGTACGAAATATCGGTTGTTGCTGTTCCGCGTTCTGTCAAAATTTCAGCGATGGTTCCAGTTGCACTTCGATTGCCGTAGCAAAAATCAGCATTCAGCATGGATGCTATTCCAAAGGCACAGGTAATAAGCATACTGCATATCAGGAGAAGACCAAATCCAGGGATTATAGCAAAGGAAAGGAGTCGCTGATATTTGTAGAGAATAATATCTTGTTTCGACAAAAATATTCCAAAGACAAGAAAGCCGTTGACAACGTTGATAGTCAATAGAAAGAATTTCAGGGCCCAGTCATTGGCAAAGCTCCACTCGATTGTTAGGTCTACCTGCTCGGCAACGCCGACGGCGTTCGTGAGACCATTATGAGCCTGGGGCGCATGATTATCCACAAAAGTATTGACTTCAGACAGTCCAGCCTGAATGTATTGCACCACAGTATCCATTGGTACGGCGAACATGAATTTAGAGTGATTTTGCGATTGTTGAAATTTTGGTATGCCAGGGCACATATTTTCCATGGATAAATCTTGTTGTGTGAAATTGACCAGCAGTCGGTCTTGTTCTTCTAATAGTGATTCTGCAATGCCAAGGCCTTGATAGGACACAGATTCGACTTCATCATTGATGCTTTCAACTTCATCTAAGGAGCTTATTAAGGGTTTTAATCCATTTCTCGTCATGATTAGCGTTGTGATGGGTATTCCAATGGAGGCCATCAAAAATATCCATTGAATTCTCCAGGACCGAATGATGCGCCTCCGTCGTTCCATGCGAGGGACGCGAGCCTTGCGCAAGGCTCCCACATCCACTGTATCGCCGCCAGCGGACCATCCAGCTACGGATTTTGGTACCGCCCATTTCAATGCCATCATGACCAAGATCCAAACATAGAACACAATGATAAAAAACAAACAAAAACTTAAAATTCCCCTCACATAGTCCTCCTGCTGTGAGCGTTCAAATGACGCCAGCTTTGACATTCGGTTGGAATGACCAAATCGAGGAATGGCATGGAGATCATCTACTGTAGGGCTCTATTGTGTAGAACGGAAAGAGGACGCGATGCGAGTGGGATAAAAATTAAAGTGTGGTGAACTATGCGTTATCCAAATTGCAAGACACAGTATCCATCGACGACACTAAAGTAGCAGCATTCATACCTGTTGTTGAGAAGGTTTATCGCTCAGTGAACCCAGCATTTTTGTTAATATTATACGTTCAACAAGTTGGATCGAAAGATTTTTTTGTGAAGTTGGTTAAACTTATTTTTCATTCAAATCGATCGTTTGATGTGGAAATGTGGCATTCGAACGACCGCCTGGCTCTTCTGCAGTGAGTGTACCCTGCAGTGCAGTATTACTAGAGTTAAGGTTTGCGGAGAAAGTTTCATCTCTCAAAAACGTGTCCATAATTTCGATCCAACAGCACCACACACAGTCGTCAAGAAACAAAAAGAAGTTTCTTTGACGAAAACGCAGGTCGCTGCTTGAAGCTTTGGACCCACCAGAATTCTTCAAGCTCGTCGAGTCATTGTGGACCGGTTCTCGAGCTTCCTTGCACTCGTCCGATCCTTGATACTAGATTCAATGTCTTCGTCAAAAGTGACGCGCCCTATTGTAGACTCATCATGGCGGTCAAATTCCTTCGCCATCAAAACGTACCAGGAAAGTCTAGATTTTTACACTCTCAGGTATGGAAGTTTCAACGAGCTAGAGTCGAGGTACTTTTGGTGTCCACGATTGTTCATACCATAAATACGCGTCCCTTTCTTCAACAAAATCATGTCACTACAATTTTTCTTGGAAAAGAAAATTCGAAAACAAGCCATTCGTCATCACTGACGGTGTGGAACGATGTTCGTACTAAAAAACTAAGAAGAACAAGGAAAATTGTGCGGATAGGTATCAAACATTAAAAATACCTCGATTGGATTCACTTCCGATACAGCTACACTTTAGAAACTATCAGAGCTTCGACGGCTTCTGAAAGCATCATCAATCAAAGCTTGTTGACGACGTCCTTCTTGATACCTTTTACGGGCTTGATATCCCCGCCAGATGCACTGTATCCAAGCAGCGGCAATGGCCTGAAAATATCGGTCTCTGTCACTTTGTCGCACGCGCTTTCCTCTCCAAAACCTCTGAATGCGAATAGCTGCCTGAATCTGGAGCATAACTCCTGCTTCGTGTTGGTCCAGGGAGACTACGTCACTCTCGATATAGTCCAATACCATCGAAGTGTTATCCCATGGCATGACTATACTAGGAATGGATGGCGTGACCAGGTCGTTTGGTGATAAAAGGCCAAGGTCAAAGTTGCACATGAGCGAAAGAGGGTTGCATGAATTGTGGTTGTCCTGCTGTTGCCGCCGCCGCTGTTGCCGCTGATGCTGATGCTGCTGTTCATATTTAGCACGCTGCAGAGAAATGGATGCATCTACTGCTAATTTGTTGTTGTTTGCAGCCTCTGACGAGAAATGGTCTCGTTGGTAACTCGCCAACAACATCTTGTGCTCTTCGTCGACCGCCCTAAACCGCTCCAAGACTTTCAAACAGCGTTGAGCAAAGCGTTCTTGGGATACCAAATAAGCTCGCTGTATGATGACCGCAGATCTAACTTGAAGTCTATGCTTTTCTAGAAAAGTTCTGGCTGCGTGTTGAATTGTTGAGGTACTCTTGAGGACACACTTGAATTTCTTTCGGGTCACACAACGACGGAGCAGAGCCTGAATTTGCACTGATGCAAATTCCTGTCGCCGGGACCGGAAAGCCCATTGTATTTGCGTGATTGAATGAATAACTCTATAGTATTGTGCCTCGCACATGATCTGATTCACGCATTGAAGTAGAACAATGAGAAAAGCCCGTGCGAATTCATAGTACCAAGCATTTAACAACCACCATGGATATCCAATGACCTACCTTTCTCCACCAACTCGCAATCATAGTAGCCGCGATGGATCGCAACCAGCAGAGTACAGAGAAATTTCGACGCTGAATATATGCTCGAAAAGCACTTTGGACTTTGATTGTGGCAAGCAATTGTGCTAGGAACCGCCTTCTGTCTGCCGCTCGGCGAGCTGCTGCTTGGAGTTTGACGGCACAGGTATCTTTTATTCGGAACCATAGTTTTGCAAAGCTTTGTAATGTCGTGAAGCCTGTTACCATTCGAACGTAAGCGCTTCGATCAAGTACCTTTCGGTACTGCTTTTGAATTTGAATAGAACCAGCACGACACGTTTGGAAGGCAACCCGGGCTATAACCATTCTCCATTGACGTTGAAGAACGGTAACTGCGCTAGCTTTTAGCGAGAGTAGCCTTTTTGCTTTTGCTTGTAGAATTGCAAAGCCCTGGAGTTGAATGGCGAGTTTTCTTTGAAAAAAATGTCTACGCCACTGGCTCTGTAGAGCAATGGTGGCATGCCGATGTTGCTTGTACATGGACTTGCCTAACATCATTCTCGTAGAGGTCTGGATAAATTTTGCCGCCGCCATTTTTGTTGAAAATTCTCGTTTCGCTTGAGCCTGCAAGCTTTTGAAACCACGGCGCATTTTGCTATAGTGTGACTGGCAGAGGGACTTACGCCATGGTTTCTGGATATGAATAGCAGCGCTGCGCGCAACTCTGAACGTTTTCAAAGCTGACCATAGCCGGTGTTGCTTTTGAAGTATTATGGCTGCTTGTGTTTTGGAATGAAAACCTCCCCTAGCCAGCTGCTGTAATACAATGAAGCCCTTTCGTGTGCGATCGTATGCAAGTTTACTGCTGAAGCGACGAAAAATCTTCTGGAAGATGATTGATGCATAACGCTTTTGACCGTATCTTTTTCTCGAATGGTATACTCTCCAACGTCTTTGGAGCACAGTAGCACATCTAGTCTTCACGGCAAACATAATTCTACACTGAAGCTGGTGTCGTCGCCATCGCATCTGAAGTCGAGTTGCCAACTTTCGCTGTCGAAGGTATGCCGTCTTCCTCGCAACCATCCGCCATTTGCACTGCAGTATAGTAGCTGCTTTCACCTTCTTTCGACGAATGTGGTGATATTTTACCAGGCTTTGGAAAAGACATAACCCTTTATTGCGTCTACCAATGCACTCTAAAAACTTGGGACTTCTTGAATATTTTCGCCATTTCAGCTGGAACAAATGAAATCCATTTTTCATATGAGCCAAATCATTTTGTTGGAGCATCACGCGAACGCGACTCTGAATTAGAAATGCCATGCTATGCCTGAAAGCATAAATGCACACCAGTTTTCTTCGCCAGTGCTTTTGAAGAAGGCAAACTGAATTCATTATGTTCCTCATTTGACGTAAATATTGTTTTCTCGTCACAGGAAACTCCACGTCAGACGACTGGACCTTGGAAAGAACCAATTCACTCACAACAGGAGTCTCTTGTCTGGCACGCCACCAGCGCTGGATCTGAATCGTGGCGTCCACTACTTTTTTTGTTCTTGGGATTGTGTTTTTGTCTGGTGCAGTATTCCAGCCAGGGATAATATGTGGCAATGAAAACAGGAAGAAATAAGAAGCTACAGTCTCCTGTGAAGGCTTGCTAGCGGGTTCCCCATTCCCGCTTCCCGTTGATAGAGTATTTGCACTCTTTTTCTGGGCTTTCGTAGAATAATATTTTTTCCTTTCAATTTTTGCTCGCCACCAGGCTTGCACCAAAACTGCAGCAATTATTCGCAGCCTTTTAGTCAACAAAGGTTTGACTGGACGCGCAGTTCTTTCAACTTCAATGCACTCCTCGTCAACAATTGCTCTGACGCAATGATTATCTGGTCTCCAAGAGTAGGCTCTCCAGTTTTGCTGTATTGTTACAGCAGCAGCTCGTGCAATGAGAAAGTTCTTTCTGCAAATGTAGGTCTTGTAAGAGATTTGAATGAAAAAGGCACAAATATCAATTTTGTCTCCAGGTGACATGTTGATAGAGTAGAGCTTGTAGTACTGATGCGGGCCCATAGATTCACTGCTGCAACAATCACGAATAGACATCGAGGCAGCAGACTCTGTGGAATTGTACCTCTTATAACCATTCATAATTCTATCTTGAATTGCCATTTGTGCCTGGTGGGTGTGGCGCTCTGCAGCTAGCTGTAGGAATAAGCAGCGAGCCGCAAATTTCCGATAAAAACACTGAATGACCGTGGCTGCATGTGCAATCTTGGCAATTTGTTTAGACATAGCAACCTGTCTTGCTTGTCGGCTACGGACATGTGTTTGGATTAAGGTGGCTGCCGCCATTTTCTCTCCGTGAAAAAGACGAACATGCTTTTGGATCAAGATAATTGATAGCAAAAGGGCAGCGGCTTTTTTGTCGTTGTATTTTCCCCACGCCGTTTGGATGACGGAGGCTGCAAAATGCTGTGTCAACATGACTTCATAATTTCTTCTTGCCTTGCGTCCACGGATGACTTTTTGCATGACAGTTGCCGAGAAGTCTCGTTTTGCTTGTAGGTTCCTCCTCGCCACATAGGAACGATATGCTGACTGAATGTTGCAGATGGCCGAATTCTTACGTAAGAAAACACTTCTACATGAATACATCCTCCATACTGTCTCAATCTGCATAGCAGCTGTCGCTCTATGAGCACTTATTTGGATCATGTGCCGTTTATACGCAGCTTGAATGACATACGTAGCCCTTGTAGCGGTTAAAAAAGAGGAATCGTTAGGCGACAGCAATTTTATTGTCAAATTTTAAAAATGGAGTAACAAATATATTGACGCACCATACTTTTTCCACGAAACTATTTCTTGACATAATCATCCTCCATGCTGCTTGAAGTCGAACAGCAGAAGCCTCTCTCAATCGTTCTAGCTGGATCCTCCGAAGAGCTTCCCGTTTCAGCTTGAGGAGAGTCAGTTCTCTGTAAAATTCTCTACTTTTCCACATGCACCGACGTAAAACCATAGCACGGAACCAGGCCTGGATAGTGAATGCAGACGCTTCGCGTTCTTCCATCTGGTCCAAACATTGAATCATCCTCCACCACGACTGCACCTTTACAGCGGATATTTTGACTATTTTCAACCCCTGTTTTGCAGGACGACAGGCATTACAGTGCCTCCAAAAGCATTGAATAACAGTCGCAGCAGCCAACTCATGAGATATTTGAGCCATAATTTGTTTCATCTTCGAGGACTGCAATAGTACGGAAGCTTCATTTAAACGAGCACACTGGTTTTTAAAGGATTTCAATAGTGCCGTTTTGCTGAGGAGGCTGAATTTCTTATGGCTGCTCCATAGAGTGCACAGCCGGTGGCGATGAGCTTCACACAGAACATGGATGCTGCAACGTGTGATATTTCCTACGCCAAGACCCTCTCCGAAATAGATCGTAGCGTTCGTGACCCAGTTAACCGAAAAGGTATAATGGGTGACAGAGACATACTGCGGAATCGAATGGTTTGCGACCTGTTGAATCGCGTTTGTCAGCGCAAGGAGTCGGACTCTTTGACGTAAAAGAGGATCGCTGGTCGTTCCTCCTTGGTGGAAATCAACACGGACCGACCTGTAGAAGGAACGAGTGAAGTGTTGGTTTTTCCTTTTTTAGAGGTGTTGTGGGTCAAAGTGACATGATTTTTCAGAACACAAAAATACTTACCATTGCCGAATTAGATGCTTTGAAATCAAGTGGGAATGCGCACGGTAAACACGCCAAGCTGACTGAATTTTGACGCTGGCTCTGTTGTTTGCTTTGAATTCCAGTTGTTTTCTGGCCCACCGCTGAAGGGACGGTATCAACTGGAGCTTTTGCAGGTCATAGTGATAATACTTTTTCTTCGCAGGCAAGTAATTGGAAACAATGCTGCTGGCCGCACTTTTTGTCGATTGGTATTGTCGCGATGTGGAAGCAGAATGTGACTTGCTTCGTAGCTTATCCCTTGTAGCATCTTCCAGTGGAACTTCTTGCTTTTTCTGGGCTCGTCTTCGCAAGTGGGCTGCTCGGTATAACGGTCCAGATGCAATTGTTTCTGGTTCTGTAGTAGATAGGCACAACTTTTCCTTTGGTCCCTCATTACAAGAAGCCACAGACGGACTAGTTGTATCTTCAGCATAAGTGATAATTTCACTTGATGGTACGGCATCCGCATGCGCAGAAACGAGGGATGTTGTCGCTTCAGAGAATCTCATCTCTACGGCATCTGTCTCGGTATCGTTGTTTACTTCTCCTGAGCTGCAACCATCCAACATGAGACTGTTGCATTCGAGGTGTTGATGGCGAATCACTGACTGGTGTTTGAGTAACATTCTTTGGATGAGTGCAGAGGCGTTGCTTTCACAAGCTCTTCTCTCCAAATCAGACACCAATCTACGGCGCGTGTCCTTTGCTGTCTTGATGCGCCATTTTCCTTGAAGAACCAGTACAGCATGTTTTAGCATACAGAACTTGTGTACGGCGGCTCTTCGGCGCTCCATCGATTGTACCACAGGAACCGATTCCCTCAGCTGGAGGTAGTAGGCTCGAAGTTGCATGTGCTGCCACCACTTTTGAATCTCTCTTGCAGCTTCGACAAGAATCTGTAGTTCCTTTTGCACTCGCAGTGCGCGAAAAACACATTGAATTTTTGTCGCTGCTCTCTGTCGTCTGCGGCTTCGTTGCTTGGGATTGCATGCCTTGGCTTGCTGTACGCTTTTGTCGATGCTACCCTTTTGGTAAATCAAATCGATGCTTGAGACAGTTGCAAGGATAGGTGATGGTGGTGCGGGAGTTTTTTGCTCGGCTTGTTCATTGTGTTCATGCTGATATAACCTATCAAACGGGGAAACAACCCTTGCTGGGAACAAAACGCTCTTTTTCTGCTCAGCACTAGTTGTTACTGAGAGCATACGAGGTGACCAGGCACCTTTTTCTGAATGTATCTGAGATTGCCATTTCTTTTCTAGCATACCAAGCTTGTCAAAAAGACTGGTACTCCGAATAGCATTCTGCCGCCGCCCCTGCTGCTGAAGTGGTTCATCGCGTCCCTCGTTGCCATTGACATCTCGACAGTCATTGAATTCTCGGCATTCTGGTTCCAACTCGTGGCTAACAATTGCAGCGTGCTCCATCGTCGCGATAATTTTTTCCCTAATTTAATTGCGTACTTTGCTTCTGTATTGGAATAGTAGCAGAGTGTGTGTGAGAGTGAGTGTTGATGAGCAGGAATTGCAAATTGCAAATGGTGATTAACACCTTCACTGTTTGGTGCTGGGGGTAATAACACCACTACTATAACCTTTTGAGTCCTAAGTACCATATTGAGCGATCGATTTGGTCTAATTAATTTAACGTATTCATCTCCCATAAAAATCAAGATCAAATGTGCGATACCTCATCAATCTCGGCATACTCGTTGACGATTATTATTATTAGTTACTAGAGTGTGAGTAGACCATGTACCATAGTAAGACTAACTTCTTTATTACAATGGTAGGTGATGTTCGAAGAAAGCAAACTAGAGTAGGAGTATTACTGTGGTACTCTCTACTCGTCGAGTACAGTACCACTACTCAGTATCATGTAACCAAATAGTCTATTTGCAACTTCGTACTAGCTAGTAGCGCAACCTCAGTCTTAATAAAGTATCAAAAATCCCGAGGCAGACTACCCATGAGAGCAAAAAATCTGGGTAGATAGTGGGCGATGTAACTTTCCGTGTAAAAGCCGTGCTCCTTGTTGTGGGCCGACACTAGGTTGTGCGATAGCTCATGAGCAAAAACTACCATCCAATACGAGTAGCAGTCAAAGCTGTCGTGCTTATTTTGCAGGTAATGGAGAGCGTGAAAGAATCGCACATTGAAGTGCAGTGAGCGATTCGAGTTGAACGCAATAGTTCCACCGAAAGGATCGTGAAAGATTGCAATTGATCCGCTGTCGATTTCGTAGACTTCCGCCAAGCGAACCAACACCAGAGCAAATTTTTCCACTGCATCGTCGTGTTGTAGTAGAAAGGTTTCAGAGTCAGGTGACCTGCGAGCCGAAAAGACTTGAATCCCGTTGTGGGTTCGCCCGTCTCCTCGTGGGCCAGCATAAGGTTTGAGCGATTGTCCAGGGACAACTTCACAAGTATTACCACGGTCAAGGTCCTTGGGGACCGATGTCAGTAAAGTGTCGTTTGATTTGATACCTTTTGCGTTCACAGGTGCTGAATTCCGAGCTTCGTTTTGAAGCATATTTGTCATGTTGGAGTAGGAAGCTGCGTCGTGCTGGGGTGCAACGGGATCGGTCTCTCTAATATGCTCAATGGCTGGACCCATCTGCGAGCCGACACCACCTGCACGCACATCACCACCACTAGCCGCAGCGCTGGCAGAGCTCGAACCCCCACGATCACCACCGCGAAAGCCACCAAGAGCACGTCCTAAGCTCTTTTTCAAGCTCTTTTTCTTAAGTGGCTTCTTGCTCGATTGCGATTCATGCGGAGCCTCTAGAGCGGCTGAAGCCGCAGGCTTGACTGCGTGGGGTTCGGACTTGTCTGGCTGAGTCTCAGATTTCCGAGGATAGTCCCCTGTTGCCATTACTTCGGCCAATTTCTGGACCTCGGCAAGCGATGGAGTTGTTCCAAGTTGCTTTCGCAGGAAGTCGACGTCCGCATCAGGGAACATCTGTTTCACCATCGTCCAAATTTCTTCGCTCGAAAAAACGTCACCGTCTTCGCCAGCAGTACTACTAGCAGCTGTATTCACAGTGTCTGCATCATCCGGTGATTGTGGGCCCTTATTATTCGTCGCAGCAGCAGAGGCTACGGAAGCAGCAGCAGCAACTCCTGTGACATCTGAGCCTGTATCTGCAGCTTTGCTTGTTGCCTGTACCTCGGGTGCCTTCTTGGGAGGTTGTTTCGGTTGAGGCTCTTCCGGTGGAGGTTTAGGTTTCAGCACTCTATCAACGGGGAATCCACGAGAACGCAATTGTTCGAGCGATGTATCCAATAGAGACGAAATGAAGAATGCATCTTCGAGTTGACATCTTTGCAAGATCAAATCACCAATGCTTTGTCCTACGTCAAAAAAGTCGAGGTCTTTCGTGACGTACATTGCATTTCGTTTCCTATCAAGGTGCCGGGCACAGCATGTAGTACGCTGACGTCGCTCCGATTTTCCCAGAGTAAACACAGCAAGAAGGCCATCGGCTTCAAAGATTGTTAGTCTCTCTGTGTCCAGGACTAAGGCTGCGTTTGGAACCAAATCGCGCGAGGTTACGTGAGGGGATACCAAAAGTGGTGTGCGCTCATCAATACGCTCACGCAAGGCTCTGGTCAGGCTTGTGGCGTCTTGAGCACTGCCTACGATTTCGTATCGCTTTTGCACCTCTTTGGAGATGAATTTGGATCCAATCAACGAATAAAAATCCTCCAAGTCAGATTCATGTGGTGCTCGCAAAACAGGAAACATTCGTCCAAAGAAAGAGTTATCAATGACATACTATAGAGGCAAGCAAACACCACGTGAGTGAACAATTTGCCTCAACAGGAAAGAGAGAGAGACGCATGCAATTCACTTACAATGTCTTCAGCCTTAGCAAGCTTGAAGTTCTGCTTATCTTTGGCGTCATCGTCATCACTCATATGCGTATATGCCAAGAGAAAGGGTGCATTGCGAATCTGAGGCGAGACTCTCGAAAAGGGTGGATTAGCAGCAAGCCGTCGCAACAGTAAAACATATTTCTTTTTGCCGAGCTTCTCCAGAATTGCTTCAGGCTCCTGAACGATCAAGAGGAACAAATCCTTCGCTGAAGCCTCTTCCTTGACGCCCACCGCACTGAGGAACGAGCTGAATTCAATTGCTTTGAACAACAATTCTGTCAACGAATCGCTCGACTCAGAAGTCTTGAAGAAGACTTGTTCAGGACGGAACCAATCGACGACGCCGTCATCATTAAGGAGAGGAATAAAACTGGTTCTTCGCAGAGACGCCAGAGAATTCTTTTCGAAATCCGAGGTCTTGCTGGAAAGATACTGAAAAATCAAAGCAAATGTTTTCATGACTCTTTGGGAGAGCTCTCCCTTGGTAGCACCCGTCACTGAAACTGTCATTTTCTTTGCAAGCTGGACCAGCGTCAATAGCTGTTCCAGCAGCTCATCTGGATCTGGTGACCGTCTGCATTCAAAGATAGTGCCATAAAGCTCTCTAGACTGAAGATTGGGATCTACTACGGG
>Ga0100380_10003838_pt1 | contig 15878 bp, 12 predicted proteins | sample CryGeymeta201504_FD_80417 | JGI IMG/M metagenome (GOLD analysis project Ga0100380, IMG submission 80417) | Groundwater microbial communities from Crystal Geyser aquifers in Utah, USA - Crystal Geyser metaG 2015-04 | ecosystem: Environmental > Aquatic > Deep subsurface > Groundwater | place... | reverse complement strand
TGGCGACTGCTTTTCGGGAGGAAGCATTACTATCGAGATCTGAGAAAGCATCTTGTCCTTCTTCTTCTTCGTGAGTCTTCTGCTTGTGCTGCTGGTCTTGATGAGATTTGTTCATTCGAGGAATAAGAAGACGATCTTCCTCTTCCGGTGCAAGACTGGTAGGGACTGTCTCGACCGTTCGCTTGGCCAAACTATCTGGAGATCCTTGAAGTTTCAATTCATCTTTCGTATGCTTCCATTTCTTGGCAACATCACTACGATCACTGATGCGACAGCGGCGAGCAAAAGCCCACGCTGGGATACGAATGCCGGCTCCACCGCGGCCGCCGCTACTAGTACCACCACCAACCTTTTTCTTGGGGGCATGTGAGGAGAGATGAATCAGGGCAGCCATGATGAATGATGAATGATACCAGTAATAAAAAGATTGTATAAGATAAGAGTAGCAACTAAAAGTTCTTGGATACAGTGTATATAAGTTGTTATTAAGAGTACTACGAGTATTTATTTTATTTAGTTATTGTGATGAGAATTTGACACTTCCTTTGATTGAAACGGAACCTGTAGGATTTGAGTAGTCTGGGTTTCGTGTCAACAATAATCTGTGTCAAGTCAGTTTTTTTGGGGACGTCAAAAATCCCTCTACGGGTCGATTTTTAACAAAAATGATGGCGATGCTGAGTCAAGAACGATCCCACGTAAATTCATGGGACTCACGTGCAAACTCTAGAGGGTCTGTTGAAACCTGCACCTCTTGTCCAACGTGTCATTTTCTGGAAATGAAATGCTGGAGACATTTAAAACATATCTTTGACACAATCCTACATAATCTTCTGCTCCTCAATAGTAGTATTGCAACGAACCACACATACCATACAATTATGATTTTTAGTATTTTCGTTGAAACCAAACAACCACGTACCTGGTACTGTAATATATAGTATAACAAAATATTATTATTGCTTCGTTGATTGATGATTCAACAAATATCAAGAGTAACATCATCAAGTCAAGCAAGCGTTTCTTAAACAGTTTAATGCCTTGTGTTGTTTTGATAGCATCGAATCTCTATATTTTTAGGCACAACGCAACAAGACAACAACAACAGCAGCAGCCTTTTTAAAAAATATTCCCAAAAATGGCGTTGTCGATACTACGAATTGGTGCTTCCAATGACAGCTTTGGTACTCAACTGGCAGACGCATTGGTTCAACACTTGAAGCCCGTTACTGCCTCTGAAAAAGAGAACAACAGCAGCAACAACAACAATAACAAGAAGAATACAAGTACTCTTCTTGCCATTTCCAACCGTTATTTTGATGCCACAGTTAGTTTGACACCATTAGCGCTGTTGATGGAAGGATCAACAACAGCATCAACAGCAGCAGCAGCATCAACAGCAACATCAGCGGCTCCAGATGGAGACGAAGGAAGAAGAGAAGACGGTATTTTGATGGTATTTGATGATGCTTCCAAAACATCGTTTGATGTCCTTGATGGACTTCACGGTCGAGCGGAAGCCACAAATCAAAATGGGGACTTATTGCGACTGTGTATAGGGATCGTCACAAACATGGACACCAATAATACGGTAAGAGACACGAAAGAATACGAAGCAGAATATTCTCGTCGAGTTTTGTGGTGTTTAGATCACGGTTACGAATTTGTAGAGGCTGTGGATCTGTCACCAGAAGGAACAACGAAAGGTCACGATGCACGCGAAAAGGATGGATTTGCAAGAGTTATTGAAGCCATTCAGGGAACTGTCTGGTCCAGTGCTGTCATGCACAATCGAAAGAAACAACAATTAAAACAATCGTACCAAGAAACACGAGAAGAACAACAGCAGCAGCAGCACGTTTCTGCCACTAAAAGTACCTACGAACCACCACTTCTTTCTACACTTTCGGATATAAAGCTTTCCGACGATGAAGAGACAAAACAACGAGAGGAACAAGCTCGAGCTGCTCTGCTGAAAGAGGATGGCATAATACTAAAAGATGATGATGACGTTGCCAAAATCGTAGACGAGAATGACAATACTTCCGTCTCTGGAAAGGATGAAAGCTTGGTTCGAAATGGAACAGGCGAGAAACTGATAAGCGACATGGAAGCGGCCATCAAGGAAGCAACTCGCATTCGGTCCATGTCACAAGCGGGAGAATTGTCGGATAAAGAACGAAGACAGCGTGCCGGTGATGCCGCCATGGTTCTGATGAATCTAATGAATCAACTGGACGAAGACGAAGGCAGCAGCAGCGAAAACGAAGAAGGAGCAATAGAAGAGAAGGTATAAGATTCACCTGGTGGTAAAGAATAGTATTGCTATCAATCGTAAAAGTCAAGTGATTTGATGCTATCTTATTTTTGTTAAATAATTGCTGGCTTTCTTCCAAGAATCCGATACAGACGAGCTGACACTACTAAAAAAATTGAGTGCGACAATATAGCCGCTACTTCTCTTTTTGGCGCTGCAATTACGCCACTGCAGCTTTCAATTTTCAATGCATTAACTGGACTTCTCCGTGCTGAGAAACGAGTTTTGACTGCGATCAGATTGTTCCACACTAAAGGCACCCTCTTCGCTATCGTCGTCATTATTTTGCGCTCCACGAACGATTGCTGCATCCTTCTTGTCGCCTATAAAAATAACATATTCTCCGTCGACTTCCATCTTTTCAACCAAGTCGGCAATATTTACTGGTGTTGCCTTTACACCTTCCTTCCACGCTGCATGGACAGGCATTTGACAACCTGGAATTCTGTTTCTCTTACAACTATCTTGACTCGTTCGGGAATGATAGCTCCTTTTTGAAGCAGATTGCCACGAGCTAGAATTCAAGCTTTCGCTGCGCAAACTACCGTTGGTCGAATTGTTCGAGGAGCTACTGCCTCCTCGAGTAAAAACAGCGAGTTCATCTTCGCCGTCATCTAATTCCAAACCTGCAAAGGAGTTGTCGACATCGCAGATGAAGGAGCCAGCACCCACAGAATCCTTTCCATTCTCATAATCTGGGCAGCTTATAGTTGGAGGTGACGTCGTTCGTGCTATGACACGCGGTGAAAGATCCCTGGATTTTTCTCGCGTGAAGGTTGGCCGTTCTGGCTGGCGGCGATTACTTCCGTGCAATTGAGCGTGGTTCGCTTGAAACGAGTAGCTGTGTCGCCCGAAAACGATTCTAGAAACATGTGACTTTCTTTGCGCATCATGCATCACAAGGACATTTCCGTGTTGATCTGGTGGAAGGTGCGCTGTATCAAAATAGGACCTTGACCGAGATAATGCCTGCCTCACTCCCAGGCTATCATGTCTGATGTCCGATTTTGCAACAGCGGAGAGGCCACCCGTCGAATAATAGCTCCCTGATGATCCCACGGAACCTAAAGAAGTTTGCGAGTCCGAAGATTCCCGTCGTCTGTATCTGCGAGCCCTTGGGACTCTTTGCTTCGAGTGGCAACGAGGGGGGACAAATAGATCATTTTCGGGTTCAACGACTTGGTCATCTAGCTCACCCAATAACGTAGAGTTGCTGTGATTGTTCGCCAAGTTATCCGGAGTACGTTCGGGCATGTGCACAAAATAATCTCGAGAGGTCTTCGACGTCAAGGAACGATTACTCGTGATGACATTATGTTGACGCCCAAAGCCAAGACAGGCTTCATTAAGGAGATGCAGGGGATTGGAATGCTCATCTTGTCGTCTACTAAAAGATGATCGATCATTAATGGTAGTAGTGCGTTGTTGTTCAAGACCGAAACAATCTTCATTGTCATGTTGGCGTTCGTCTCCTAGCTTACGAGTAAAGGATCGATTGCTTGTAACGGCAGTGGGATTTCGCTGGAAACCCGCCGAATAATCGCCATCAGCTGCCGGAGAAGAAGGTCGGGGAAACGGTCGAGGAGATCTGTCGTTCTTCAGTCGTCTGAGTACAAGCTCACTTTGCACTCCATCCGACGACGCCCATCGGTTGCTCTGTTGTGGTGGAGGGACATTGTTGTCTCTCGAACTTCCGGCTGTCCGGCTCTGCCCCTCGACACCCGTTGCAGGGACCTCAACAGTATCCGTTGGGGTCGTCAAGCTTCTTGTCATCAGTGACATCGTAGCACCCCCAGTTGGAATCTTGGAAGTGTCGCCGTCCTGAAAAACGATTCTTTCACTGAGGCTCGCAGGTGCTGTAAGATAGAGATTTTGACAACTGGAGCTCCACCTACTCTGCGGTGCTGGGACTTCTGCATCTGTTACCCCCTCTCTTGATTGATGACTGCTTTGGAGGCTTCTACGACGTGTCTTTCTCTTTTCGCGGCGAGCAGTTTCAGAGCAAGTGTAGCTCTTGCTTTTTTCAATATTATTTTTTGCACGCCGCCTTCTTTGGCTCGCGCCTTCCTTGGTTTGCCCCTTTTTATTGAAGAGATCGGGAGCTGAATTCATTCGCTTCAGCATCTGAAGACAACGCTGGGACGGTCGCCTTACAATGGGAGTACTTTCGTCGGGTTTTAGCAGTCGGTGGGAGTAGCGATGTCTCTGGCTTGCAAATGCAGGGCGCAAGTCAGCGCTCGAAGAAGAGGCTCTCAAGAGGGTTGTTTCTTGATGATTGTCATCGAAGGAGCATTTCCTAGTCAGCACAGGACTACTCGAGGAGTTTGTTATGCCGGAAGACTGGACGATCGACTCTTCCTTATCCAAAACATTGGCCATCACTCGTGGCGGCTTTGGACATATTATTAGTGAAGTACCTTTCCTATCCGCGAGCTGAATGACTCGCGTTGGTTTTGGAACTGCACTTGGACTTCTGGTCTCAGTCTCACTGCTAGTAGGGACAGAGGGATCTGCCATTATCATATGAGATATTGAGTTTATAGTGACAAGTCTAGCTGAAAAGATACCGTACCGGTGATGCTGCCCTTGACACAATACTGTAGAAGAGAGAACTCTATACGCGAAAACGCGAAAGCGCGAAAGAGATACACTAGCTAGTAGTACCAGTAACCAGTAGTATTGAGAAACCGATTTAGTTCATTTCAAGAGCACAACAAAAGGGCATACTTATTTATGGATACGAAAGTGTTTATTGCTTTCCTAGTACGTAGCTGGTACCAGATATACTGCCAGGTAACACTGACAACAGTTATTGGAAAAAAAAGAATAATACTACTAGCTAGAGACTACTACTAGCTACTAGCTAGACTACTTGTAGGTAAAGAATACTACTAAGCAAAAGGTACCAGGTACAGTACAGTACCTGGTAGCTACTAGCTAGCTACTACTACTAGCTAGTAGTAGTTGTCAATTCTACTACTAGGTACTCTACCAGGTACTACACTTCATAGTAGCATAGAAAGTAGCTACTGTAGTACTAGTCGTATCGTTTGAAGTACTAAGCAGAAAGGATACTAATAATATTATTATTGCCAACTGTAGTACCTACCTGGTATTACTGTTCTCCAGTAATCGTAGTTTACACACTGGATTACGGTACTGGTAGGTACCAGGTACCCTGGTACTACTTGCTACTAGTATTACTTGCTAGTATTACTGCTACTAGCTACTACTACTGCTACTACTGGTAGCTAGTACTACTATTACTACTACTAGTAGTAGTATTACGAGGTACTCGGAGTACCTGCAAGCTATTACCGTACCACTAGTACTACTACTGTACTACTAGTACTACTACGGTCCTACAGAGGCAAAAGTACCAAAATTGTCCGCGGAAATTTCCTCGGATGATTTTCCAGATCCCAGGTTTGAAAACCCCTGGGAATGGTGATAACGTAGTTGGCCATGTCGGAGCCGACAGAGCGACAGCCAACAATCCGTTGATTAAAAGAGACTTAAAAACTTTTGTCGCTATGGACGAACTCCAGCAGCAAGAGTGATGACATTATCACAATATTGTTATACAACTGAGATAGCCACCAAAGAACCTATCACTAATAGATACCGTACTGTAATAATATCTCTTGAAGACAAAAGACGTCAAAAACAAGATTAGCTACTTTCTTCGGACTCATCCTCCGTGATTTCGTTCCCTTCATCTCCTTGTCCATTCCCCTCATTATTGTTGTTGTAGTCGTCACCATCTTCGACATCCTCGTTTGTGGTAGGAGTTGCCTTCGAATCTTCTTCTGGAGGAGTAGCAGTAGCATAAGACACCCCTCCTCCATCGTCGTTGCTATTACCGCCTGCTGCTTCGAGTTGTTTGATTCGTTCTTTTTGTTCTTCAATTTCCTTTTGTACGGCTGCAATTTCTTCGTTGCGTTCTTTCAATTCCTTCTTGAGCAGTTCCTTTTCTTCCTCCTCTTCTTCGTCAATTTCAGAGTCGCTGTCACTGTCGCTTTGGTGATTCTCTAATTTTTCTTCAATCTCTGCAATTTGTGCACGAAGTTCGTCCAATGATGACTTCAATCCTTCTTCGTGTTCCCGTTTTTTGTTATCCATCATGACCAATTCGTTCATAAACTGTAATTCTACGTTTGTTTTTTCGTCAATGGTCCGATTGACCGCCTCCTTGAGGGATTTGATCAGTTCGTCGCAGGTTGATTTGACCAGTTCCGTTTGATTTTCCATGATTCCCATGGAGTGCATGCATTTGCAAAGCTGTGCTTGCATCCGCATCACGTACGAGCTATCGGTTCTGTCTGGTATGTTGTTGGCAGCATCTCTCTTGATAACTTCGGCATAAAGCTGCAAGGAATCTCCCTGTTGTTGCTTGAGATCATTTTGCAACCGTCCCAGAGCCCGTTCGCCTTCGTCCTTTTTTTCCATGAGCATTGTCAGTTCATCCATGTGATCAATTTCCGACGTTTCGCGCTTGGATTTGATTTCGGCTAATTCTTCTTGAAATTTGGACATTTTTAAAAATTGATCTTCCATCTTGCGCTTAATGGAAGCGATCCTTCGATCACGATCTTGGATCATCTGGTTCAAAAGTTCCTTCTCCATATTTCTTTGTGTACTATTGCTTGTTGCTGTTGTTCGCGCTTGGGTTGTACTGTTGTACTGTATACTTATTTATACTGTTTTATACTTTCGCTCCTCGGTAAATGGAAAATGTTGTCGGTTGAGATGGCAGCAAATTGCTGTGGAATAATTTACTGTCTTATTGGCGTATCGTCGTATTTTCCAAAGATTCTTCACAAATGGAGCAAATGGATAAATAAATAAGTGGAACAAACTTGAGTGAGCGAAAACACGGAGGCTGGATAGACAACATGCAAAACACCATGAGAGAGGAAAGCACATTGTTCTCATCCAACATCAGCATCTACATCTGCACAGCCGGTTTTCACATTGTGTTTTCACCACAGGATGGATGTTTGTGTGGATGTGGGTGGGCGGGTGTCGGGTGTCGGGGTGTCTGTTGTCCACGTTGAAATATCGATCTTTCTCCTCTTGAATTCATGATCTTCCTTCCTCCTGCCTGGCTCTCGACCAACAAGGACGTAACATATAACATATACCATATACCGCTTACATTTAGTCAGAAATTTACTCACCTTTTGGATTCAACTTGCTTGTTGATGATTGTTAGTATTAATAATTATTCACTCACTGCTTTTCAAAGACTACTCACCGTGGTTGCTTGGTCTACTGGTTTTGAGAATCAGCTGGAGCAAAACCAAAGACAGACTTTGGTGAAGATGAGGAAGGTACCGTATGGTACACAGTTCTTGTGGATTATTATTTAAAGCAGGTTTTACTATTAATTGAAAGCAGCTAAATTTATAAAAATGTACCGCTGACGGTCTATCGTGATGGACACCCGGAATATCAAAATTGTCACGCTGCCCCTGCTGTTCTCTTTCTCATCCAAGAAACTACTCCATACTAAGTAGCTAGACTACAGTTCTGCATTCGAAAAAATGTTCCCTCTCAAGGGAGAATATCAGAGCTTTGGCAGTGAGATCAAAAGGTGCTGTAACTACTAAGTTTCGTCTAAAAAAACGGCGTGGCTACATTTAAATGGCTATCGGCCTGGAGGCCGGGGAAGAGACGTTCTTGTTGTTGTGGCTTTTCGTTGTGTTGGAGTTGGACCTGTTGCCGTTGGCAACCGCGTTGATGTTAACGGTTGAGACGCCGGATCATGCCCCAAATCAGTAGGAACGGCAAAGTTGGCATGCTGAAAGGCTTCTCTTGTTGGCTGTGGTGGTGGCCGAGGCAGATTCCGATTCGATTGGCGTGCAGCACCGCCACGTCTCCGTTGCACGACGTTTTTGGTCGTTTGTACAGCAGTTTTCAACATGGCGTCAATAATTCCAACCACCGTAAAAGTACCACCAACAATGGCCATGACAGATGTAACGTAGTCATACCAATGACGCTTGGATGCGTGATATGTGACGGCAATAGGAGAAAGGTCCAACACAAACTTGGCCTCTGGGACTTGGTCCGGTTTGTAGTGGAACAATTGACTGTTTTGTACCACTTGGTACGAATACAAGTTGGTGCTGACAAGTTTGATGTAATGGTGATACGCCTGGTGCATTTCGTGCGTCACGTACACGTTCCCATTCATCGGATGACTCAAGCTAGACACGGTACTGTCATGAGGAGGCGGTACCATGATCGTTCCATCCTGAGCTCGCTGTTTCTCATCGAGAACACGTTGCGGCTGCGGTGCTTTGACTCCGGGTGGAGGTTGGGACATGAAATACAACTGATGAACTTCGTGCGAAACATTTGTCAAGGTCGGCTCCAACGAATGCGTCGGACTTTGAGCCTGAATGTAAAAGTTCCCTGGGACCTTGTTAAGGAAAAGAGTTCCCGAAAGTTGGCAGCCTGGATGCTCCGACGGCTTCCAGAATACTGATCGCTTTCGTTCCTCCTCCAAAGCGAGCGCCTTTTCTTCATCCGTCAAGTTATGAGAATTCATGGCAACGTCTGCGTGGTCACTGAATGTAAGTTGTCGTTCGTCTTCGTGTGGCTTGCCGAGTACTTTCTCTTCCGCTATCACCACGAATTGAAGCAGGTTGACGATTGTTCGACTTCCAAAAAAGTCCTTGTACAGCTCTCCGTTCACGTAGAGTCGAATGGTGGGGTAACTCATGATGTTTTGCTGTCGGCATAATTGATGACCAGTAACGCAATCAACCTTTCCAACCAAAATGGGCGAGCTAGCAGCCTTGAGAGCATTTTGATACTCTTCCTCGCTGTACGTAATATTTTCCATAACGTTCAGATTAACTCCCTCCGCATCGGCTGCTTCCTGTTCCCGTCGGGCTTTTTTGGCTTCTTCTTTCGCGATTTCCATCTTTTGAACGACTCGTTCGTGGTGATGCCACTTGGCATCGACCATAAGCTCCGCCAATCGCTCCCACGTCGGAGCGAACAACCGACAGTGACTGCACCAATTGGCAAAGTAATCCACAAAGACAAAGGGATAGTCCTTTAGCGCTTGATCGAGAGAATCAGCATCCAGCATGACTGCATCCTCCCCATTCTGGTGCAATTCTTCCAGAGTTTTGGTCACGCTTTCGTCGTGCAACTTTACGGGTCCTAGGTCGTGCTGTTTCATATTTCTCTCGTGATCGTACCGTTCCTGAACGCCTTCGCCCGAGACCATCCACTTTTGTACCGATTTGGTAACATTTTGTTGTGCACCCAAAACGCTGATGACATCGATGGTAGCAAATTCGCATTTGAGATCCATCATGGTAATGTTAAACTTGACCTGCAATTGTTGTTTGGAATGGAATTCGGGGGAACCGCCCACCGTTTTGAACTTTGGTCCTCCTCCAAAGAGTGATTTTTTCTGGTGCAATTGTTGCGTATCGAGTGCCAGTTCCTCCACCGTCCTAATGGTCATATAATCCCACGTTTCTAGCCAGACAAGATAAATAACGATGAACAAAACGGCGTAACTGAAAATGCTGCCCTGAGCCGTTCCTTCCATTAAATCGCTCGGAACCTTTTTGTACATGTCCAGATTGGCTATCCAGCGCCGATGTCCAGTTGGTTGTAATGGAGGCCCCATGTCTGCTGTCTGCTTTCTGCTGGATGATTACTGATTACTGTATCGATCAAAGTATAAAGATGGAAGTGTCGGGAGGTATTCTTGCTGCAGTTGTTGTCGCTCACTGGAAAAGATAGTGTACCCCAAGTAGTGTATTACTCTACTCTCTACTCTACTAGTCTAGTATAGTGTTGTGAATTATTTTACTCTCAGGTCGGAGGATTGTCAATTGCCAATGGAATAAATAATACAGTAAACCAGTTTTGCTTCTCTTATGAATTGTACGATACTTATCCAGAGAGGTCGTGATAGTGATCTCCAATTCAGGGCAACAGCAGTCTTCAGCAATAAAAAAGCAGGTAATAATAAATCAGATATTGCTTTGAATATCTTACTAATATCTTGTCAATTACTCGAGTATTATTATTTATTTAGTATCAGATGTGGTCTGTTTGGTTGCTGGTGCTTTTTATCATTACCAGTGGTCTACCACTAGCTAGTACTCCGGAGTACTAGTCTACGACTAGTAGTAGTCTACTAGTAGTACTCGTAGTCTACCTCTATTACTCCGGTAGTAGATACTGTAGACTGGGTGGCGGTGGCGGTGGTGGCTGGAGTCATTGGCATTCTCATCCTGTGAATCACGAGTGCGGAAGTCACAAGAGACTTTTACCAGTTCCCTCGAGTGTTGCTACGGCTGAAATAAATAATGAGAGAATCCCCAATCCCTTTGTAGTATGTATCGCGCAACAAGAAATTTAAGGCAATTTGAAAGTGCCATTATTTACTTTGGATTATGTTGGCTCTACTCAGAAATTAACAATAGCAGAAGCAACCAGCCAATCCATTCAAATTGACTTAAACTAGCAGCAATTTCACATCTGTATATATTAGCTACACAGAGTACGTGTACAATTAATAGTACAATAAACAACGATGATTCCCCGAGAACCAAACACAGCAGCAATTTGCAAAAGCAGTTTGGATCTTGGACTGCACTATCCAACAACAACAACATCACTATCAACAAAAACGTTTCGTTTGATCGTTGTTTGTCTGCTGGTACAGTTTTCTTCGATGGCAGTAGCGCAGGTCCAATCTCCGGCACCGTCATCGATCCATCCATTAAGCGATACTCCACTGACATCCGTGGAAGTAATTGCCGGTCCATCCACAAGTCCCCGAACCAAGTGTGCCAATGTCGATCGGATAGGAGCCGATCATTATCTGACACTGCACTACAATATTTCGATTGACCAATCTTCACCCAAAGGTGACCGGGGACGCAAGGTCGATACGACCTACAGGAGACACGAAGGTCAACCAGATACGGACCCCATCATGATCCGAATGATAGATGTCAACACCGATCCTATGCTGGGATGGATTAAAGGAATGATGGGACTCTGTAGTGGAGACTTTGTGACGATGGTAGTGCCATCCGATCTGGCCTACGGAGAGGAAGGTGATGGTGGATACATTCCAGGAGGAGCCGTTCTTAAAATAAATGTTCACATCATTACGGCACATCCGGATCCCGAAAAACATTTTCACCAGGCCTACATTAACAGTGCCGAAAAAATGTTTCACGAAATGGACAGCAATGGTGATGGTATAGTTACCAGAGAAGAAATGGAAATTTATTTTGATGTTCCAGAAGATTATCCCAATCGCGATCGGTTTGTTGAACAGCACTATCAGCTCGCAGATTACAATAAAGATGGTACGGTGTCGTTGGAAGAACTCAAACTGATACTGGAAAACTTTCAAGGTATCGATGAACTGTAGTAAAGAAAGTAGGAATCAGCGTGGATTTTTTTTTTTTGGATTTATTGTCGTTCGGAATGACAACCAAGAGAGAAAAACACACCGATGTGATAATATAATTTAGTTTATCGTTCGTAACACTGAGTACATGTACATGCAAAATACGGGATTTGCTTCCCTCCAAGAACAACCCAAAATCAGAATGCGCATACATCAGATTTTACATCTGAATGCTGACATTGCTATTTGAAGAGAGAGCAGCAGTTTGAAACGAAACGATAGTAGCTGTCATGAAAGTTTTTTTAACAGAAGTAGGTGCAGTAGTACTCTAGCTAGAGTAGGTGTACCTACTAGTAGTATTAGTAGTAGTCTAATAGTCTAGTTTCTTCCCGTGAAAATCAGCAAGGTCAGTATAGACGCACACTTACTATTACTCTGGCATCGATCAATCTTATTTTCTTGCGGCCTTTTTTTGTTTCTGTCACAACAACAACATACAACACACAACACGCTGCTATCTACAAACTGATGGAGTAAGTGCAGCGAAACAAATAATAATAGCAGATCAGCGTTTTCATAAATAAATTCTATATTCAACTACCACTGCTATAAGCGGCTGGCTACAGAGATAACAACGAAACAAACAATTATTTGATCATAATAGAGAGACGCAGCACTATGTCAAAACAGAAACCAGAAAACTCCACAACGGAAGACGATTTAGCAGCACAAGTAGAACGTCTTTCGTTGGAAACCGAAACCACCAGCGCGAACAACAATGATAAGGATAAGACTGTGGAGGACATTGAGGATGCACCTGTTGCTTTAAAGACATTGGCACACTGGATTTTGAACGATTGCAACAATATTGTAGTCTTGAGCGGAGCTGGTGTTTCGGTGGCGGCGGGGATTCCAGACTTTCGAACACCTGGGACTGGATTGTAAGTCAAATAATGACCTTGGGTTTACAACGAGATCACGTGCATGTCTTAGCATGTTTGTTGCAGTACTGTTCATCAACAAGAATACATCGCTGCCTACCTTCAAGGAATGCTTTCTTTTTGGAAATCTAATCTAGAATTTCAACTCTCAACGTCTCTCCCCCATCTTCTTCTGGGTTTCAGGTATGACAACTTGGCGAAGTATAATCTTCCCTATCCAGGTAGGTTACAGCGCAAACAATGATGAACGTCTGTCTCACGGACCCAGAGTTACTTGTTTAAAGGATGCTGCTGAGTTCAGCACTTTACATTTTTCATTTTTCTCACCTTTCTTCGCCCACCTGTCGGCCTGACTGACGTCCTCCTTCCCCCAATTATTCTTATTGCGCTCCATGCAGAGGCTGTATTCGACGTGGGATTCTACAAAAACAATCCGCAACCCTTTTGTTCTCTTGCCAGGGAAATTTGGCCCGGTATGATTCATTCTCCCACTCTAACGCACACCTTTATGAGTTTACTGGCATCCACAGGAAAATTACTGCGGGTTTACACTCAGAATATTGATGGATTGGAAGTTCTGGCGGAACTTCCACCAGAAAAGATTGTTGAATGTCATGGACATTTTCGTACAGCGAGTTGTACAGTGTGCAAGAAAAAAGCCGACATTGAACACGTAACGACATCTATTGTTGAACACGCAAAGCCACCTATCTGTGAGCACTGCGATGGGTACGTCAAGCCCGATATTGTTTTCTTCGGAGAAGGCCTTCCAGCAAGATTTCACAATTTACTGCAGACGGATATGAAACGAGCCGATTTGCTCATCATTTTAGGAACAAGTTTGCAGGTTGCTCCAGTCAGTTTGATTCCAGAAATGGTCGACCGCAAGATTTGCAGACGAGTTCTGTTGAACTTGGAACGTGTTGGGAACCTTGACATTATCGGGAAGAGGAATAAACATGACAAGACGCTGCAACAGGACATTTTTTACAAGGGAGCCTGCGATGAATCTATTTGGATGCTTTCCAAATTGCTGGGCTGGCACGACGAGCTCCAAGAACTCAATAACAAAACCAAAATGCAAATCAAAGCAAAGGAAAAATCTAAAACAAAGGCAAAAGATGCGCAAGAGAAAGAGTAGGGCATGCATGAGAAACTGTCCAAACGAAACTTTATGTTGTCTTGTGGACCATGAATAAATAAAAATGGTTGCCTAATTTCATTCTATAGTTGCTGTTATCACTATCCCTACTGCAGGCACAGGTTGCTGACAAAATAATAAAAAAATTCAACGATGCCAATCACTGAGTCGGCAGTTGGCAGAAAGAAATAAAAGAATAACAACTCTGCTCTTTGCTATTTGAACATGAAATAAATCATAAAATTACTTGTATTTGAACTTGAATGCAATGAAAATCATGACTGTACGAACAAGAGCGAATCTACTTTGCGTATCTACTTCTATCCTCTTGTTGCTGTTCAAATGTAGATTCTGTTGGTCGATGTCACTGTCACAACATCCAAGCAAAAGCGCAATTTCCTCTCATGATTGCACTTTCCCAAGTTCGATGCCTCTGATGAAGGAAAAAACTTCACCATCATCATTATTACCTTCTTGTCGGAGACAATTCTTGGTATCCACGTCGTTCATTACGATAGGGTCGTATTTTTTCGGAGCAACAACAACCGCATTTGCCCGTGTTCCTGGTTCCAAGGATGCAGCCGAAGCCGTTCAACAGATCGAAGGTGCCTTCGACGATCTGCGCAAACTCCGAGACAATTGGGGTTCGTACGCTACTATTGATGCCGAAGGACGAGCGGGAAGCACCGATGCTGCCCGACGCATTCTTGGTGGCATTGCTCCGCAATCCGGCAGGGCTGCCATTGAGGTTGCCAACGCCACTCCTCTGTACCGGATTGATGGAGCATTTTCTGCGATTCGACAAGCAGCTATTGAGGAGACTATCGATTGGGCATCCAACCTAGATCTGGTACGCTTCGAGGAACTGGTGGAACGCATACTATTTGCTATTCAGAAAGCTGATGGTGATTTCTACAGTGTCCTATTTGCTGCCAAGGGAACTCGCATGGTCAGTGGTATTTTTGGCGAAGCCAAAGCACAAGTGAATCAGGGGATTGCTGATTTCGAAGAGTTGATTGGATTGCTCAAGGATGCTGGGGCGCCACTTTCATAAGCAAACACGGTTGTGGGCCAGTCAACGACGAAACGAAACGATATGATCGGAGATAAATTAGTGTACGAAGGTAAGCACACTATAGCACTGCACCCAAAGCTACCAGAAAAATAGCATAGCAACTTCTGCAAGGTAATTGATATGTTACACCTGCGGATTCGGAAAATACCATGATGTTGGGAGGAAGCCTAGCCTGCAAGAGGCTGAAAGCTAGTGCACGACAATATGATCCTTGCATACCAGATTATCGCGTTCAACTAGCTATAATCACAACTAAAACTACAATCGCAACTAAAGGAGCGACTGTTCTACTACCAGGGTATGTAGTAGCTAGACTACTCTAGTAGACTAGTACGACTCCAGGGTCTCCATTAGTACGAGTAGCTACTACTATTATTACTATTATTAATTACTACTAGCTAGCTAGACTCCTAGTAGTAGTACTGTAGCGCTCTACTACTACTACTGTATTTTGCTTCAGTACTAGTACTACTGGCTGATGTAGTAGTAGTATTGAGACGAGTTATTACTAGTAGATCACTATTCTGAACCCTCATCAGCATTAAAATGCCGATCTGCATTGGTTGAAGATTCGAAGTCAGCAAGTCATCATCATCATCATCCTGTTGTTATTACGGTTTGCCTTTCCAAGATCATCAACATCTCATGATGATGATGATGTGATCACAGTTAAATACGTAGATTTAACGAACCAATCATCATTCACGCCTGTCAAGGCGAACCTGGGATAGTAGATCATTATGTTCACTGTTATTAATTTATCTGTGCAAAAACCACTCGCGATCACAAACAGCTTGAATTTCTCTCCAGATTGGATGAGAACTGCGTCAGGGTCTACGTCGATTTTGACCGGGCTCGCTCGCCTGTCCAGCAACCACGAATTTTGAACTGTCTTTGGCTGGTGGTTGTGGTTCCTGTTGGTAGACTACTTGGCACTAGCTAGTAGTCTACTGTTGATGATTATTTTGGGTGACCCAGCCTTCTTCGCTTCTTTGTTTTTT
>Ga0100380_10003834_pt1 | contig 15889 bp, 19 predicted proteins | sample CryGeymeta201504_FD_80417 | JGI IMG/M metagenome (GOLD analysis project Ga0100380, IMG submission 80417) | Groundwater microbial communities from Crystal Geyser aquifers in Utah, USA - Crystal Geyser metaG 2015-04 | ecosystem: Environmental > Aquatic > Deep subsurface > Groundwater | place... | reverse complement strand
CATAATCGCCAGTTCAGTGGAGTATTTCAAGCCATAAGTGGAAGCTGTATATTTCAAGTTTATACTGAGTCTGGGTTTAGTCCTGATATTTGCCAGAATATTTGGAGAGCTTTTCGAGCGTTATTTTAAGCAGCCAGCCGTTCTCGGGGAACTAGTGGCTGGCATCATTATTTCGCCTTTCCTTTTGGGAGGGCTCATTTTCCATGACCCTATAATTCTGAACTTCGCCACAGTCCACAACCCATTCGAGCTTCAAGGGGACTTTGACATAATGTACATCATAGCTAACATTGCCGTTGTTATATTGCTCTTCCAGGCTGGGGTGGAGACTGATATTCGGTCGTTTCTCAAGCAGGCTCCCACTGGCTTCGCAGTAGCTTTTGGTGGTGTTGTCTTGCCCTTTGTTGGTGGTTATTTCGTCACTAGGGCACTTTGTCCTGATGTTGGCATTGGTGGCTGGTTATTTATGGGAGCAGTGCTCACCGCCACCAGCATTGGAGTCACGGTAAGGATATTGATGGACATGGGCAGGTTAAATACTCCGGAGGGGACCACCATCCTGGTGGCTGCTGTGGTTGACGATATAATCGGACTGATCATTTTATCCATAGTCATCGGCCTGTCTGAAACAGGGGAGTTTGAGATTCTTGAGGCGGTAAAAATTGGTGCTATTGGATTTGCAGTATGGTTTAGTTTGCTCCTGATTGGAATCAAGCTCAATAAGTATATCTCCAGGTTCCTGCTAAATCCGTTTAAAAGCTCAGGGACAGCGCCTATAGTTGCGCTCATTATTGGTTTCCTTGTGGCATATCTGGTTACACTGGTTGATTTACACCCGGTAGTGGGAGCCTATGTGGCGGGATTGATATTCAGCGCTTGTCAAGAAAAAGAAGAGATAATAGAGAAGGGGAGACCAATAATGCTTTTTGCTGCGCCTTTCTTCTTTGCCTATCTGGGGATGATGGTTGATTTGAGGCTCTTTGGTGCCCCGGGGGCGGCGGTGTTAGCTGTTCTATTAATAGTAGTAGCTATGGTGGGGAAATTGATAGGTTGCTATATACCAGCACGGTTCGCGGGCAAGCTTTCTCACAATAGTGGCATGATAGTAGGAGTGGGCATGGTACCTAGGGCTGAGGTAGGTCTTATTGTTGCTGCCGCCGGATATATAGCTGGAGCGATAAGCTTGGGGTTGTATGGGGCAGCAGTGGCAGTGTGTGTTGTAACCACGTTAGTAACACCGGCAATGCTCAAGCCTTTCTTTAAGAGGCAGTTAGCGCAAGTGTCCGAGCCAGTGTCTGGTGATTCTAACTCTAGTAATAGTGCTTAATCTGGTTACTCGTCTTTTATTCCGTGGTCGCGGAGATAGTCAATAGCGTCCTGAACAGTCTTTATATTTTCGGCATCTTCATCGGGTATTTCCAGCCTCATTTCAGGAGTGCTGAATTCCTCCTCTATAGCGGTAATAAGCTCGATTAAATCCAGAGAGTCGGCATTCAAATCCTCTGCGAAAGAAACTTCCGGGGTTACTTCACTTTTTTCAACCCCTAATTGCTCTACAATGATTTCCTTTAATTTTTCAAAGATAGTTGCCATTTTCCCTCCTTTGGTCACTAGGATTTGTTTTGCCATATTTAGTGGCTATTGAGCCTAATACTCCGTTAATCAACCGTGGTGAGGAATCACTGCCAAAAGTTTTGGCTAACACTACTGCTTCGTTTATTGCCACCTTAGCGGGAGTATTATTATCCATTAAAAGTTCGAAGATGGCAATACGCAGAATATTTCTATCGATGATAGACATTTGTGCCACGGGAAAAGATGGAGCAAAACGCCGAACAACATTATCAATCTTTGCTTTATTTTTCAACACATCTTGCACAAGTTCTCTAGCAAAGTTAATTGCTTCTGGAGGCAATGCCCGCTCTATTGCCAGGTGAGCCAACACCTCCTCAGCTTTATGTTCAGTGCAATCAATTTCATAAAGCGTTTGGAGAGCAGCGATTCTTGCCCTTCGCCTCAAATTAGTCATGTTATTCAGTCTGCCTTTAGCTGTGAAATTTCTTCGGTGGTCGATATGTTCCGCGTTCGTAGCTCGGGATTAATTCGCCTGATTAATCCGCTTAGCACCTTTCCTGGTCCTATTTCGTAGAATGTGGTTACTTTTTCTTGAGCCATATATTCCACGGAACGTTGCCATTGGATGCAATGGCAAAGCTGGTTCAGTAGCTCTTCCTTTATCGCGTCTATGTTATCCAGCGGCTGAGCGGTTACATTTGCTATTATGGGAGCGGTTGGAGGATGAAATGTGGTGTTGGAGACAATCTCGCTGAATTCACCAACGGCTGGCTCCATTAGACTGGAGTGGAAAGCTCCGCTAACCCTTAGTGGGGTCTGACGCACACCCTTCGTCCTGGCTAATTTATTAGCTTTATCTAAATTCTCTATGCCACCGCTGATTACAATTTGTCCGGGGCAGTTGATATTGGCAATGGTACATCCACTAAGGAGGCATAAATCTTCAACGTCTTCTTTGCTAGCTCCTAATAGTGCTATCATCCCCCCTGGTTTCTTTTGTCCTGCCTGGTGCATCAATCTTCCTCTGTGGCGAACTAGGCGAACGGCATCAGTGATGCTGAGCACATTGGCAGCTACTAGAGCGGTATATTCTCCCAGGCTGTGTCCGGCAACAAAAATGGGGGAAGGAAGATGGTCATTGGCTGTTTCCTGAGCTATCTTAAGGCAGGCAACACTGGTTATCAATATAGCTGGCTGGACATTGTCTGTTCTGGTTAATGCATCATCTGGACCTTCAAAACATAACCGAGAAAGGGGGAAGCCTAAAGCATCGTCGGCTTCCTCAAAGATCTCCCTTGCCAGGGAATAGCTATGATACAAGTCTTGCCCCATACCCACTTTCTGAGAGCCTTGGCCGGGGAAGATATAAGCTATCTTGGATGGTTCAGTCACGCGTTAGTTACCCTTTTCCTTTAGGTGCTTTGACTTCAATAACTTGTATATCACCATAGCTACCGCAGGTGAGGCAAACGTGATGAGCTAACTTTGGGCTGTGACATTGTGGACAAGTATCCAAGGTTGGCAAAGCTAACTTAATATGGCTTCGCCGTTTGCCGCGGCGCGCTTTGGCATATCTCCTCTTAGGTAGAGCCATATACTTTCATCTCCTTTATTCCAGCACAATCAGGGCGACATAGTGGTTTCATAGGTAGATTTAGCAGGATATATTGTCGTATTAATTCTCCTAAGTCAAGTACATGATTTTTATCAATAGTGAAACCTTCTGATTCTTCGGACAGGTGGAGTGGCAAACCGCTGGATATATCGATGGTGGGACGCAATTCCTCTTCAATGGCAAAATTTATGGAGTAAGGAAAGCGCTTTAGGCAGCGGCCGCAAACAAGTTCCACCTGGACGCTTAATTTACTACGAACTAAAATCCCTTGACCAGTGTGAATTAGCGTTATCTCACCCTCGATAGAGCCTTCAGGTTGCTTCTCAATTATGGTATTAACGTCATAGTTACGGCTAGAGCCAGTGGGGTCTTTCAACAATTGAGCTACATTTATTGCCCCAGTTAACTGGCTTTTGTTGAGGTCTTCAACTTTCATCATTGCTAATCACAACTTGTAGTATAAATTAGGGGTAAAGTATAATGACTAACTTAAGGGACTTCAAGCGTTGGAAGAGGAAAAATTAAAGGAAAAATTAAAGGCTGAGTTAGAAATACGCCGTAGTGAATTAGTGCGACTAAGCTCAGATATCCATGATAATCCTGAGCTAGGCTTTCAGGAAGTAAAGGCGGTATCCTGGCTTAGCAATTACTTAGAGAACAATGGATTTTGTGTTGAAAAGGGCGTTGCTGGATTGGCTACGGCTTTTCAAGCAACATATGGTGAGGGAAAGCCAAAGATTGCTGTGCTTGCTGAATATGATGCCTTGCCGGGAATTGGGCATGGTTGTGGACATAATATCATAGCCGCGTCAGCAGTTGGTGCCGGTGTGGCCAGTAAGATTGTTGTAGATAATCTCGGAGGAAGCATTATAGTTTTAGGCACTCCTGGTGAGGAAACTTTTGGTGGCAAAATAGACATGATCAAGGCTGGCATTTTCGATGATGTGGATGTGGCTATGATGGTGCATCCTTCGGTGCTAAACATGGCAATTTATCGGACGCTCGCCTGCCTTCCGCTTGAAGTGGAATTTTTTGGCAAAGCAGTTCATGCTGCTATTCATCCTGCCGAGGGCGTGAATGCTCTTGAGGCTATTATTCTCGCATTTAACTCCATAAATTCGCTGCGCCAGCATATAAAAGAACAGGCGCGCATCCACGGTATAATAACTAACGGTGGTGAGGCACCCAATGTGGTGCCTGCTTACAGCGCTGCTAAGTTCATAATTCGTGCCCCTGATTACGCTTACCTCGAGGAATTGCAAGGCAAAGTGCTAAACTGTTTTAAAGGTGCCTCTTCAGCCAGCGGCGCCAGATTGAAATATCGCTGGGGGGAGAAAGTTTATGCTCCCATAAGGAATAATGTAGCTATGGCTCGGCTATTTAGCGATAATCTTGAATCACTGGGGCGTAAATTGGATATTTTTGATTCTCAGAGTCCTTTTGGTAGTTCAGATATAGGCAATGTTAGCGAGGTGGTCCCCAGCATGCATCCCATGGTTGCTATCGCCTCTCCTCCTGTTTCATTACATTCAACAGAATTCGCTTCCGCTGCCGCTTCTGAGGCAGGATACCAGGGATTGTTAGATGCCGCTAAAGCAATGGCGATGACTGTGGTTGATATTATTGGGCGACCTGGGGTGTTGGAGAAGATTAAGCAAGAATTTCGTAGTTCTTAGGCAATGGTTACAGTAGGGATTCCGCGGGCTTTGCTTTATTACCAGTATTATCCTGCATGGAAGGTCTTCTTGGAGAAGCTGGGTGCGAAAGTAGTGGTATCAGCACCAACCAACAAAAGTATATTAAACTCAGGCGTTGCACGGGGTGTCCAGGATACTTGCTTGCCGGTAAAGGTCTTTTTCGGACATATCGTTTCATTGGTTGATAAATGTGACGTAATGTTTGTCCCCGCTGTTACCAGTTTGGGCAAGAAGAGTTATAATTGCTCCAAGCTTATCGGTTTGCCCAATATGGCAAGGGCTTTAATTCCAGAAAGCCCTCCCATTCTTGCCCCAGAGATAAATTGTGAAAAAGGACGCTACAATTTGTACCGAAGTATCTATGGGGTGGGACGCTACTTTACCTCTAATCCATTTAAGCTTAAAAGAGCGGTGGAGGAAGCTTGGGCAAGCAATTTAGATTACCGGGGCAAAATGTCGGATGAAGGAATTACTCCTCTCCAGGCTATTGATTGCAAGCTGTCTCCTGATGTTAATCCTTCTTCATTTACAATCGCAGTTATCGCGCATCCCTATATTAGCTATGATGAGTATATTAGTCATCGGCTTATTCCACAACTACAAAAGAAGGGAGTCAAAGTTGTTACCCCGGAGATGGTATCTCCGGAAGAGCTTGATGCTGCTACAAGGAGACTGGTGGGTGTTCCTCATTGGTTATTTGAATCCGAAATAATCGGCGCCGGAGAATATTACATGGAAACAGGGGTGGATGGTATAATTATCACATCTGCTTTCGGATGTGGTCCTGATTCGATGATGTTGGGCATGGTGCAGCATCGAGCAAGAGAGTTAAGCATTCCTATTTTACCACTTAGTCTGGATGAGCATAGTAGCGAAGGGGGTTTGCTTACTCGATTAGAGGCCTTTTTAGATATGGTCAAGCGAAGGGAAAGAATATGAGTGTAGGTTTTCCTCATTTCGGCAATGTTTATATCCCGATAAAAGCTATGGCAAGGAGACTGGGGGCTCCTGATGGTAAAGTAATAATTCCACCGCCGATAACACAACGCACATTGGACCTCGGTGTTAAGTACTCACCGCAGGAAGCTTGCTTGCCGTATAAGCTCACCTTGGGTAGCTTGATTGAGGCTTGTGAGCTAGGTGCCGATACTCTGATTCAGGCAAGAGGGACTGGAATTTGCCGCTTAGGTTATTATGCTAAGGGTCAAGAGCAAATGCTGCAAGATCTAGGTTATAATGCTCATTTCCTCACTTTGGATGTCTCTCACAATAAGTTTATAAGCATTATTCGACTTATACAGGGTATGAGCGATAATACTCCTTGGCGTGAAATTATCTCGGCATTTTTTTTCAGCATCGGTAAATTATTTGCGTTGGATAGAGTAGAAAAGGTGGTTCAGAAAGTACGGGCAGTGGAGGTTGAAAAAGGAACAGCTAGCCGAATTTACAAGGAAGCTGTTAGTGTCATTGATGAAGCAACCGACAGTAAAGAAGTCAAGAAAATAACTAAAGAGTATATCCATAAATTAACCCAGGTGCCCAAAGACACCACTGCTAAGCCACTCAAAGTAGGCATTGTCGGGGAGATTTATGTGGTTATCGAGCCTTTCGCTAATATGGATATAGAAGTGGAATTGGGCAAGTTAGGAATAGAGGTAGAGCGAACCATGACTCTTTCCCGATGGATTAAATATAGTCTGTTTCTTAACTACCTTGGGGTAGATGAATGGAAGGAGGTTCATAAATTGGCTGGTCCTTATGTCGACCATGATATTGGTGGTGATGGTTGGGAATCGGTAGGGGAGAAGGTGCTCTATGCTCACGAAGGGTTTGATGGTGTAATCCATTTAGCCCCTTTTACCTGTATGCCAGAGATAGTAGCTGAGAATATTATGTCATCGACAAAGGAGGATATACCCGTGCTGGCTATTACTTGCGACGAACAGCAGAGTAAGCAGGGAATGTTGACTCGACTTGAGGCTTTCGTAGACTTAATAGGCTTTAGAAGGCGGAGGAAGGAGCATGGGAGAAGAGTTTAAAAATCTGAACAAGCTTGTCAAAAGTAAGCAGATGATAGTATTCTTTATTGTTATGAGCATCGGTTCAATTTTGTTTTACCCTATTTTAAAATTAAAGCAAAGAAAAGCGCTGGAATTGCAGGAGGACATAAAAGCCTCTAATCGGGGCAAATTTAGGAAGTTTGGTGGGACTTCTCTTGGGAAGCTAGAGTAGATATGAAGGCTTATCTTGGCATTGATGTTGGCTCGGTCACTACAAAATTAGCTTTGCTTGATGAGGATGACCAGCTTATAGCCTCTACTTATCTGCGAACTCGGGGTAACCCGGTAAACATGGTGAAACAGGGGCTGAGGGAAATAAAGAAGCAAATGTCGCGTGAAGTCGAAATTAGTGGGGTAGCCAGTACTGGAAGTGGTCGTTATCTGGCTAGTGTGCTTGTTGGTGCTGATTTGGTGAAGAATGAGATTACCACTCATGCTGTTGCTGCCATGCAACATATACCTGATGTGCAAACAATTTTTGAAATAGGTGGACAGGATAGCAAAATTATTGTAATTCGTGATGGTGTGGTCATTGATTTTGGTATGAATTCAGTGTGTGCTGCTGGAACGGGAAGCTTCTTGGAGCATCAAGCTGAGCGTTTGGATGTAAGGATTGAGGATTTTGGAGAGCATGCTTTAAGGAGTGAGAATCCAGCGCGTATCGCTGGGAGGTGTACTGTTTTTGCTGAATCAGATATGATTCATAAACAGCAACTAGGATATCCTCTCGATGACATTATTTACGGTTTATGTCAATCCTTAGTGCGCAATTATCTTAATAATGTTGCTCTGGGCAAGGAAATTCAGCCCAGATTAGTATTTCAGGGTGGTGTCGCTTTCAATAAAGGGATAATCAGGGCATTTAATGAGGCTTTCGACTCTGGAGTTTACGTCCCACCCCACAATGAACTTATGGGTGCTATAGGGGCTGCCATTCTGGTGCATGAGGAAATGGAAATTAAGCAGAATCATCATAAGAGTAATTTTAAGGGATTTGGTATCAGCGACGTAGAATTCAAGACCTCTTCTTTCATATGTAAAGCTTGCCCGAATTTATGTGAAATCTCTCAAATTTCTGCTGATAGTAAAGTTTTAGCCCGGTGGGGAGGGCGTTGTGATATGTGGGAGAGGGTCCCAGAGAGCTAGTCTCCTTTGTGTATGGCTAGAAAATATCAATTGATCATCGTTGGTGGTGGTCCTGCAGGGCTTACTGCGGGACTTTATAGTGCTAGAGGGGGATTCAAGGTATTGCTTATCGAAAAGGAGGTAATTGGTGGGCAAATTGCCAATGCTGACCGCGTAGACAACTATCCCGGCTTTCCGGAAGGTATTTCTGGATTTGAGTTGGCGCGGCTTATCCATCAACAAGCTACGAATCATGGATTGGAAACTATGTCTGGTGAAGTTACTGGATTAACATCCCGTTATGGTAGCAACATAGTCAACACCGCTGAGGGTGATTTTATAGCTCAAGCGGTGATAATCGCTGGAGGGTCGCAATTTCGTAAATTAGAAGTGCCTGGTGAAGGTGAATTCTTAGGTAAAGGAGTTTCTTATTGTGCTACTTGTGATGGTCCTTTATTTCGAGACAAAGCAGTGGCGGTAGTTGGAGGTGGGGATACTGCTGTTACTGATGCTCTTTCTCTGAGCAAGTTTGTTTCTTCGGTTAAGGTTATCCATCGCCGTAATCAGTTGCGAGCGAGCAAGGTATTACAGAGAAAAGCGCAAACTAACCCCAAAATAGAATTTATATGGGACAGTGTGGTGACTGAAGTGAAAGGAAAGGAAAAACTCACAGATTTAGTGCTTAAAAATACCAAAAATGGTATAATATCATTGTTAGCTGTAGATGGTGTCTTTGTCGCCATCGGGTTAGTTCCTAATACTGAATATCTGCGGGGAGTTTTGCCTCTCGATGAAGGGGGATACATAATTACTACTGAGCTGATGGAGACAACAGTGCCTGGTATATTTGCGGCAGGTGATATTCGTCATAACTCGGTGAAGCAGGCAATAGTTGCTGCTGGAAACGGTGCTGTTGCTGCGTTATCAGCGGAGTGGTTCATCGATTCGCTATGAAAGTTATTTTTTTAACGGACGTTCCTTCGAAGGGGAAGGCAGGGGAGATAAAGGCGGTAAGTGATGGGTATGCACGAAACTTCCTTTTCCCAAAGGGGTTGGCCCAAGTAGCAACACCTGAGGTGGTGAAACAGGCTGAGATCAGTCTGCGGAAGAAAGTGACTGAAGAAAGCTTGGACAAGGAAAAGATGGTCAAGTTGGCTGAGCAAATTGAAGGAATTCAAATTTGCCTCAAGGCCCATGTAGGCGCTGAAGACCGTCTCTTCGGTTCTATCACTGAAGCTAATATTGCTGAAGAACTGAGCAAAATTGTAGATGCTCCTATTGATAAGAGGCAAGTAGTTTTGGATAATCCATTACGCCAGATAGGTGAATATGAGGTTACTATCAAATTTGCTGGGGACTTGGAGTCACGAATCAAGGTAATTGTCGAGCCGGGAAAAGCTTAAAATGATAGCAGAAAAATTACCCCCTCATGATATTGAGGCAGAAGAAGCTGTAATTGGTTCCTTAATTGTTGACCCTGATGCTATATTTAAGATAGTGACGTTCCTTGCTCCCGAAGACTTTTTTGACGAAACCCACAAGGTAATTTATCAAGCTTGTTTATCCCTTCACCAACGCAACGAAGTTATAAACCAGATTACAGTAGCGCATGAGTTAATGCGACAAAACAGGTTGGAACAAATTGGTGGAGCTGCTTATTTGAGCCATTTAATATCCATTACACCTACACCGCTCTATGTTGAGCATTATGCTCGGATAATATCCAATGCAGCGGCAATGAGACGATTAATTGCTGCTGCGGGACAGATTGCTGCTATTGGATATGAAGCTGGGGCTGACGTTGAGTCCACTCTAAACAAAGCTATAGACATTCTCTTTCAAGTGGGAAATAAAGGGGCTCCAACAAATTTGGTCCTGGTTCGCGATGTCCTGAGCAAGTATTTTGAGGAAGTGGGGCAACCTTCATTAGAGGAAAAGCAAATACCTCATATTTTAACTGGCTTTATTGGGTTGGATAACTTATTAGGTGGGTTACAAAAGTCAGATTTAATCATTTTAGCGGCAAGACCAGCGGTGGGGAAAACGAGTTTAGTCCTGAATGTCGCTAGGAATGCTGCTATTGAGCAGAAAGCCTGTGTTGCCCTTTTTAGTCTAGAGATGTCTCAGGATACAATTGTTCAGCGTCTGTTATCCTCCGAAGCGAAGGTGGATTCCAAGGATGTTCGTTTGGGACATTTTACTGAAAGGGAGGAAAGACGGATTATGGATGCCAGTGGAGTTTTATCAGAGGCGCCAATTTATATTGATGATGCCCCTCAGCAGCGTGTTATGGATATAGGAAGTAAGGCGAAACGTCTTCATCGTGAGCGTGGCATTGACCTGATTGTCATTGATTATCTGCAATTGATACAAGGCGATGGCAAGAATGTGCCCCGAGTTCAGGAAATGAGCAATATAACTCGTTCATTAAAGGGGTTGGCCAGGGAATTGAATGTGCCGGTGCTTGCAGTATCTCAGCTTAGCCGTGCTGTGGAATGGCGTGCCTCTCACAGACCTCAGCTCTCCGACCTGCGGGAGAGCGGTAGTATTGAGCAAGATGCTGATGTTGTATTTTTTATCCATAGAGAATCTATGTATTGTGAGGAAGAGGAATGGAATAGGACACACGATGTAGAGAAGGAGCCCTATCCTCGAGGTGAGGCTGATATTATTGTTGAAAAGCATCGAAATGGTCCTCTGGGTATAGTTAAATTGCGTTTTCTTCCGTGGTTCACTCGATTTGATAATGTAGAAGTAGTGCCAGCCCCTGGTTCTGAGGAGTTAATATAACATGACAAATAAAAACTTGCCTGCTTCTCTGAGAGGTGAGGAATTTGTCCTTTTACCCGAATCATTTTTTACTCAAGCAATACCTGAAATAGAGGATATAGCCGAGCTCAAGGTGGTTCTTTGTTTTTTCTATTTACTCCATCATAAGCAGGGGTATCATGAGTTTATCACCCATGGGGAATTGCTATCTTATTGTGTTCCTGTTATCGGGGAACAGGGGTTCCACAGCGGTTTAAGAGCGGCTATAAAGGGGGAGGTTATTTTATCACTTAGTAAGGATATTAACGGAAGGCAGGAAGATGTTTACTTTGCTAACAAGGAGGCTCTAGATAGGGCGAGCCGCGGGATAACTCCTAAACAGGCAGCACAACCACTCAATATCTTTGCTCTTTATGAGCAGAATATAGGTTTGATAACCCCACTAGTTGCTGAGGAGCTTAAAGAAGCGGCGAAAGTTTATCCAGCACAGTGGATAGAGGAAGCTTTTAAAGAAGCGGTTAACATGAATAAGCGTAGTTGGAAATACATCTCTCGTATCCTTGAGAGGTGGGCTAGCGAGGGTAAAGATAGTGGAGAGTATAGACAAGGTATTAAAAAGAGCGGTGCCAATAAATACATTAAGGGCAGATACGGGCATCTCGTCAAAAGATAACCAGGATAGTAAGGAAGTTTGTCCTATTTGCAAAGGGGCTGGGCTTGTTCATCCTCTTCTAGCCTCGGGGCAACCTGATTTCAGCAATGTAGTTCCCTGTCAGTGTAAGAAGGAGGAGCTAGAGGAGAAGAAACTACAGTATCTCCAAAAATATAGTAATCTTGGCTCGTTATTGCAGATGATGGCCTTCGATAATTTTGACTATAAGCGGATGAACCTCTCTCTGGAGCAACGTCAAAATCTGCGAAAAGCCTTTGATGTAGCAAAAGACTTTGCACATTCTCCAGAGGGTTGGTTGGTATTTCAAGGTGTCAATGGCTGTGGCAAAACTCATTTAGCAGCAGCTATTGCTAATCATCGATTAGAACAAGGCAAGCCAGTCTTATTCATAGTGGTTCCTGACCTCCTTGACCATCTGCGCTCTACCTTTAACCCGGAGAGTAAAATATCATATGACGAGTTTTTTGAAATGGTAAAGCAGTCTCCTTTGCTAATACTCGATGACTTTGGCGAGCAATCTGCTACTCCTTGGGCTCAGGAAAAGCTATATCAATTAATTAATCACCGTTACAATGCCAGATCACCGATGGTGGTTACCACTTGTCTTTCCCTGGATGAGATTGAGACCAGAATCAGCTCACGAATGGTAGATCCAAAATTAAGTTTGGTGTTCAATATCATTGCTCCTGATTATCGTGGTGACATAAAACCTATTCAGCCCGCCGAACGCTCATCACGAAAACGTTATTCCTAAAAAACATTTTATTGCAATAAGCGCATATCGTTGTTAAAATAAGCAACGTTATATGCCAGATTCAGAAGCAGTAAATTTGCCGGTTCTGGTTCTTAATCAGAGCTATGAGCCATTAAATTTATGTCGTGTACGCCGAGCCATAATCTTGACTGTTTATGGTAAAGCTGAAGTCTTGGAAAACAGCAGGGGAGAAATTCATTCCGCAAGGCAGGTTTTTCAAGTACCCTCGGTGATACGTCTTGCTTATTTTGTTAAACGTCCTTATCACGAAAGAAAATTAACCAAGGTCGAGGTATTCATCCGTGATGAATATACTTGCCAATATTGTGGTAAACAAACTAGGGAGCTTACTTTAGACCATGTAATTCCAAGGCAGCATGGTGGGGGGCATATTTGGGAGAATGTGGTTAGTGCTTGTAAGGGCTGCAACCGCCGTAAAGGTGGGCGCACGCCTGAAGAGGCAGGGATGAAATTGCTACGCGCTCCACGCACCCCTCGCCACGGCGGCTTCTATATTCCCTATCATTACCTTAATAGCCATAGTGAGTGGCAAAAGTATATTCCTGAATAAATATATGACTATGCCTTGTTCAAGTTAGCTCACCAAGGGATAGTTCTCTAACACTCTGGTCATCGAGCTTTATTGTTACTGTTTCTTTTAAGGGATTAGTGCTAATCACTTTAGCCTTCCCAAAAGGTGTTGAGATCTCCTGCTTTACTCGAGGCATTTTCTCCTTCATAGCTGCGTATTGTTTGCATTCATAGCTAAGGCAGCACAGGAGTCGCCCGCAAATTCCAGAGATTTTCATGGGACTCAAGGATAACTTTTGCTCTTTAGCCATTCTGATCGACACTGGTACAAATTCTTTGAGAAAGCTCTGGCAACATAGTGGACGGCCACATTTTCCAATACCCCCGATCAATCTAGCTTCATCTCTAGGGCTTACTTGTCTCAACTCCACTCTTGTTTTGAGGCGCTGGCTTAGTTTTCGAACTAGCTCTCTGAAGTCGATCCTTGTTTGAGCACTAAAGTATATAGTTAAGTGCTTACCATCGAGGTTATAATGAGCCACAAGAGGCTTCATTGCTAGGTCAAGCTCACTAACCAATTTTTTACAGCTATTAAGGGCTTCACTTTCTTTGTGGTAATTCTGCTTAGCTTTTTCTAAATCTTCTGGTTGTGCCTGGCGTACTAATTTTACTAATGGTTTTTGGGGATTGCTTGCCTGCTGAGCCTCGGCAATAACTACTTTACCCAGGTCTGTTCCATGCTCTATGTCCAATACCACGTAATCATTAAGTTCTACTTGGATTTCACCAGTATCACAATAAATTACCTTATTTTTAGGTTGAAGATAAACTCCGACTATCATAAGCTAGTTCTCCACCTTTGGCATATTAAGCATTAGCCATTCCAATAGTAATCGTGGATTTATGTTTTTGATTATCTGGTCTCTTACCAAACATAAATTAGCAATGAAGTCATTAATTTCACGCATGGTTAAATTACTTGCCTGTCGTTCCAGTGTAGCTTTATAGTCTATATTGGTGATAGGTTCCTCGCAACTGCCCCGAATAAGCATCAAGTCACGCCACCAATCAATCCAGTTTTCTATAATTTCTATTACAGCCCTTCGCTGCTGATTAAATTGAGTAGCCCACTCTTGGGCACAGGCAAAGCGCTGTTCTAAATTAGCAATAAGTAGAGAGACAAATTTATTAATATTTTGAGCTCGCTGAGAAAGTAAATTATTATCTTTCATGGCTGATATCGCCCAGCCGAGGCAGCCGTGACTCAGTCGAGCTAAAAGATTTGCTTCATCGGGATTAATGTTATAACGGTCTATAAGTATTCTTTGTATCCCCTTCGTGGGCAGACGCTTGAATTCGAGTCTTTGACATCGTGAGATAACTGTCAGCGGAAGGCGAGTTTCCTCGCTAGCTAGCAACAACCAGAGGACTTTGGATGGTGGTTCTTCCAAAATTTTGAGTAAACAGTTTGCCGCTTCAATGGATAGATATTCGGCATCGTTGATGATGAATACTTTATATTTGCCTTCGTATGGTGGTAGGTTAGCTAAATGCTGAAGCTCTCGAATACTATCGATGCTGATTTCGACATTTGAGTTCAAGTGTGTGAAGATGACATCGGCATGCTTTTCCTGGGCAATTCTGCGACAGGAATGGCATTGACCACAGGGTGGTTCAGTGCCATCGCAATTCACTGCTTGCGCTATGTTAAGAGCTAAAGTTCTTTTTCCTATGTGGTGTGGACCTGCTAGGAGATAGGCGTGTGCGATGTTACCTTCTCTAAAATTTTGGGTTAATAAAGATAAAACTTTGTCTTGTCCAATTACTTGCCACATGTTAAATTTTACCCTAAAAAATTCTCCGAATTTTTAGGGGCCCCATTAAATTGTGTCTAAGCCTATTAAATCCTGGTAAGTTTCTCGGCGACGGATAAGATTCGCTTTGCCTTCATTCACCATAATTATAGCTGGTCGGGGCAAGGCATTATAGTTGCTCCACATCGGGATAGAGTAAGCGCCGCAAACCGGTATCGCTATAATATCGCCTGGGGAAACCGAAGCCAAATTAGTGTCTCTTACTAAAATATCTCCTGATTCGCAAAGCTTGCCAGCGATAGTAACGATTTCACTCTCTTCCTGCAAAGCTTTATTGGCTACCAGAGCTTCATGTTTAGTTCCGTAAAGGGCAGGGCGGATGTTATCATTCATGCCACCATCGATACATATGTATTTTCTTATGTTGGGTATCTCCTTTATCGCTCCAACTTTATATAATGCTACTCCAGCTTGGGCGATAATGCCTCTTCCCGGCTCGATGATGAGTCTGGGGTAGTCTAATTCAAGTTGAGGAATAAGGTTATTCAGCTTCTCCCCTATGGCGTGAGCATATTCAGCTACATCAGGTGCTTTAGAATCCAGGGAATATCGGACAGCAAAACCTCCGCCAACGCTAAACTCCTTGAATTCAAAACTATCCTTTCGCTTCATTTGGTGAATGAAGCGGAGGACGAACTCTATGGCTAGCTGGTAAGGCTCTAGCTCGAATATCGGGGAACCAAGGTGAAAATGGAATCCTACTAGATTAATATTGGAAGCTGCTGTAGCTTGCTCTACAGCTTCTTCAGCTTGTCCTGTAGCCAAGGGAAAACCAAATTTGCTGTCTAATGTTCCTGTTGTGGTGTATTTGTGGGTGTGAGGGTCTACCCCAGGAGTGATGCGAAGCAAGATATCTTGATTGATGCCTTTGTCATAAGCTAGTTTATTAAGCAATTCAAGTTCGTAAAGATTATCTACGACAACTCGTCCAACATTCCAATTGAGAGCCAATTCCAGCTCTTCCAAGGTCTTGTTATTGCCGTGGAAATAAACTTTGCTCAGTGGGAAGTCTACGGAGTGAGCAATAGCAAGCTCTCCACCGGAAACAACGTCAAGTCCCAGCCCTTCTTGGGCAATGAGGGCAGCTAAAGCTCTGTTAAGAAAAGCTTTAGAGGCGTAAATGACTAGTGTGTCTTTATAATATTTGGAGAATTCGGTGATAAATTGATGGCAATTATGGCGAATGGTGAACTCGTCGAAAATGTAGAGTGGTGTG
>Ga0100380_10003832_pt1 | contig 15894 bp, 12 predicted proteins | sample CryGeymeta201504_FD_80417 | JGI IMG/M metagenome (GOLD analysis project Ga0100380, IMG submission 80417) | Groundwater microbial communities from Crystal Geyser aquifers in Utah, USA - Crystal Geyser metaG 2015-04 | ecosystem: Environmental > Aquatic > Deep subsurface > Groundwater | place... | reverse complement strand
CAGCCTGGGCCACCGCAAGCAATAACAAACAACGCGGCGTCGATTGGCAGTTCACCATCAACGACGCACGGCTCAAGCTCAAGTCACTCTACCCGAAAGGCAAATTCTGACAGAGCACTAGGCTTGAAATTGAATGCTGAAGTGGCCAAGGGCAAGATGACCACGTTCGCCGGCGGCGTGACGTTCGGCTTCTAGAAAGGATCCTCGGATGAAAAGAATGCTGATACCGGAGGCCCTGGTGGGCCTGTTGATGATCATCGCCGGCTGCGGCAGCGACAGCCTGGCACCCAACGACCCGATTCCCGCCCTGAGCGAGCAGGCTTCCGCCACGCAGGCCGGCTTGGTGGGTTACGCGGTGGCTGCGGTCGGCCCGTTGGCCGTGACCTACTCCGCGAAATCCGAGATCTATAATTTCCCGGCCGGCGGCGACGTCACCGGCGGCGTTCTGCTCGATTTCCGCACCGGGGGCGCCGGAGGCACGGCCTCCACCCCGGGCAACGCCGATTACGTGGAGATCACCACCATGGGTGACGACGGCCTGACCATCACCGCCCCCCTGGGCGGCCAGTTGTTCGTGACGGCCGACATCATGGCGAGCATCACCCGCGGCACTCCCGACAGCGCCACCGTGCTGACCGGCAGCGGCGGCACCTTGGATGCCGGCGATTACCAGACCGACTTCACCATCGGGGCGGTCGCGGTCTACGAAACCGGATACCCCACCGGTGGGCCGGTGGTCTGCGACAACGGTTACCACACCGTGGAGATCATGTTCGACGGAACCGCCCTGGCGGACCTGTCCCTGGACGGACTCGTGCGCTGGAGATTCAACCTGGATACCCTCGAGATGGCGGAAGTCGACTGAAACGAAATAACCCAGCGATAAATTGCGGAAAAAATGAGAGGCGGACCCTTGATGGGGCCCGCCTCTTTCTCCGCTTGTGCCGAACTCCGCACACGGTTTGCCGTCGTCGTCGCCAAGGGCCCGATCCCGAGATCGTGAGTCGCTGACCCTTCCGACACCCGGTCCACTCTGACTTTGCGCTGCCTTTAAGCAGGTCGGAAACGACGGATCGCCCCGTACGAGGTCCAGTGATTCTCCGCTACCGCTCCATCTCGCGTGAGAACCAAGATGTCGAGCAACCGACTCCTTGCCGGTATGATGATTCACCGTAGTCGGGATAATGATTCATCATGATTTCTTGTGCAAGGACGATTTCGCCCGTTTGTCCGTTGTCGCCGGCGGTGCCAATGGTTATCATCCCCCGCGATTCTCCTCAACGAAGGAAGGCGGCATGCGCAAGCATCACGACACGAGATGGATGACGATGCTGGGGGCGGTCCTGCTGGTGCTGGCGGTGCCCGCGGCGTGCCTGGCGGGTCACCCTTCCGCCGAGGTGCAGGTCGACGCGGGTTACACCGTGCCCGGCGGCGATCTGGGCGACGACTTCGCCGGCACTCCCCAGGGCTTCGGCGCCGACCCCGGTTACGAGGTGGGCCTGCTGTGGCGCTACCGCTTCGACCTGCGCTGGTCCCTGGCCGCCGCCGGCCACTTCACCAAGTTTTCGGATTTCTCCGGCACCGACGAGATCGCCGGCGACTACACCGTGGGCGTCACCGGTTTCCGCTACGTGCTGCAGGCGCGCCGCTCCTTCGGCGGCGGCACCGGATGGCAACCCTTCCTGATGGCGGGCGGGGGGGTGTTTCGCAACCGGGTCCAGGGGCGGGACAAGGTCCTGCTCGATCCCTTCGACCGCTCCGTCACCACCCTGGGCGCCACCCTCGGGCTGGGCATCCGGCGCGGAGACGTCGAACTGGGCGCCGTGTGGAACATCAACAGGTTCTCGTCCTGGCGCTTTTTCGCGGCCGACACCGAGCTGGATTACAACTGGGACACCCTTAGCGTGCGCTTCAGCTGGCTGATTCCCCAGAAGAAACCCGGCAAAAAATGAAACCATCCGGAGCCGCGGCCTGGGCCGGGCTGGCCGTCGTCTACCTCGGTTTCCTGACGGTTGGTTTCGTCTTCCACTTCATTCCGCCGGTGCTTCCGGCCATGCTCGCCGACCTGGGGATCAACCACGGCCAGGCCGGCCTGCTCATGTCCCTGTTCGCCCTGCCGGGGATTCTGCTCTCGGTGCCCGGCGGCTGGCTGGCCGATCGCATGGGACCCGCGCCCCTGGCCGCGGCCGGGTTGCTGGCCATGGGCCTGGGCTCCCTGGACATGGGCCTGGCGCCGAGCTTCACGACCATCCTGGCCGCGCGGGCCATCGCGGGCATCGGTTGGGCCGTCGCGGTGGTGGCCATGCAGCGTCTGGTGGTGAAGCTTTTCGCCGGACGGCCCCTCGGCTTGCCCATGGGGATCAGCGGCACCGCCGTTCCGCTGGGTATCATCATCATTCTCAACGTCGCCGGGCCCTGGGGCGCCGAACACGGGTGGCGGGCGGTGGCCAAGGGCACGGGCCTGGTCACGGCGACCGCGGCGATCCTGGTGGGGATAGCCGGCAGGGTCCTGGCCGGACGCAGTCAGGCCGCCGCAGCGGACTCCCCGCACCTGGTCCACTCGACCAGCCGCGCGGGTTTCGGCGCGCTTTGGGCGGCTGCCGGCGTCTGGTTCTGCGCCAACGGCGCCATGACGGGGTTCATGACCTTCGCTCCCGACCACTTTTTCGAACTGGGCTGGAGCATTCGCGACCGCGGCCTGGTCACCAGCATTCCCATGTGGATCTCGGTGCTGCTGGGTCCGCTGACCGGCTGGATGACCGATCGCCACGGCCGGCGCGCGGGGTTCATCATTGCGGGCATGGGCCTGATGGCCGTCTCCCTGGCCCTGATCCCCGGCGGTGTGGTGCCTCAGTGGGTGCTGGGAGTCGCCCTGGGGGTGGCCCTGGCGGCGGTGGTCTCGCCCCTGTTGGCCCTGCCGGGCCTGCTGCTGCCGCCCGGCCGGGTGGGGTGGGGCTTCGGGGTCCTGGCGACCTGCGCCAACCTGGGGATCTTCTGCATTCCGCCCCTGGTGGGCATGGCGCGGGACCGCAGCGGGGCCTTCGTCGCGCCGTTCCTGCTCATGGGGGCCGTCGCTTTGGCCGGGGTCCTGGCCTGGCCCGGTCTGCGCCGCGGCCGGGTTTGAGCGCGCGCGACCGGTTGCCAGCCGCGGGGATGAGGCCTTATTATGGATTGGGTAAACAACCCGGCCTTCCAACAAGGAGAACCCATGAACGCCGAAGTGTACGCCCTGTGGCCCGAGCTGGACTGGATCGAGAACGACACCCTGCGCGAAGCCACCGCCCGTACCTGGGAGTTGGCCCTGGAGCGCAGCCCGCTGACGGCTGAGGACCTGCAAACCATCCCGTTCACCCTGCTGGTGCCGGATCTGAAGGTCAGCTTCATGGCTCACAAGCGCTGTGTGGTGCACGTGGCGCGTGAATCGGCGCTGAAGATGAACGAATTCTTCGGTGACGACCTGCCCGTCGATCTGGACGTGACCATCGCCGGGGCCATCCTGGCCGATGTGGGCAAGCTGCTGGAATACGCCGTCAAGGACGGCAAGAGCTGCAAGAGCGAGATGGGCGAGTACGTCCGCCACCCCTTCAGCGGGGTGGGGCTGGCCATGGAGGCCGGGGTGCCGCCGCGGGTCTGCCACATCATCGCCGCCCATGCGGGAGAGGGGGACATGGTCAAGCGCACGCCGGAGGCCTATGTGGTCCATCACGCGGACTTCATGACTTTCCTGCCGTTCAAGCACCGTTAGGGCGGACGCGAAAAAATCTTTGCGCAGACGGGAATCGGGTTTATTAAGGGTGGGAATCCGATGACGGGACCCGGCGGTCCCAGTGCCCAACGGGTCTCAACCGTGAATCCTCGGGAGGATCATCATGGCCGACAATACCGACAAGGTCGAAGGGAACGTGGACGGCTCGTTCTTCGTCGACTCCAACTGCATCGATTGCGACCTGTGCCGCCAGACGGCTCCGGACAACTTCGAACGCAACGAGGACGAGGGCTTTTCCTACGTGTCCAAGCAACCGGAGAACGAGGAAGAGGAAGAGGCCTGCCGCGACGCCATGGAAGAGTGTCCGGTCGAGGCCATCGGCGACGACGGCTGATTGCCCGCCGGCCATTTTTTTGACTTCGGCCCCCTTGGTGGGGCCGAAGTTTTGCTTTTTTGTGGAACCCCGACTCCATCGGTGAGGTTTGAAGGCGACGATGCAGAGAACGAGGCGCTCCTGCGCCCCCTGAATTCCCTCGCAAGGAGCATATCATGAATAGTCGACGCAAGACCCTTCTGTGCGCCCTGGTCCTGGCGGCCCTGGCGCTCACGACCACAAGCCAGGTTCTGGCCCAGGGACCCCTGGAAAACCCCCTGCGCTCGTACGCCGACGTGGCGGACCGCAGCATGCCCGCGGTGGTGAACATCTCCACCGACAAGGTCGTGGAGTCCAATCCCTACTTCGACGACCCCATTTTCCGCCGCTTCTTCAACATGCCCGACGACGAGAACCACGGGCGCGGCGGCAAGCAGGTCCAGCACTCCCTGGGCTCGGGCGTGGTGATCTCGCCCGACGGCTACATCATCACCAACAACCACGTGGTGGAAAACGCCGACCGGATCATCGTCAACGTGCACGGCGAGCAGGAGTACGAGGCCACGGTCATCGGCACCGATCCCCCGACCGACGTGGCCTTGATCAAGGTCGATGCCAAGGATCTGCCGGCCATCATCATCGGTGACAGCAATCTGCTGCGCGTCGGGGACCAGGTTCTGGCCATCGGCAACCCCTTCGGCGTGGGACAGACCGTGACCAAGGGCATCGTCAGCGCGCTGAACCGGAACATCAACCTGATGGCCTATTCGGATCTGATCCAGACCGACGCGGCCATCAACCCCGGCAACAGCGGCGGCGCCCTGGTCAACATGGAGGGCGAACTGGTGGGCATGAACGCCGCGATCCTCAGCCGCAGCGGCGGCAGCCAGGGCATCGGCTTCGCCATCCCCACGAGCATGATCATGCGGGTGGTCGACCCCCTGAAGTCCGACGGCAAGGTCGCGCGGGCCTATCTGGGGGTGTTGCCCCAGGAGGTGAACCAGGCCGTGGCCCAGTACTACGGGCTGGAAAAACCCGAGGGTGTGCTCATCGCCCAGGTCAACGAGGACACCCCGGCCAAGAAGGCGGGCCTCGAGGACGGGGACATCATCCTGTCGGTGGACGGTCGGGACATCCGCAACCCCAGCATGCTGCGCAACGTGATCAGCCTTTCGGACGTGGGCCACGAGGCCAAGCTGGAGATCCTGCGCGAGGGCAAGCGCAAGACGGTCGATGTCAAACTGGACGCACTTCCCGAGCAGGAACTGGCCCAGGCCGGGGGGCACGGGAGCGACGATGCCCAGTCCTCGGATCTGGAAGGCGTCTCGGTGCGGGAACTGACCGAGCGGGTGCGCTCGATGACCCAGGTGCCGGACGACATCGACGGGATCTATGTCATGGCCGTGGACCCCACGAGCAACTCCGCCCGCGAAGGCTTGCAGCCCGGCGACGTGATCCAGGAGGTCAACCGCCAGACGGTCACGACCATCAAGGAGTTCCAGGCCGCCCTCGGCGAGAAGACCGATCGCCCGGTGTTCATGCGGGTGTACCGCCCGCAGGCGCAGCGGAGCATCTTCATCGCCGTGCCCCGATAATCGGGCACAGGGAACCTACCAAATCCCCTGGTTGGAACGGATTCTGACCGGGGGATTTCTTTTGTCCCGCCTTCATGCAAGCGATTCACCATTTGGATATGAATTCCAGTTTCCAGGAAAAATGAATCACGCTTTTGTTATTAGGGTGGGTTTAATGATATGGGGTAGTATCAAAGGTGATATGTCGGAGGGTCGACATGATCTCTCCGGCTTTTTTGGGCCATGCCCACATGTCTTCCACTTTCTCGCCGAATGGAGACACAGATGAAACGAATCCTGAATCTTGCCCTCATCATCTTCGTTCTTGCCGCTCCTGTGGCCTGGGCCGCCAGCCCGGACGCTCCGGAGACGGCCAAGGCCATGGAAAACTCAACGCGGGTCTTCGTGCCCGTTCAGGATGGATTTTCCCAGACCGGTATTGCATCGCTTCCCTATGCAACGGATCGTCTGTTGGTCCAGTTCAAGGCCGACACCATGGACAAGGCCATGGGCCTGGAAATCCCCTGGGAACGGGGCGCAAAGGCGGCCGGCATCGCCACCGGCTTGGCCGACCTGGACGATATGATGGAAGAGGCGGGTGCCGTGAGCATCGAGCGCCCCTATATCCGGGTCAAGAGCCAGGACAAGGCTCAGGACCTGGGCGTCGATCGCTGGTTCATGTACCGGTTCGACGCCGACACGGACCTTGAGGATCTGGCCGCGCGGGTCCGGGCGGACAAGAGCGTCCAGGCCGTTTCCCTGGACTGGATCGCCTATCCCGCGGCGACTCCCAGCGACCCCCTGTTCCCCGACCACTGGGGCCATAACAACACCGCCCAGCTGCCCGACCTGGACTGGGGCGGAACCTACGAGCACACCCTGCCCAACACCGTGGGCACCGTCGGTTTCGACGCCAACGCCCAGGCGGCCTGGGATGCGTCCCAGGGCTACGGCAGCGCCGGGGTGATCGTGGCCATCATCGACAGCGGTGTGGACGCGGGCCACCCCGACCTGCGCCAGGTCGCCGGCTATGACTACGGCGACAACGACAGCAACCCGACCGACGACAGCGCCAGCCCCGGCCACGGCACCGCCTGCGCCGGTGTGGCCGCGGCCATGAACAACGGGGTCGGAGCCGTGGGCATCGCCGGCGGCTGCAGCATCATGCCCCTGAAGGTCGCCAACAGCGCCGGTTCCATGTACTTCAGCAGCATCCAGAACGCGCTGTACCACGCCGCGGACAACGGCGCGGACATCGCCAGCATGAGCCTGGGCGCGGCGATCAGCAGCGACTCGGCCACCGACGCGGCCATCCTGTACGCCTACAACGCCGGCGTGACGATTCTGGCCGCCACCGGCAATGAGAATGCTTCGTCCATCAGCTACCCCGCCGTCAACCAGTACGTCATCGGCGTGGGTGCGGCTTCCCCCTGCGGCGAGCGCAAGCGCTCCTCCAGCAGCAGCGGCGAGGTCAACCCCGGCGTCAGCACCGATCCCAACGGCTACACCTGCGACGGTGAGCGCTGGTGGGGCTCGAACTACGGCGTGAATTCCCAGGACGCCGCGGGCGCCGTGGACATCATCGCCCCCACCATCCTGCCGACCACCGACATCCAGGGCAGCGGAGGTTACGACGCGAGCGATTACAGCGGGTTTTTCAACGGCACCAGCTGCGCCACGCCCTATGCGGCCGGCGTTGCGGCGCTGGTGAAATCCGCGAATCCGGGCTTCACGCCCGCCCAGGTGCGGAGCGCCCTGGTGGATAACGCCCAGGACGTGACGAGCGTCGAATCGGGCTCCGGCTGGGACCGCTACACCGGCTACGGCATGATCGACGCGGCCGCGTCCGTCGGCGGTGGCGGCAGCACTCCGGTGGCTCCGACGGCGGCCTTCGTCGGCAGCCCGACCAGCGGCACCTTCCCGCTTTCGGTCAGCTTCTCCGACCAGTCCGCCGGCGTGCCGACCAGCTGGAACTGGACCTTCGGTGACGGCGCGACCTCCACGGCCCAGAACCCCAGCCACACCTACACCGTGGCCGGGACCTTCTCCGTGAGCCTGACGGCGACCAACGCACAGGGCAGCGACGCCATCACCAAGAACGCCTACATCACCGTGACCGATCCCGGCGACACCTACGCTTCCCTGCCCTATTCCACGGGCTTCGAGAGCGGGTCGCTGGACCAGTACTGGACCACCTACACGTCGTCCAGCGTCGGTCGGATCCAGGTGACCACGGCCAACACGCCCCACGGCGGCAGCTACCACCTGACCATGGACACCTCGACCAACGGGACCTATTCCCAGAACGAGGGCTGGTTGCAGCTGAATCTGGCCGGCACCGGTCAGGTCGACCTGTCTTTCTGGTGGAAGGACTTCAGCGACGAGACCCACACCCAGGACGGGGTCTACTTCTCCGACAACGGCGGCGCCAGCTTCGTGAAGGTCCTGGATCTGAACGGCGCCAGCTACACCAACAACGTCTGGAGCAACTTCACCCTCGACGTGGACACCGAGGCCGCGGGGGCGGGTCTCAGCCTAACCTCCAACTTCGTGGTGAAGTTCCAGCAGTACGACAACTACGGCATCACCACCGACGGCATGGCCTTCGACGACATCAGCGTCACCGGCAGCGCCGGCACCCCGCCGGTGGCGGCCTTCTCCGGCACGCCGACCAGCGGAACGACACCCCTGACGGTCCAGTTCACCGACGCCTCCACGGGCGCGCCCACCAGCTGGAGCTGGACTTTCGGCGACGGCGGCGCCTCGTCGGCCCAGAACCCGTCCCACACCTACAACAGCGCCGGGACCTACACCGTGGCCCTGACGGCCAGCAATGCTTTCGGTTCGGACGTCAATACCAAAACCGGCTACATCACCGTGACCGATCCGGTGGGCAACCCCCCGGTGGCCAACTTCACGGGCACCCCGACCAGCGGCACCGCACCCCTGGCCGTCCTGTTCAGCGACGCTTCGACGAACTCTCCCACGAGCTGGAGCTGGAACTTCGGTGACGGGGGCACATCGACGACCCGGAACCCCTCGCACACCTACGCGTCTGCGGGCACCTACACGGTGTCGCTGGCCGCCAGCAACGCCTGGGGTTCGGACACCAACACCAAGACGGGTTACATCACCGTGACCACCGGTGGTGGCACCGCAGTCTGGGAGACCATCACCTACGACGACTTCGAGGCCGGCTGGGGCAGCTACAGCGACGGCGGCGGGGACTGCTCCCGCTACACCGGCGGCAGAAGGGCCTACCAGGGCTCGGCGGCCCTGGATATCCAGGACAACAGCGGCACGAGGTCGTCGTTCTACCACACCACCGGCTACAACGTGAGCGCCTACGTGGACCTCGAGGTGGATTTCTACTTCTATGCCTACAGCATGGATCGGGTGGAGGACTTCTGGGTGCAGTACTACAACGGTTCGGCCTGGCAGACGGTGGCCGTGTTCACGGTTTCGGTCGATTTCGTGAACAACACCTTCTATCACGCCACCGTGCAGATTCCCAACACCTACAACTATCCCACGAACGCCAAGCTGCGGTTCATGTGTGACGCCAGCGGCAACGCCGACGACGTCTACATCGACCAGATCACCTTCCGCGGTCTGACTTCCGGAGGCGCCGGAGGCGGTCTCGATCTGGCAGGCGGCGACCAGGACCTGCCGTCCAAGATCAGCCTCGACGGCAATTACCCGAACCCCTTCAACCCGATGACGTCCATCAAGTTCAGCCTGCCGAGGGAATTGCCCATGACCCTGCGCATCTTCAATGCGCGCGGTCAGGAGGTCGCAACCCTGATCCAAGGTTCGACCATGGGCATCGGTCAGCACACCGTGACCTGGCAGGGCGGGAACAACCCCAGCGGCGTGTATTTCTACCGCCTGGAGGCTCCCGGCTTCGTCCAGACCGACAAGATGATCATGCTGAAGTGATATGGGTTCACCCCTTCTTCACGAGCAGCGGCCGTCGGGGTGACCCGGCGGCCGCTTTTTGCCCAAGAAAATTCACCCCAGCGGCGTCGTGTGCTATATGATTGTCCGTATGCAGTTTGTATATCGAACCCCATTGCCAAGGAGCCATGCCATGCCGATATCGAAATTTCGGTTGATTGCCCTTGTGACCCTGATCTTGACCCTGCTGGCCGGTTGCAAGGATAACAAGCGGGTATGTTGCGATCCGCCCCCGCCTCCCTTGGGGCTGCCGTTCCCCGATTCCCCGGCAAAGCTGATGGCCAACTTCCAGACCATCTACGAGACCATGGACTACGCCGGCTACCAGGACCTGCTGGCCCCGGACTACCAGATGATCCTCAGGTCGTCCACGACCGTTGATTTTCCCGAGTTGGGCGCGACCCTGGACTACACCGAGGAAATGGGTATCGCCGATCACATGTTCAGCGGCGCCGACGGCCACGATGCCGAGGGTTACCTGATGGATCCCATTTCTACCACCATCATGCAGGATCCGGAGCAATTGACGGGCTGGGATGTCTCGCCGTCCGACGACCCCATTCCCGACACCGACAGCGCCTTGTTCAACGTGGATATGGACTTTTTCAGAGCCGGGGACCATTCCCTGAACGTGTTCGGACAGTTGAAAGTCTATATTTCCGCCAGGGATTCCCTGTATCAGGGTGAGGTCCGCCCCTATTACCAAATCGCCGGGATATGGGATCTGACCGATGACGGGGGCAAGGGAACCGAAAGTACCTGTTTCGGGTACGTCAAAGCCCTGTTCCGCTAGCGCGGGTTTCTCTCCGGGCGTCCAGTTGACTATATTGCCGGATGTTTCCCGCTAAGGTTCCATCACGGAGGATTGCATGACCCGCTCCCTGCGCGTTGTTCTCATTCTGGCCGCGATCTGCGGCCTGCTCACGGCCGGTTGCGCCAAGACCAAATCCGGCCATCAGGATCCCGCGGCCGCAGTCCAGGCCGCGACCCTGACCCATGTGGGCGACACGGCCCCCGATTTCACCGTCACCCGGCTCGACGGCTCGACCTTCACCCTTTCCGCATTGCGCGGCAAGGTGGTGCTGGTGAACTGGTGGGCCACCTGGTGCCTGCCCTGCGTCGAAGAGATGCCCCTGCTGCAGTCTTTGGTCTGGGACCGTTTCCAGGACGCGGACTTCGCCATGGTGGCCGTCTCGCGCGCCGAAACTCCCGAGGTGGTCGAGCCCTGGATCGCCCAGAAGGGCTTCACCTTCCCGGTGGCCGTCGATCCCGAGCGCACGTCCTACGCGAAATACGCCTCGGCCTACATTCCCCGCAGCTACGTCATCGGACCGGACGGCCGGATCCTGTTCCAGTCCCAGGGCTACGAGCAGGCGGAGTTCGCCACCATGATCGAGACCATCACGGCCGCCCTGGGCGGAGGCGTTTGAGGGCATGAACACCTACGGCCGCATGCTGCGCATGATCCGGCCCTACCTGGGGCAGGTCGTGCTGTCCATCGTGTTCATGGTTCTGTTCTCGGTGCTCAGCGTGCTGAGCATCACCATGGTCTCGCCCTTCCTCAAGGCCCTGTTCCTGTCCGACGGGCCGGCGACCGAGATGGTCAGCGAGCAGGTGCCCGCTTCAGGGCTGGCGCTGGCGCAGGTGGCGGCCGATTCGACCGATGCCGCCCGCGCCCGCCTGGAGGACATCCAGGGCACGCTGTCGTGGGTCGAACGGATCAAGGTAGAGTTCGCCACGCGGGTGCAGGACACCCTTCTCCAGGGCAGCGACGAGGAACGCCTGCTGCGGGTCTGCTGGGCCATCTTCCTGCTGTTTCTGGGCAAGAACATCGCGGGCTACCTGCAGGAAATCCTCATGACCTACGTGGGCCAGGCGGTGATCCGCGACCTGCGCAACCTGCTGTTCATCAAGTTCACGGGGCTGCCCCTGGGCTTCTACCACCGCAACAAGGCCGGCGAACTGATCAGCCGCGCCACCAACGACGTGCTGGTGGCCCAGCAATGCGTCAGCCTCAGCTTCACCAAGCTGGTCAAGGATCCCATCATGATCCTCATGTACCTGGCGGTGGCGCTGATCCTCAGCTGGAAGCTGACCCTCATGGCCGGGGTGCTGCTGCCGTTGAGCCTGGCGGTGATTGTTCGCATCGGCAAGCGCCTGCGCCGGCTCAGCACCCTGCAGCAGGAACAGATGGCCGACCTGACCAGCACCCTGCAGGAAACCGTCTACGGCATCCGCGTGATCAAGGCTTTCGCCATGGAGGACTTCGAGAACCGCAAGTTCCTGGGCCAGAGCCAGACGCTGTTCGGGCAGATCTTCAAGTTCAACTGGGTGATGAAGCTCAGCTCGCCGCTCACCGAGCAGCTGTCCATTATCGTGGGCCTGTGCCTGCTGTGGTACGGGGGCACCAAGGTGTTCACCGGCGGCATCATGGCGCCGGACCTGTTCGTGGTGTTCCTGATCGTGATCTTTTCCATGGTGCGGCCCATCAAAAGCCTGGGTCAGGTCAACAACGAGATCCAGGCGGGGATGGCGGCGGCCGACCGCATCTTCGCGATCCTCGACAGCGACCCCGAGGTGGCCGACAAGGATGCGGGATTCCTGCCCGGAAAAATCGCCGGGCAGGTCGAGCTGGAGCACGTGTCTTTCGCCTACGTGGCCGGCGAGCCGGTGCTGCAGGACGTGAGCCTGCAGGTGGCCCCCGGGGAGATCGTGGCCCTGGTGGGCAGCAGCGGGTCGGGCAAGAGCACCCTCATCGACATGATCCCCGGATTCCATCACCCCGACGCAGGCAGGGTGCTCGTCGACGAGCACGATGTGCGCGAGATGAACACGGGCGCGCTGCGCCGCAGCATGGGCATCGTGACTCAGGAAGTGATCCTCTTCCACGACACCGTGTTCAACAACATCGCCTACGGCCTGCGCGAGATGGGCCAGGACCAGGTGGAGGCCGCCGCCCGCGCGGCCAACGCCCACGACTTCATCATGCGGCTGCCCAAGGGCTACCGGACGGTCATCGGCGACCGGGGGCTGAAGCTCAGCGGGGGGCAGCGGCAACGCATCTCCATCGCGCGGGCCATCCTCAAGAATCCGCCCATCCTGCTGCTGGACGAGGCGACCAGCGCCCTGGACACCGAGTCCGAGCTGCTCGTGCAGGAGGCCATCGACCGGCTGGTGCGCCACCGCACGACCATCGTCATCGCCCACCGGCTGTCCACCATCCAGAACGTGGACCGCATCTACATGCTGGAGGAGGGCCGCATCGTGCAGGTGGGAACCCACACCGAATTGCTGGCCTCCGGAGGGCGCTACCGCGAATTGTACGAGATGCAGTTCCAACAGGGCGCTTCGTAGATGTCACGCCGCAGCTTCCTGATCATCCGCCAGGACCGCATCGGGGATTGTGTGCTGGCTTCGGGACTGCCCCGCGAGCTGAAACTCCGCTGGCCGGATTGCCGCGTGACGATGATGACCCGTTCGCTGACCGCCCCGCTGTTCGCCCACAACCCCCACGTCGACGAGATCCTGACCGACGACTGGGACGACCCCGGGCGGCGCGAACCGTTCTGGTCGCTGGTGGGCCGCCTGCGCCGCGGCCGGTTTTCCCACGCCCTGCTGTTGCTGCCCCAGAAGCGCTACGCCTACGCGGCTTTCTGCGCCGGCATTCCCGTGCGCCTGGGCCACGGGCTCAAGCTCTACCAAACGGTGACCTTCACGCGGGAGATCCGCACCCGCAAGTCGCGGCCCGGTCGCCACGAGGCCGACTACGCCCTGGACCTGGCCCGCGCCGTGGGCCTGGGCAAAGCCGACCCCACGCCGGAGCTGCATCTGACCGTGGAGGAAGGGCGCGAAGTGCGGCGGCGCCGGGAGGCGTGGAGCGCCGGGGACGAAAACCGGCTCATCGTGGGGCTGCATGCCACCAGCGGACAGTCGGCGCCCAACTGGCCGCCGGAGGTGTGGGCCGATCTGGCCGCCCGGCTGGGCGGAGATGAGGATCTGGCGGTGGTGTTGACCGATCCGGCGCCGCCGACGCCGTTGCCCGAAGTGTCGGGGGTGATCCAGCCCGCTCGTTCCGTCGGCCTGCGCGACGGGATGCTGAACTTCGCCGCCCTGGACCTGCTGGTCTCCGCCAGTACCGGTCCCATGCACATCTGCGGCGCCCTGGGCGTGCCCACGGTGTCGCTCTTCTGCCCGCTGCCCGCCTGCCGGCCCGACCTGTGGGGCCCGCTGGGGGGACAATCCTCGCCCGTCCTGCCCCGCGCGGAATATTGCCGCGACCAGTGCCCGGGCGATCCCCACATCTGCGATTACAGGGGTGACAGCGGCGTCGATCCGGCCGCGCTGGAATCACGGATCCTGGAGCTGCTTCAGTCCTCGGGCTCGTCGTAGAAGTCGATCAGATCCAGCGGCATGACCACCGTCGTGGCGATGTTGCTCATATGGGCGACCAACCGCTTGTAGAATCTCAGCACCAGCACCAGACACACCGCGTCGCGGGTGGCCAGATCGCTGTCGGTGATATCCCGGATGGCGGTTTCCATTTCGCGTCCCGCAGCCTTGGCGGTCTTGATGACCTGGCCGGCCAGAGCCTCGTCGCTCCCGACGAAACCGTCGCGGGTGGTTTGGAACAGGCCGGTGATGGCGGCGGTGGAGCCGGCCAACCATTTGCGGTACAGTTCGCGGTCCGGATTCTCGGGCATCATCTCGGCGACTTCGTGCAGGTTCTTGATGTAGTCGCCCAGGCGTTCGCCGTCCTTGACCACGTTCATGAAGATCAACGCCGAAGGGACGTCGCGGGCGTCGTTGCCCACCGACAGCCGCGAGACCACGCGACGGCGGATCTTGCGTTCCAGCTTGTTGATGCGCTGGTCGCGGTCGTAGATGTTGACCTGGGGATCGGTGTCGGGGGCGCCGTCGACGATCACCGCGCTGGTATGGGCGAACATGGCCGCAGCCAGTTCCAGAATCTCGGTGATGCGTCCGACCAGCTTGTTGCTCCAGTTGTCCTCTTTGAACAGGTCGAGCAGGGACTTGAAATGCATGACGGCCTCCCGGGAATCAGGATCCCCTGATCATCTTGTCCACCAGGACGAAGACCAGGGGAAGCAGGAAAAAAACCCCGATCATATAGACCAGGGCGAAATAACGGCGCCGGGCGGTGGCGGCCGCCAGCCCGCGGGCAAGGTTCAGGGGAATCCTCCGGATCCACGGCACCGGATAGATGATCAGGATTCCCGACAGGTTGAACATCAGGTGGACCAGGGCCACGGTCACCGCGGCCGGCGTGCCGGTCAGCGAGGCCAGCAGAGCGGTGACGGTGGTGCCCACGTTGGCACCCAGGGTGGCGGCGAACCCCGATTCCAGGGGAATGATGCCCGCCCCGATCAACGGCACCAGCAGGCTGGTCGTGATGGAGCTGCTCTGAACGGCAATCGTCACGGCCAGTCCCATCAACATGGCGGCGAAATTGTTGTTGCACAGGGTCCTGGTGAAAACGCCCTCGGCCTGGTTCAACACCAACTTCTTCAACAGGCGCGACAGGGAGGTCAGGGCGAAGAAGAGAGCGGCCAGGGCCAGGACGAGCATGATGACGGCCGCAGCCCCCTGATGCAACCCCACCGGCCCGGTCAGCAGGTCCTGGATCGCGCTGACGGTCGGCTTGACCGCATCCTTGACCGGATTGGGGAACTCGGCGCCCTGAGCCCCCACCAGTTGCCCGCTCAGCCAGGTTGCGCCTTTCTGCAGGAAGTGGGTGCCCATCTCCAGGGGAAACAGGATCATGATCGACATCAAGTTGAAGAAATCGTGCATGGTGGCGCCGGCGAAGGCCCGCTGGAATTCGGTGCGCCGGTTGATGGTGGTCATGGCCACCAGGGTGTTGGTCACGGTGGTGCCCATGTTGGCGCCCATGATGATGGGGATGGCGTTGGTCACGGTCAGCACCCCGCCCGAGACCATACCCACGACGATGCTGGTGGTGCTGGACGAACTCTGGATCAGCGATGTGGCCAGCAGGCCGATCATCAGCCCCAGGACCGGATGCGACGTGGTGGCGATGAGGTTTTCGCTGACTTCCTTGCCCATGAGCTTGAAGGCGACCCCGAACATGGCGATGGCGGCCAGGAAAATGTAGAGCAAAGCCACTAGTGCATAGTCAGTCATACGAATTATGGTGTTCAGGGCCGGAGAGACGTGGGAAACTATGGGCAGCCAAGGAGGGCTGCCATGGAAAAGAAGTATGTCGTTCACCTCACGGACGCGGAACGGGAAACGCTGTGGAGCAT